>ERZ888423.1644-NODE-1644-length-18766-cov-7.583186_pt1 | contig 18766 bp, 23 predicted proteins | sample MGYA00520523_ERZ888423 | MGnify/ENA primary metagenome ERZ888423 (study PRJEB32303, sample SAMEA104408611) | aquatic metagenome | biome: Brackish water; feature: Pelagic; material: water | place: Baltic Sea | collected 2014-06-08T10:24:00 | depth 30,27 m ...
GTCTTGAGATCGAGGATGCCGTCTGAGTCCAGTACGCGGTTTTCATCGAATTTCACACCGGGGGGCGGGCCGGCTTGGTGCCGGTGTTGACACACACGCCGCCCAGCATCAGCCCTCGCTCGATCACGGCGACAGTTTTGCCCAGCTTTGCCGCGGCGATGGCCGCCTTCTGTCCTCCCGGGCCGGACCCAATGACAACGAGGTCATATTCCTGCGTGGAACCCATGGCACAAGGTGTACGCCGGTTGCGTCCATCTCGCATGTCGATCGGCGACAAGTCGACGGCAAGTCCAGGTGAAGGGCCGTCTATTCGGGGCCCTTCATCCCCAATGGCGACTTCATCCACAGTTCGGACGAGGGTGAGCAGCGTCGGCGGCTGTTCGTCGGCAGTTGTTGCGAGATTTGCGGTATGTCTACATCACATCGCCCCGATTTCCCGATCGACCGCCGCGATTTCCCGATCGACCGACCCGGCGTCCTTATTGCGGCTCTCCCTGCTGTCTTGGGCTTCGTACCTGAGAAATCTCTAGTGCTCGTGACTGCCGCCCATGGGGAGATGGGCGCCGTCATGCGTGCTGATCTCCCCGGTGAAGTGGGCGGCGGCTCGTGGAGTCATCTGGCGGAGCTGGCGGCCGCATCGAGCGCAGAGATCGCGATCGCGGTGATCATCGACGACGAGGGCGCCGCGTGCCAGATGTGTGCCGATGAGTACCGCGGCGTCGCGCGTGAGCTGGCCATCGAGCTCGCGAGCTGGGACGTCGAACTGTTCGCGGTGCACGTGGTCGACAAGGTCGCGGCCGGCGGCCGGTGGTACTGCGCGGACGGATGTGGTGTCGCGGGTGTGGTCGAGGATCCGGCAGCATCGCCCATCGCGGCGGCTGCGGTGTTGGACGGTCGCCGCCTCTACGCGCGGCGCTCCGAGCTTGTCGCAGTGGTCGCTCCCACCGATCCCGAGCGAAGCGCAGCGCTAGCCCAGGCGATCGTGCACGCCGGCGCGATCGATATCGATCGTCCCGATTCGCAGGCCCGAAGCGACATCGAGCATGCTTTCGCCTGCGGCGAGCAGATTGGCAGGGGGTGCCCGCTCGCTGATGACCAGTTGGCCAGATTGGCGCTGGCGCTGACAGATCCACGGGTGCGCGACACTCTGTACGCACTCGCCGTCGGCGACCACGCGGGCCAGGCGGAATCCCTGTGGGCTGACTTGGCCCGTCGCCTGCCGGAACCGTGGCGAGTGGAAGCGCTTGTGCTGCTGGCTTTTTCGGCCTACGCCAGGGGAGATGGACCGCTTGCGGGCATTTCGCTGGACGCGGCGTTGAGAGGTATGCCGTGGCACCGGATGGCCGGCATGCTCGATAAGGCGCTGCAGTCGGGGATGCGGCCAGAACAAATCCGCGAGCTAGCCTGCACTGGCTACCGGCTCGCCGAGCAGCTTGGTATCCGGCTACCGCCGAGCAAGCGGTTCGGTCGCCGGGCAGGCTAGGACAGCCGCTACCGGGTCAGACCTTCTCGACCTTGACGGCGTGGGCCATCTCGTGGGGCAGCTCCACCTGTTGATGGCCCGGGATGACGATCATGACGCCGCCGTGATGGTTCACCTCGACCGTTACTCGCGCGTTGGGTACCACGCCGGCGTCCTTGAGCCGCACGATCAGATCGGCGTCGCCCTGGACGTGTTCGGTCAACTGCCGCACCACAACGGCAACCGGCATGCCCGAGGGCAACTCGGTCAGGCGAACCAGGTTGATGGACTCGATGATCGGGTCGTCGCCGAAACCGAGGTCGGCCAGGCCCGGAATCGGGTTCCCGAACGGGGACGTGGTGGGGTTGTCCAGAACCTGGACAAGCCGACGCTCGACATCCTCGCTCATCACGTGTTCCCAGCGGCACGCTTCGGCGTGCACCTCTTCCCACGGCAGCCCGATGACATCCACCAGGAGTCGCTCGGCTAGTCGGTGCTTACGCATCACCGAGACAGCCAGCATTCGGCCTTTGTCGGTTAACTCCAAGTGCCGGTCACCCGCGACGTGCAACAGTCCATCCCGCTCCATCCGCGACACGGTCTGGCTCACGGTGGGTCCGCTCTGATCCAGACGTTCGGCGATCCGCGCCCGCAGCGGGACGACGCCCTCTTCCTCGAGGTCGTAAATGGTTCGCAGGTACATCTCGGTGGTATCGACAAGATCGTTCATTCACACATCCTCTGTCGGTGGGGAGTGTACCGGTCGACCCGTCTGAGCAGCGGTCCTTCGTATAGCGACACGGCCCACGCCAACCCGCACGCCAGAAAGCCCGCCGGGAATCCGGCGGGCTTTCTGAAGGGGGTTTGCTCAGCTGGCGTAGGAACGCAAACGGTCGGCACGCTCACCGTTGCGCAGCTTTGTCATCACTTCGCGCTCGATCTGGCGCACGCGTTCGCGGGAGAGCCCGAACAACTTGCCGATCTGATCCAGCGTGCGGGGCTGACCGTCGTCGAGACCGAACCGGAGGCGAATGACCTGCTGCTCGCGTTCGTTAAGAGTGGCCAACACGTAACGGATGTCGGTGTGTAGCAGTTCGGAGATCACGGCGTTCTCCGCCGACATCGCCTCGGAGTCTTCGATGAAGTCGCCCAGGGGTGCCTCTTCATCACTGCCGACGGGCATGTCCAGGCTCACCGGATCGCGGCTGTGCGAGAGCAGGTCGGCGATCTTCTCGCTGGGGATACCCGACTCCTCGGCGAGTTCTTCGTCCGTGGCGTCACGGCCCAGGCTCTGGTGCAACTCGCGCTTGATCCGGGCCAGCTTGTTGACCTGCTCCACGAGATGAACGGGGAGTCGGATGGTGCGGCTTTGGTCAGCCATTCCGCGGGTGATCGCCTGACGGATCCACCAGGTGGCGTATGTGGAGAACTTGAATCCCTTGGCGTAGTCGAACTTCTCCATCGCACGGATCAGACCCAGGTTGCCCTCCTGGATCAGGTCCAGCAGCGGCATGCCTCGCCCGGTGTAGCGCTTGGCCAGCGAGACCACCAGTCGCAGGTTCGCTTCCAGCAGATGGCGCCGTGCCGATTCACCGTCGCGCACGACGGCGGCAAGGTTGCGTTTACGGCTTTCGCCGAAGCGTTTACGGGTGTTGAGCAGATGCTGCGCGTAAAGGCCGGCTTCGATGCGCTTGGCGAGTTCCACCTCGTCGGCCGCGTTGAGCAATGCGGTCTTGCCGATACCGTTCAGGTACACGCGCACCAAGTCTGCGGCTGGACTTTGGGCATCCAGGCTGTGGTCCACGCGACTACTGGTGGCATTTGCCATGACGGCCTCCTGATCGGGTCGAACTTTCAAGAGCTTCAACGCTCTAGTCCCGGAAATAGTTCCCACAGGTGCGTCGCTTCATACGTTCTGAGCTGGGGTTATCGGAGGTTGACCTGAGAATGTGCTGAGAAGTGAGCTAGTCGATGCTCAGTGTGGACCGTCGCCATTGGAGCCGTTGGAGCCATGGAAATCGTGGGAGTCGTCCGCGTGGTTGCGCGAATGATCGGCGCCGTCCAGCCATGGTGATTCGAGGCGCGTGCCCTCGATTGCGGGACGCTCAGCAGTCGGGAACAGCGGAATACGTCGCTTGGATTCGTAGCGCCGGGGTTCCTCGGCGCGTCTGGGCGGTCGGTCATTGGCGATCAGAACCGCCATCCACGGCAACGGAATCGACAGCACGATGATCGCCAGCGACAGCAGGCCGTTGTGCCAGATTCCGTAGGCCGCCGCAGCGAGGATGAGTGCCGGGACGCGGATCGACATCAGCAGGAGGTACTTGCGCACCCGCTGGCGATGCTGTTGCTCGTAGGCCGGCGCGGCTCCGGTGATCAAGACCGGCCGACCGTCGTCGTCGAAGCCATCGAAACTCAGCTCTTGGCCTTGTTTCATTCCTCCACTGTTCCACATCGGCACCGGGTGCGGCCGTCACGTTTCTTACCGATGTATGTCGATGCAGAATGTAACGATGGATACCGAGACGATCGAGCGCACTGATACCGACGAACGCACCGATGACGGGACTGACGACGACACCCCCAAGTTTTTCCACTATGTCAAGAAGGACAAGATCGCCGAGAGCGCGGTCATGGGCACCCACGTCGTCGCATTGTGCGGCGAAGTGTTCCCGGTGACACGGTCGGCAAAGCCGGGTTCGCCGGTATGCCCGGACTGCAAGAAGATCTACCAGCAGCTCAAGACGTAGCGGCGTCGGGCTTGGCCTCGTCGATGGTGGTCTTCGGCGGCGTGACGGTCGTTGCGGGCGCGGCGGCGTCGGGTGAGGTCGCGGCTGACGAACTGCTGCTGCCGTTGAGCGCTTCGGCTTTCGATTCCAGCCACCACCGGAAGCGCTTGGCGTGGGTATCCGGTGCCGGCCACTCGTCCTGGATGGCTGCGTTCAACTCGGCACCGAGCATGACCGCAAAGCCGAGGAAGAAAGCGAACAGTAGAAACGCGATCGGTGTCGCCAGTGCACCGTAGGTGTAGCCGGTGCTGGTGATCCAGGTCAGATAGACCCGTAGCCCCCACGTGGCGACCAAGAACACCACCGCGGCCAGAACTGAGCCCGACAAAAGCCGATGCGAGGGTAAGGGCTTGGGCAGTGATACCCGGTACAGCACGTTCACTCCCATGACCAAGGCCAAGAAGAGCACCGGGTAATAGCCGAACCGCAGTATGTGGTCCCAACTGTCAGGGATGAACTCGGCGACTTTGCGCGGCCCCAAGGCGAGAAACGGTGCGGTCGCGATAGCGCCGACCAGCATCACAACGTACAGGCCAAGGGAGAAGAATCGTTGGCGCACAGGGTGGCGCAACGGCGTCTGGCCGTGGGCCTCGGTGATCGAGTCGACGAACGCCGAAACAGCCGATGACCCAGCCCACAGCGAAATCACGAATCCCAGCGACACCACTTCGCCGCGGGCGCCCTTGACGATGTCGAGCACCGTCGGCTCGATGATCTCGGTGACCACGTTGGGGGAGAAGAACCGCCCGGCGGTGCTCACCAGCTGGCTCTGGATTACCGGCAACGTATCTGGTCCGAACAGTGGGGCGACGTAGGCTAGGCTGCCCAACATTCCCAGCAGCAGCGGCGGGAGCGACAGTGCACACCAGAAGGCAGCCTGAGCGGACTCCGCGAAAATCGAGTCGTCCCAACTTTTTGCCAGCGTCCGCCCGGCGATGCGCCGAATGTGGTGGCGCGACGGCCTCGGCCGCTCCGATGTCCGCACTGACTGGTCGCTCATGACCAGTCCAGCATTACCGATTCGCGACTAAGGCTCCAACTGGCTGACTTCGAGGACCGCGGCCAGCTCGACCAACTTCGCCTCGTGCTCGTTGGCGTGATGTTGGCAGAACAGCAGTTCAGCACCCGAGGGAAGCTTGGCCCGCACGCGTGCAGCGGCGCCACACCGGTCGCAGCGATCAGCCAAGGTCAATTCGGGACTGGTGAGCGTTGCGGTCATGGCACCTCCATAGGTGTAGCGACGTACATCTACTCTGTCAGACGCTTGGAGTTCCGGCCTTGTTCCCCGGTGTTTACGGGTGTGTCGTGTCTCACGGAAACATGTGTTGCGACAGTTGGGGGTGGACGGTATCGGATCCACGCCATATTCATGCCCTCGGGTGCTCGTCCATTTGTGCACAGCCGTCCAGTGGCAAGCGGCCCGGCGTTCCGGGGAGTACCGGCCCGACTCCCTGCGCGAAGTGGGCTTCGTGCATCTGTCGAGTCCAGAACAGGTGCATCTGCCGGCCAACCGGTTGTACAAAGGTCGGACCGACCTGATGCTGCTGCGCCTGGATGCGGCACGGCTCTGTTCCCCGGTCTACTGGGAGCCCGGAATCCCCGCCGGTCCCGACGGGATGGTGTTCCCGCATTTGTACGGACCGCTGCCGGTGGCGGCGGTGATCAGTGCCACTGCCTACCTCCCAGATAACCATGGCGTGTTCATGCCCCGTGCGTAGGCTGAATCGTGCGTAGGTTGAGTTCAGTCGGCTTCATTGGGCGCGGCACCCAGGAAGCCAGAGATCGATTCTGTCGCAACGTTTTTGATCCTGACGGCGCTGTCGTCGGCGATCCCGCCGATGTGCAGCGTAGTGCGGTCCTCGCTACTCGGCCTGGCCGCAATGGCGACCCGGCTACTGCCCGAACGGGATGACGCCCTAAGGGGTAGATCGTCCGCCGAGGACCTAATCGCGGTGGTCCGCGATCTGGATGGAACGTAGCGCGGCGGGCTAAAGAACTTGCCGAAGCGAAATCGGAGCATCGGTGGCTCCCCCGGCTTTAGCCGTGGGGAGGACGTCAAATCGGTAATGCCAGAGAGTCCGGCGGTCGAATTTTGATCACGATGACGCGGTCGATCGGCTGGACGGGATTGGGCAATCCGCAGTGCGGTCGGACCGTTCGTCCTATGCTCCCCTTGCACAGGAGTAACAGAGACATCACAAACCACAGCAATCACCGGAGTCACTAATGCGGAAACGGATAGTGTTCAGCGCCACCGTGGCGGTCACCGGTTGCTTATTCCTGGCTCCAACCGCCCCCACGGCACAAGCTGTGCCGGGCGAGTGTCAGACCACCACATTCGCCGGCTTCGGCGGTGGGTACTGCGACCAAGCCCCGTTAGCCGACGGTAGTTTCAACCATTGCGAGACTGCCACCGCGTTTGGGATCAGTCACCAACGGTGTTATCAAGCCTGCCTGGACGTAGCCGGGCAGCCATTCGTCACCGATCTGGATCCAACCACCCCATGCGTGACAGCACTAACGGCTGCTCCGGCTCCGGCTGCTCCGGCTCCGCAAGAACCGGCCGCCCCGGCTCCGGCAGCTCCGGTTGACCCGGCAGCTCCCGCGTCGACGCCGGCTCCGCAAGCCCCGGTGCCAACGGTAGCGCCGGCAGCCCCGGCGCCCCCGGTGTCGACGCCGGCTCCACAAGCCCCGGTACCAACGCTCGCCCCGGTGCCAACGACGGCAACCAACTCGCCGTCGCCTCTGTAGCCATCCTGATCGGGGCCATCTCAACGGGCTCCGTCGGGCGCCTGAAACCGCTCGCCTGCACCTATGAGCACCTGAACACGAGCGCCTGGGCACCTGAACACGAGCACTTAGTACCCATAGGAGCTCTGCAGCTAAGGGCAGACTGCAGCTAAGGGCAGACTGCAGCTAAGGGCAGACTGCAGCTAAGGGCAGACTGTGAGTATGGTGCTCAAAACAGGGTGTCGCTCAGTCCAACGGAGTGTCGCTCAGTCCAGGTAGTCGCGCAGCACCTGAGAACGGCTGGGGTGCCGCAATTTGGACATGGTCTTCGATTCGATCTGGCGAATACGCTCACGGGTCACGCCGTAGACCTGGCCGATCTCATCGAGCGTCCGCGGCTGTCCGTCGGTGAGACCGAAGCGGAGTCGGACGACGCCGGCCTCGCGTTCGGACAGCGTCTCCAGCACCGACTGCAGCTGATCCTGTAGAAGTGTGAACGAGACGGCGTCCACGGCCACTACGGCTTCGCTGTCCTCGATGAAGTCGCCGAGCTGGGAATCGCCCTCATCGCCGATGGTCTGGTCCAGCGAGATGGGTTCACGCGCGTACTGCTGGATCTCCAGCACCTTCTCCGGCGTGATGTCCATTTCCTTGGCGAGTTCCTCGGGGGTGGGCTCGCGACCGAGGTCCTGTAGCAGTTCACGCTGAATGCGACCCAGCTTGTTGATCACCTCGACCATGTGCACCGGGATGCGGATAGTGCGGGCCTGGTCGGCCATCGCGCGGGTGATTGCCTGGCGAATCCACCACGTCGCGTAGGTGGAGAACTTGTATCCCTTGGTGTAGTCGAACTTCTCCACCGCTCGGATGAGGCCGAGGTTGCCCTCCTGGATCAGGTCCAGGAAGGCCATGCCGCGGCCGGTGTAACGCTTGGCCAGCGATACCACCAGGCGCAGGTTCGCCTCCAGTAGATGGTTCTTGGCGCGGTCGCCATCCCGGCAGATCCACTGATAATCGCGGCGCTGCGCAGTAGTCAGCTTTTTATCCCGCTCGGCGAACTCCGTCATCAACTGCGTGCAGTACAGGCCCGCCTCGATACGCTTGGCGAGCTCGACTTCTTCCTCGGCGTTGAGCAGCGCGACCTTGCCGATCTGCTTGAGATACGCGCGAACTGAGTCTGCCGAAGCTGTCAGCTCGGCGTCCTTGCGGGCCTGCCGCAGTGCCTCGGATTCCTCCTCGTCCCAGACGAAATCGCCGGAGGCCTTGTCCTTCGCCGATGGTTCCGCGATGCCGTCATCGTCGGCTTGGCTGCCCTTGGTGCGCTTGCCGGATGCCTTGGACGGAGTCTTGGCCTTACCGGCGGCGTCGTCTACCTTAAGGACCTCGCCGGGCTCGGCCGCGGCGCTGTTTGAATCGGTGAGATCCGCATCGACTGGCGCAGCTGCGGGCGCGGCGGCCTTCTTCGCGCGGCCACGCGGTGCTGGCGCTCCAGTGGTGGAGGCCTTGGTCGCACGTGGCTTGGCCGCCTTCTTGGCCGCCTTCTTGGCCGCTTTCTTGGCGGGCGCTGATCCATTCGCAGACTTCACCGGCGCCGCCCTCTTGGCGGGGGGCTTGGTGGCGGTTGGCTTCAGGGGCTCATCGGTTGCCGGGCTTGCCTTTGTCGCTGCCACGTACACCCTTTCGGTCGTGCGGGTTTCGGAGCGCACACGTGCGCCACCGAAAAATGTCGGCTATGTCGAATGTCGGCGTCGATCTCACGGCGTCAGGTCGGGGTGGGATACATCCGCCGCTAGTCGCTAGGCGACCGCCGTGATCCATTGTAACGACAGTGTGGGTCAGCACTGCGCCGAGCGGCAAATTTGACGCTTTCGGCGCGCCGGTCGGCGGAGTTTATCCGTGGGTAGCGGTGACGTCGGTGTCGGCAGCCATCGCAGCACCGACGATGCCTGCGCTGTTCTGCAGGGCCGCCGCGACCACCGGCGTGCGGTTCTTGAGCAGCGGAACCCATTTGTGTGCCTTGCGACTGATACCGCCCCCGGCAATGAACAAGTCGGGCCAGATCGCATTCTCGATGGCCACCAGCACCTTGGTGACCTCCACGGTCCAGCGCTCGTAGCTCCATTCCCTGCGGTCCCTGACCGAACTCGCGGCGCGATGTTCGGCCTCCTTGCCGTCGACCTCGATGTGCCCGAACTCGGTGTTGGGCAGGAGTACACCGTTGTGGATGACTGCTGAGCCGATTCCTGTGCCGAATGTCAGAAGCACGATGACGCCGGTGTTGTCTCTGCCCGCGCCGAACTTTTCCTCGGCGATTCCGGCTGCGTCGGCGTCATTGAGCACCGTCACGGATTGCCCTCCCAGCGCCCCGCCGACTACTTCCTCGACGTTGGCGCCGATCCAGCCCTTATCGACGTTGGCGGCCGTGCAGACGATTCCGTCCGTCACCACGCCCGGGTACGTCACCCCCAGTGGGCCCTCCCACCCGAAGTGCGCGACCACGTCGGCGATGGTCCTGGCGACCGCGTCGGGCGTGGCCGGTTGGGGAGTGAGCAACTTGAATCGCTCACCGATCAACAGGCCGGTGTCGAGGTCCACGATGCCCCCCTTGACACCGCTCCCGCCGACATCGATGCCGAACCCTCGGCGCTGCCCCTCGGCGCTGGGATCGGTGCCGGATGAGCCGGAAGATTCGGTGGCGGTCATGAAAGCTCCTCTGCGCAGGTCGGCGGCCACGAAGCAGCTAGGGCGCGCTGCACACACTATCGGCTCGCCAGTTGTGATGGGTGTCAGTACTGCATCCAGGCAGCCATCCAGGCAGCCATGTGATCTCCGAGTGTGCTGCGATGGGCGCGTGATTGAAACCGATACCGACCCCGGCCTGCTTCGTTCGGTGGCCGAGCAATTGGCAACAGAGGCTGCTGCGTTCGTCAGGCGACGCCGCATCGAGGTTTTCGGCACCGGTGCAGCCGGGTCGGGGCAAGGTGACCTGCGTGCGGTGAATTTCAAGAGCAGCCCGACTGACCCGGTCACCGTGGTCGATACCGAGACCGAACGACTGTTGCGGGGCCGGCTCGCCGAACTGCGCCCGGGCGAGCGCATCCTCGGCGAAGAGGAAGGCGGGCCGGCCGGTGCGTCAGACGGGCAGCTCACCTGGGTGCTCGACCCCATCGACGGCACGGTGAACTTCCTGTACGGGATCGAGGCGTACGCCGTGTCGGTCGGCGTGCAGCGCGACGGGGTCTCGGTGGCTGGGGCCGTGGCTGACGTCGCCGCCGGTGCACTGTTCTCGGCAGCGCTGGGTCACGGCTCCCGACTGCGACGCGACGGGGTCGTCAGTGAACTGCGCGCCAGTGCGCTCACCCGGTTGCCGGCGGCTTTGGTGGGCACGGGTTTCTCCTATCAGCCCGATCGTCGCAGGCGGCAGGGTGAGATCGTCGCCAGGCTGCTGCCGGAGGTACGTGACCTGCGGCGGATCGGTTCGTGTGCGTTGGACCTGTGCATGGTGGCCGCCGGCAGGCTCGACGCCTATTACGAGGATGGCGTCCACGTGTGGGACTGGGCAGCGGGGGCGCTTATCGCCACCGAGGCGGGCGCGCTGGTGCGTGCACCGCGACCGGCCGACGGTGCGGGTCTGGTGGTGGCGGCCGCGCCAGGGATCAGCACCGAGTTCGATGACGCCCTGGCACGCTGCGGCGTGTTTGCGGCGTGATTATGGCCTGGCGTGGCACCTAGCGCGGCCGAACCCGGCTGCGCTCAACAACTTCCGTTATGGATTTTGGACAGCAGCGCCGGATCGGCCGGCTGCGTGGCATCGGGCAGCAGGCTCGCGAGTACGGCATCGATGTTGTCGCTGCGGGTCAGCGCGGCGAACTCGGTACCCAGCGCCATGTCAACGGTGCTCTCAGTGCGCTGATCCTGGAAAAGTTCGGTGCACGGGGCCACCAGCCAGATCGAGGCCGCCGCGGCCCGACCGGACGGCCCGAAGCGGATCTGGCCCTGGCACTCCAGTCGCGCTGTCGCGTAGATCTGGTCGTTGGCGGCCTCGGGATCAGCGAAACCCAGGTCGCGTAGCGCGCCGGCAACCTCGGCGGCTTGCCCGCCCTGCCCGCTGGCGTTGAGCACGCGGATCTGGGTGTCGGCGAGTTTGGCGGGGGTGACGTCGATCATCTCGGCGCGAGACACCTGCTCGCCGAGTTCGGGCCTGGGCGCGTCGGAATCTGCCGGTGTGGGGGGCGGGTTGCAGACGAGGGCTTCCCGAATGTCGGGCGGACGCGACAGTGCGGTCACCCAGACGAGCAGGGCCGCTACCGCCAGGGATGCGAACAGGGCGATTCCGGGGAGGAAATTGCGTCGGCGGAACGGCCGTCCGTGTTTGTCGAACGCCGTTCCGTCTGTGATTTGCGCGACCACGGTGTGCACTCTAAGGCCAGCGTGGCCAGGGCTCCGACCGGCATCGGGAGAGCGCAGGGCCTCGATGTGACATAAATCACATAAGAACGGGTATCAATACGGGCACGAATCAGTTGGCGGATGCGTTCGACGCTGGTACAAAGCACTGCTGGCTGCACAAGCTTGACATGAGTTTTTGGAGGGGACGACGATGGCTACCGATTACGACGCCCCACGGCGCACCGAGACTGACGACGCTTCCGAGGATTCCCTTGAGGAACTCAAGGCGCGGCGTAATGAAGCTCAGTCGGCCGTTGTCGACGTTGACGAATCGGAATCTGCTGAGTCCTTCGAGTTGCCCGGCGCGGACCTGTCGGGCGAGGAACTGTCGGTGCGGGTGATTCCCAAGCAGGCCGACGAGTTCACCTGCTCAAGCTGCTTCCTTGTCCATCACCGAAGCCGGCTCGCCAACGAGAAGAACGGCTTGATGATTTGTACTGACTGTGCTGCCTGACGTGGCGCCCGGAATCTAGGACGCCAGCGCTGCGAGCACCTTGTTCGGGTGTCTGGCACTGATCAGCCAATATGGAGTGGGGTCATCGGGATCGTCGAGAACCAGCAGAATCATCGGGCCCACCCACGCTCGGTGCACGACGTAGGCAGCCGGGTCGAGCTGTCTGCCCAGCGCTGCAGACTTGGCCGTCCGGGGCACCTCGGCCCAGCGTTCGATGGCGGCCACAGGCAGGTGCGCCCCGCCGACCCACACCTCGACCTCGCCGTCGTTACTGGTGACGCGAAGTTCAGTCCTGCCGAGCCACAGCAGCACGATGGCCGCCACCGGCAGCAGCAACGCATACGGCAACCAGTTCGGCAGCGCCCTGACGCCCAGGTTGACCTCGTAGGCAATCAGGGCTGCCAGGCCCAGACCGGGCAGCCACCACCACCACGGAACCCACAGCTGTTCGCGATAGCGAACGGTTTGCGTGGTGGCGCGCGTGTCGGACACGCGGCCAAGGGTAATCTCTGACGTCGTGTCCACCTCTCTGGCGGTAGTGCGACTGGATCGCAACCTGCCGCTGCCCAGTCGGGCCCATGACGGCGACGCGGGGGTGGACCTCTATAGCGCACAGGATGTGGAACTTGCGCCCGGTGAGCGCGTGCTGGTGTCGACCGGGGTGGCGGTGGCAATCCCCTGCGGCATGGTGGGGCTTGTGCACCCGCGCTCCGGTCTGGCTGCCCGCGTGGGGCTTTCGATCGTGAACAGCCCCGGCACTATCGACGCGGGCTATCGTGGTGAGATCAAGGTCGCCCTGATCAACCTGGACCCCGGAACCCCGATCGTCGTCCGTCGCGGGGACCGGATAGCCCAGTTGCTCGTACAGCGAGTGGAACTACCCGAACTGGTCGAGGTGACGTCCTTCGACGAGGCCGGTTTGGCCGACACAACCCGTGGTGACGGCGGCCACGGTTCCTCCGGCGGACATGCGAGTCTGTGAAAATGGCACTGAGAAGACAACGAAAAGAACGTTCAGAGACCTCCGAGGGGACCGGGACCCCTGATGCGACTGGGACCCGCGATGTGACTGCGGCCGATCCCGGCGATGAGCTTGAAGGCCCGTTCGACATCGATGATTTTGACGATCCGTCGGTCGCTGCGGTGGCCAGGCTGGACTTGGGCTCGGTGTTGGTCCCGATGCCCGATGCCGGGCAGGTCCAGGTCGAACTGGCCAATAACGGGGTACCTAGCGCCATCTGGGTGGTGACCGTCAACGGCCGCTTCACCATCGCGGCGTACGCGGCGCCCAAGTCTCCTGGCCTGTGGCGCGAGGTGGCCTCAGAGTTGGCCGATTCGCTGCGCAAGGATGTCCCCAGGGTCACCATCGAGGACGGTCCGTGGGGTCGCGAAGTCGTCGGCGTCAACATCGAGAATGGGGGTGTGGTGCGTTTCATCGGCGTGGACGGTTACCGGTGGATGATTCGCTGTGTCGTCAACGGGCCCCATGATCGCATCGACGCACTGACCGGGCAGGCCCGGGATGCTTTGGCGGACACGGTTGTCCGACGCGGCGATACCCCGATGCCGGTGCGTAATCCATTGCCGATCCAGCTGCCCGAGCCGATGGCCGAACAACTTCGCGTCGCCACCGAGCAGGCCGCCGCGCAGCAAGGCGCCGCGGCACCCCAGCCCCAGCAACAGCAGCCCACGGCCCGCCGCGGCACTCAGGGGTCGGCGATGCAGCAACTGCGAACCATCACCGGCGGATAGCCGGACGACGATCAAGCGGCGAGGTACGAGTCGCGTTGAGGAGTCTGGCCATCGGGCATAGCCGGACGACGATCAAGCGGCGAGGTACGAGTCGCGTTGAGGAGTCTGGCCATCGGGCATAGCCGAACCGCACTGCACTATGCGCCAGCGTCGCGCAGCGCGGCCAGGCACTGCGCGCCCAAGACCGCGGGGTCGGTCCCGATCTGATCGAGCGTCACCGTGCGAAGCGACGCACGCGGGGCCGCCGACACCCACTCAATGCCGACTTCCACCGGGTGGACCAAGTCGTCGGTGGCCGACACCACACCCATCGGCACGGTCAGTCCCGAGAGGGCACTCCTGGTCGGGGCGACATAGCACGAGGCCTCGTCCATCGCGTCTGGCAACCAGGGCCACTGCCCAGCCCAGGACCGCGTCAATTCCTCAGCCAGCCAATTCGGGGTCGAGGCCTGCATCTGCGCAGTGGCCGCCACCAGTCCGTCTCGCCGCAGCAGCTTCGCGGAATATCGGGCCGCCAACGCGGCGGGCGCCGCCTCGGGTGCGCCGGTCCACGCAGGCAGGGCGGCCAGCACCGCGACCACCCGGTGGGGGTGCGACAGCGCCCATGCCGCGGCGACGGCGGCACCGATCGACACACCTCCCACCGCGATCGGCATCGGGGCAGCGGCACGAGCGGCATGGTCGAGGTCCTCGCGGTAGGCCTCGACCAAACGATGCGGCTGCGGCGGCGGGGTGAGGACTGAAGCGCCGACATCGTGCAGAGCCGCAGAAAACGCTCGCTGGACGAATTCGTGGTCCGATCCTGTGCCGGGAAGCAGAACGGTGGTGACACCGCGCAGATGGACCGCCATGTCACGATCGTGCACCGTCGCGGAATCGCTGGTGCGACGAGGCCTGTCCAACGTGGCATGTCCGTTCCAAGAGGTCTACCGTGGCGTTGGTTGGGCGAATCCACAGTGGATTGACAGAAGTTCAGGAGAAGCCATGGCCACGGCCGAGGGGTATCTTCGACGGCTCACCCGTCGGTTGACCGAAGACCCGGAGCGACGCGACGTCGAGGAACTCAGTGACGGGGCCGCCATCACCGGCGCACAGAGAGTGATCGACTGTAAGCGCGGCCAAGAGGTGACGATGGTCGGCACACTGCGCAGCGTCGAGTGCAACGGCAAAGGCTGCGCCGGCGGAGTCAAGGCCGAACTGTTCGACGGCACCGATTCGGTGATACTTGTCTGGCTGGGGCAGCGCCGCATCCCCGGCATCGAATCCGGCCGCATGCTCAAGGTCCACGGCCGGGTCGGCAAGCTGGACAATGGCGCCAAGGCGATGTACAACCCCCACTACGAGATTCAAAGGTGAGGGATCCCGGCACCGAACCGGGCGCTGATACCACTTCTGAGACCACTTCCGCGCACGGCGGGACCTCACGACCACGCGGCGCGGCCGTCCTCGACCAGATGGGCGGTGTCCGCGGGCTGATCTACTCCTCGCTGCCCGTCTTGGTGTTCGTGCCGGTGTCCTCCGCGTTCGGGCTGTTACCGGCCATCGGCGCCGCTATCGGCGTGGCGACCCTGATATTGCTGTGGCGCCTCCTGCGGCGGGACACCGTGCAGCCGGCCATCTCGGGTTTCTTCGCCGTCGGAATCAGCGCTCTCATCGCCTACCTGGTGGGCGCTTCCAAGGGATATTTTCTGCTCGGCATCTGGATGTCGCTTTTCTGGGCGGTCGTGTTCACGGTCTCGGTCGTGATCCGTCGCCCAGTGGTCGGTTACATCTGGGGCTGGGTGAACACTCACGACCGACGCTGGCGAGGCGTACGGCGCGCAGTGCTGGTCTTCGACGTGGCGACCCTGGTGTGGGTGGCGGTGTTCACCGCGAGGTTCGTGGTGCAACATCACCTCTACGACGCCGACAAGACGGGCTGGCTGGGGGTGGCCCGGATCGCGATGGGCTGGCCGCTGACGGCAGCAGCGGCGCTGGTGACCTACCTGGCGATCAAAGCCGCCCAGCGGGCAGTGCACCAGCATGACGCGACCGACCCGGCACACGATGCCGACACGGCCAACCACGCCGATCGGGAGTCTGGTACCGGCGACACCGAGCAGAGCCGAGCCGACGACGCTCAGCGCTGACGCGGGTGCAACAGCTGCTCGCGCAGCTCGTCCTCGACTTCGCTGACCGCGACGAACAGCAGTTCGTCACCACCCTCCAGAGGTTCGTCACCTTCGGGGACGATGACCCGCGGGCCGCGCAGGATCGTCACCAGGGCCACGTTTCTGGGCAACTCGAGCCGCTTGACCGGCTTGCCGCCCCACGGAGTGTCGTCGGGCAGCGTGATCTCGACCAGATTTGCCTGGCCCTTGCTGAACTCCATCAGCCGCACCAGATCGCCGACGGACACCGCCTCCTCGACCAGTGAGGCCAACATCCGCGGGGTGGAGACCGCCACGTCTACACCCCAGGCCTCATCGAAGAGCCATTCGTTGCGGGGGTCGTTGACGCGGGCCACCACCCTGGGCACCGCGAACTCCGTCTTGGACAGCAGGCTGAGCACGACATTGACCTTGTCGTCGCCGGTGGCGGCGATCACCACGTCGAACTCCTCGAGCTTGATCGACTCGAGCAGGGTGATTTCGCAGGCATCGCCGAGGCGCCAATGGGCTGCCGGGATCGCTTCCACGTCGATATGTTTCGGGTTGCGCTCGAGCAGCGTGACTTCATGGGATTCGACGAGCTCGCGGGCGATGGAGCGGCCCACGGCCCCGGCCCCGGCGATCGCAACCTTCATCAGGCCTCCGGGTCCTCGCCGGGAGGCAACGCCGCAATAGCCAGGGCCTCGGCGATATGCCCGGAGATGGCCGCCAGATAGACCTGATCGCCCGCCTGGATCACTGTCTTGGCGTCCGGCAACGTGCCGGCACCGAACCGGATCACGAACGAAACCCGTCCGGAGGTTGCGGCTTCCAGTTCGGTGACCCGGTGGCCGACCCAGCTCTCGTGCAGCGTCAACTCGGCGACCCCCACATTGCCGGTCGGGTCGCGCCACTTGGTGGTTTCGGTCTCGCGGGTCAGCGTGTGGAGTAGTCGGTCGGTGGTCCACGGCACGGTGGCCACGGTGGGGATGCCCAGCCGCTCGTAGATTGCGGCGCGCTTGGCGTCGTAGATGCGCGCGACCACGCGCGGCACGCTGAACGTCTCGCGAGCCACTCGCGCGGAGATGATGTTGGAGTTGTCGCCCGAGGACACCGCCGCGAACGCCGCAGCGTCCTCGATGCCAGCACGCAACAAGACGTCGCGGTCGAACCCCATGCCGAGTACCCGCTGCCCTGGGAACTCCGGGGAGAGCCGGTGAAAGGCCGTGCCGTCCCGGTCGATGACGGCGACATCGTGACCGATCCGGGCCAAGCTGTCCGACAGGGACGCGCCCACCCGGCCGCATCCCATGACCACTACACGCACCTGACGGTCCTTTCCGGCCGGAGCCAGAGGTGGGCTACCCAAACTGCTGCTGCAGTAACTGCGCAATGGAGAACGCTACCGGTCTCCCACGGCGAACGGCCTTCGGGCTTACTGTTGGCACTCGTGTCCAAGCTTTCTACCGCCGCACGGCGACTGGTGCTGGGCCGGCCGTTCCGCAGCGACAATCTTTCGCACACCCTGCTGCCCAAGCGGATAGCCCTGCCGGTCTTCGCCTCCGATGCGTTGTCCTCGGTGGCCTACGCACCCGAGGAGATCTTCCTGGTGCTGTCGGTGGCAGGCCTCTCGGCCTACTCGATGGCACCGTGGATCGGCGTGGCGGTGGCCGCGGTGATGCTCATTGTGATCGCCAGCTACCGGCAGAATGTGCACGCCTACCCCTCAGGTGGCGGCGACTACGAGGTGGTGACCACCAACCTCGGCCCCACTGCCGGGCTCACGGTCGCCAGCGCCCTGCTGGTGGACTACGTGCTGACCGTGGCGGTGTCGATGTCCGCGGCGATGTCGAACATCGGGTCTGCGCTGCCGTTCGTCGACCACCACAAGGTCTGGTTCGCGGTCGCGGCGATCCTGATTCTCGCGTCGCTGAACCTGCGCGGTATCCGCGAATCGGGTACCGCATTCGCGATTCCGACCTACGCGTTCATGATCGGCATGTTCATCATGCTGGCCTGGGGGTTCTTCCAGATTTATGCGCTGGGGGAGTCGCTTCGTGCCGAATCCGCGGACTTCGAGATGCACTCCGAGCACGGCGATATTCTCGGTTTCGCGTTGGTGTTCCTGGTCGCGCGGGCATTCTCGTCGGGCAGTGCGGCGCTGACAGGCGTCGAGGCGATAAGTAACGGCGTGCCGGCGTTCCGGAAACCGAAGTCCCGCAACGCCGCCACCACACTGCTCCTGCTGGGCGTCATTGCCATCACGCTGTTCATGGGGATCATCATGTTGGCCAAGGCGACCGGTGTGCAGATCGCCGAGCGCCCGCACGAACAATTCGTCGGCGCGCCCGAGAATTACCACCAGAAGACGATGGTGGCGCAATTGGCGGATGCGGTGTTCCACGATTTCCCGGTCGGACTTTTCCTGATCGCGGGCGTCACTGCGCTCATCTTGGTGCTGGCCGCCAACACAGCGTTCAACGGCTTCCCGGTGCTCGGATCTATCCTGGCGCAGGACCGTTACCTGCCCCGTCAGCTGCATACGCGAGGTGACCGACTGGCCTTCTCCAACGGAATCCTGTTCCTGGCCTTCGGCGCCGTTGCTTTCGTCGTGGCATTCCAGGCGCAGGTCACCGCGCTGATCCAGCTCTATATCGTTGGCGTGTTCGTCTCATTCACCTTCAGTCAGATCGGCATGGTCCGGCACTGGAACCGGCTGCTGAGCAACGAAACCGACGCCGATGCCCGGAGCCGGATGAACCGTTCCCGGATGATCAACACCGTCGGTTTCCTGTGCACCGGCACCGTGCTGATCATCGTGGTGGTTACCAAGTTCGTGGCCGGGGCGTGGATCGCGATCCTGGCGATGGCGGCGTTGTTCGCCATCATGAAGCTCATCCACCAGCACTATGCGTCGGTCAGTCGCGAGCTCGAACTGCGCGCCGCCGAGACCGAGGACGTCGTGTTGCCGAGCTGCAACCACGCGATCGTCTTGGTTTCC
>ERZ888423.1645-NODE-1645-length-18760-cov-9.832344_pt1 | contig 18760 bp, 17 predicted proteins | sample MGYA00520523_ERZ888423 | MGnify/ENA primary metagenome ERZ888423 (study PRJEB32303, sample SAMEA104408611) | aquatic metagenome | biome: Brackish water; feature: Pelagic; material: water | place: Baltic Sea | collected 2014-06-08T10:24:00 | depth 30,27 m ...
GGTGTCAACGCCTCGATCTCGGCCAAGCCAATCAAGGGCGACTGGAATGGTGCGGGTTGTCACACCAACTTCTCAACCAACCGCATGCGCGAGGAGTACGACGCGATCATTACTGCATGTGAATCACTCGGAGGTCCAGGCAAAGTCGAAGAGCACCTTGCCGGCTACGGACATGGCATCGAGGATCGCCTGACTGGCCAGCATGAGACAGCGCACTTCTCACAGTTCCGTTACGGCGTCTCTGACCGTGGGGCCTCCATTCGCATCCCATGGCAGGTTGCACAAGATGGCAAGGGCTACATCGAGGATCGTCGCCCGAACGCCAACATCGACCCCTACGTGGTTGCAAGATTGATCACCAATACGGTCTGCTCAGCACTGACTGCGCTCTAACCCAACCGGCATGACGACCCAACCGGCATGACCGGGCCGAGCACGCTGCGCGTGGCCATGTGCCAACTCAACCTTCGGGTTGGGGATTTGGCTGGAAACATGGCTGCGCTCAGACATGCTTATGACCAAGCCGAGGCCGCAGGGGCCGACATAGCGCTCTTCCCGGAATTAGCAGCATGTGGGTACCCACCAGAAGACCTGCTACTGAAGCCAGGATTTGTGGAGGACCTGCAAGATGCTGTGGCGCAGTTTGCTCGGGGCATTACCGGGCACTGCACGGCGATTGTTGGCTGGGTCGAGGTGCACAACGGCGAGTTATTCAATTCCGCTGCGGTGATTCGCGATTCCAGGATGCTTGGCAGCTACCGCAAGCAGGCTCTTCCTAACTACGGAGTCTTTGATGAGAAGCGCTACTTCTCTGCTGGCACTGCAGATCAGGAACTGTATGAAATTGCAGGGGTGACTGTCTCGGTCACCGTATGTGAAGATGTTTGGGTTGACGATGGCCCCATTTTGGCAGCGGCTCAAAGAGGTGCCGCTCTAGCGGTGAACATCAACGCCTCGCCGTTTCACATTGGCAAGCAGCAGGTACGAGAAGAGATGCTGAGCCGGCGAGCAGTCGAGGCTGGTATTCCAATTGCGTATCTGAATCTGGTTGGCGGCCAAGATGAGTTGGTCTTTGATGGCGGATCGGTTGTGGTGGCAGCTACTGGGTTGGTCACCTCTCGCCTGCCACGGTTTGAGTCGGCCTGCACGGTAGTGGATGTTGATCTGCTGGCCAGTGGCCAAGAGGGCGCAAACCCAACAGGTCCTGCGCTCGAAGACATAGAAACAAGTCTGGCTGAAGTGTGGAAGGCACTCGTTCTCGGTCTTCATGACTACGTCACGAAGAACGGTTTTTCCGAGGTCGTGATTGGCCTGTCCGGCGGGGTTGATTCGTCAATCGTTGCAGCGCTAGCCACTGATGCGCTGGGCGCAGAATCAGTGCACGGCGTGCTGATGCCTTCACGGTATTCGAGTGATCATTCCCTCAGTGATGCTGAAATCCTGGCCGAAAACTTGGGAATTGACTACCGAACGATTCCAATTGAGGCGGCACATCTGGCGTTGCTGGATCTCCTTGAGCCTTCGTTTGAAGGCCGCGATGCCGACCTGACCGAAGAGAACCTTCAGTCAAGAATACGCGGCGTGCTACTCATGGCACTGTCGAACAAGTTTGGTTGGATGGTCCTGACAACTGGCAATAAGAGTGAGACGGCGGTCGGGTATTCGACCTTGTACGGCGATACTGCCGGAGGCCTAGCCGTCATCAAAGACGTTCCAAAACTTATGGTCTATGACCTGTGCGCATGGAGAAACGAGCAACAGGATCTTGACCTGATTCCTGTTTCTGTTTTAACCAAGGCGCCCTCGGCGGAACTCCGACCCGATCAGCGCGATGATCAGAGCCTTCCGCCATACGAGGTGTTGGATCTGATTATCCAAGGCTATGTAGATGAGGACTTGACCACCGAGGAACTTGTAGAGATTGGCCACGATGCTGAACTCGTATCCAAGATCGTGGGTCTGATCGACAGGGCAGAGTACAAGCGCCGTCAATCGCCTCCTGGAATTCGAATCTCAGAGAAAGCCTTCGGTCGAGACCGAAGGATTCCTATTACCAACGCCTATGCAGTTTCGAGCAGGTCCTCAAATTCGGCAGCCCGAGCAATGGAGTCAGAGATCCCTTGAAGAGCCGCTAACTGCTCGCTGACTAGCTGACTGAAGAACAATGCGTCCTGCACCCTGAGATAGACGGGCGTGGCCATTTTTACTTGCTTGAGACCTTCTTTGGTGACGAGCGCAGTTACTCCACGGCGATCTTGGTCGCACCGCTCGCGATTTACCCAGCCCCGCTTGAGCATCAGATCAAAGCGGCGCGTGAGGCCACTAGGTGAGAGCCTGGCGAGTTCAGCAAGTTCAGTCATGCGCCGCGACTGCGTTGGTGACTCAGAGAGGTGCAGGAGTATTTCGAACTCGGACAGACACATATCGCACTCAAGGCTGAGCTCAGATTCCATGCGTGTGAGCAACTTTTGATTGGCGTTGAGGAACGCTTGCCAAGCAAGCTGTTCAGGACTGGCAAGAGACAGAATAGACTTCATTGACTTAAGTTTACCCAGATTAATTTCGAAGGTCTCAAGCTTTGGACTAAAAGTCCAAAAAAATTAGAGATGCCACCGGATAAGGAGCAAACATGGACGAAATTGAGCATCCTTGGCGTGGGCTTCTTGCAACTGCAGCACAGGTCGGTGCGTACTCTTGGGTCGAGGCCGAGATCAGTTCGATGATCGGCTCATGGGTGACCGGTCAGTCTGAACCATCGGAAAAAGTGGACTTTTTTGCTCGATCCTCGAAACACCGTTGGCATAGCGAACTGTTCTTTGCCCGATTGCCAGTGCTTGCCGTGCTCAGCCCCGAGGACCTCGTTCGCCCTCCAAACGAAACGTTTGAGTCCTTTTTGAATCTCGTCAAGGCCACTCGGTCGCATTCCGATCAACTGGTTGGATTGAATCTGGTGTTGCTGCCCTATCTGCTCGGTACCTACCGCCAAGAGTCGGCCACCCTGAGCGATCTAGCGGACGGCTCTACAAAACAGTGCCTGAGCTTGGTCATTGCGGACTTAGAACAGGAGTTGTCCGAGTCTGGAATGATCCCTGCAGGTGGCTCTGCGTTGCAAAGAGAGCTTGAGCTTGCGCTGCAGTCTTCGCCCGGATTACGACCGGACTTGAACTCGGTGACCGATGACACCTGAATGACTTCGGTGTCTTGAGGGTTCTTCAGTTGGCGATGCAATGTCGGCAACGGTGAAGGACTGGTGAGAGCGATGGCTAAGGAACGAGTCGAACGTGACCAAGAGGATCTAGTCCGGCTCTATCTCACTGATATTGGCCAGCATCCATTGCTGTCGAAAGAAGATGAGGTCCGGCTCTCAATTCTTATAGAAGAAGGAGTGGCTGCTCGACGTGAGCTAGCCGAGCGGGCAGATGACCTGAGCTTGCAGGAGCAGCGTGTGATGCGCAGAGCAGTGCGGGAGGGCGATAAGGCCGAGAGATCATTTGTGCTTTCGAACCTGCGACTCGTGGTATCGATTGCCAAGCGCTATCAGGCCTCGGGGCTACCTCTTTTGGATTTGATTCAAGAAGGGAATCTGGGCCTCATGCACGCAGTCGAAAAGTTCGACTGGCGCAAGGGGTTCAAGTTCTCGACCTATTCAACCTGGTGGATTCGCCAAGCGATTACGCGTGGGATTGCAAACACGGGCCGAACAGTCCGACTGCCGATACATGCCGCTGACACGCTGTCGCGGGTGAACAAAGCAAGCGCCCGACTCGAGGTCGAGCTAGGCCGGCCCCCAACAATTGATGAACTCCGAATTGACGTGGACCTCTCAGAAGAAAAACTCGTTGAAGTTTTGTGCTTCGCTTCAGACACGTTGTCGCTATCTGAGCCAATCCACGCAGAAGGCGATGGAGATCTTGGTGATCTCGTTGAGGACCGGGAAGCGAGTTCCCCCATGGATATGGCAGTGCTCGCTCAGCTGCCACAAGAAGTGAAGCGCTTGCTGAGTCCGCTTGATGATCGCGAACGCGCAATTCTGACTCTGCGCTTCGGACTGAACAACAGCGAACCTCTGAATAGAGATGAGGTGGGCCAGCATTTCAAGTTGACTCGCGAGCGCATTCGCCAGATCGAAGCCCGAGCAATGTCAAAACTCAGGCACCCCTCTTGGGATGTCGGAGCCTCGGATCTTCTGAGGGTCTAATACTCTCTGCCAAGCGAGTAGGTCGTCTAGTAAGTAGGTCATCTAGCGAGTTAGGGGAGCAGTCCCCGCTGACAGTTTGCCTTGATATGCCTAGTCTGGGTGAGCTTCGAATTGCCCTTCCCCCAAGTCAGTAGCGGGTGCAGCGCGCCCGCAGAGGGGGCGTCATGCTTCACACGCTTTGGTCCGTCAAGGGTGGGTCGGGAGTCACGCTGGTTTCGGCTGTTGCGGCGGCTTTACTAGCTCGCCGCTCGGGTCGAGCAGTGCTCGTTGACCTGTGCGGAGATCAGCCAGCCGCACTTGGGATCTCAGAGCCCAGCAGTCCAGGAGTCTGCGACTGGTTAGCGAGTGCTGACGGTTCTGCCGATGCACTCGATCGCCTCCTTGTGCAGGTCGAGCCAGGGCTCTGGCTACTGCCTCGGGGGAGAGCTCAAACCTGGCCCGAGGAGCGTCCAGCTGAGCTTGCGCAGTTTCTGCAATCGATGGGCTGTGATGTCGTGATTGATGCAGGGGTAGTAAGTGAAGCTGGCGTGATCTCCGACCTGGGTCGGAATTTGGCCGCCGCTGGTCGGTCGCTTTTGGTGACTCGGCCCTGCTACTTAGCGCTGCGCCGAGCGACTGCTGCTGGAGTCAAGGCCGATGGAGTAGTCGTGGTATCCGAGCTAGGCCGGGCACTCAGCGAAGCCGACGTATCGGCTGTGCTGGGGCTTGCGGTTGTGGCGACGGTAGATGTTGACCCCGCTATTGCTCGCTCGGTAGACGCCGGATTGCTGATACGCAGAAATCACCGGGCACTTGAGCGTTCACTGAGGGGAGTTGCATGAGGCTGCTCGGCGAAACCGAGGCACTTGAAGCTAGCGTCCGTCGTCGCTTCGCAGCCGAGACGGGCTCAGTCAATGCAGCGAAGCGACTGGCCGAGCTCTTTGCCGAAGAAGCTCCCCTCCTAGCCACAGTCGAAGTCCAGAGCCGGGCACATGCTCTGGCAGTTGAACTCGTTGGCCTTGGTCCCATCCAGATGCTTATCGACGACCCTGCAGTCACCGACGTGTTGGTCAACGGCCCAGGAGAAGTGTGGATCGAGCGAAATGGCCGCCTCGAACGCTCGGGCGTCATTGCCGACAAGGACCTGATCGCGAGAAGCATCGAGCGACTAGTGGGGCCGCTTGGGCTGCGCGCTGATCGTAGTAATCCAATCGTTGACGCGCGACTTCCCGACGGCACACGAGTGGCAGTCGTTCTCCCGCCACTGGCCGTGGATGGTCCAGTCTTAGCCATTCGCAGGCACAGGGCGGACCCTCTGGCGTTGAGCGCTTTTGCAGGACCGGCCGTTGTGCAATTGCTTGAGTCGCTTGTATGCGAACAACTCAATCTGGTGGTCTACGGCCCGACTGGTGCTGGAAAGACCTCGCTGCTGAATGCGCTTGTTGCCGGCATCCCCCCAAACGAACGTGTCGTCACCATTGAAGATGTTGCCGAACTCCGCCTACCCGGAGAACACGTAGTGCGTCTCGAGGCTCGACCCGGCAGCGCCGAGGGAATCGGGAGAACCGATATCCGTGACCTTGTGCGAGCAGCCCTGCGTCTGCGACCAGACCGCATCATCGTGGGCGAGGTTCGCGGGGCCGAGGCGCTCGACATGATCTGGGCGCTATCTACTGGTCACGATGGTTGCTTCTCTACTTGCCATGCATCGAGTGCTGCCGATGCCATGCGCCGCCTTGAAACCATGGCTCTACTCGGTGCCGAGCGACTTCCCTTAGAAGCCATTCGTGCCCAGATCACTGCAGCGATTGATGTCTTTGTTGGGGTTGCTCGCAGCAGTTCTGGAGGGCGTCGCGTCACATGTGTTCATCTGGTTGGGCGCAACTCTGAACTGCAATCACTGATCTCGGCCGATGGGACAGTTCAGACGATTTCTCGATCTCGCAGAGGTTGGCAACCATGACTCGCATGAGGCGGGCTGAGCGTCTGTTAGATCAGCAGCTTCCTGGGGCTGCGGCTGGCTTAGCAAGAAGTGTCCATGCGGGTGCAACGCTACTTGGGGCGATCGAAGAGTTCGGCAGTGTGTCCGCACAGCCGATTTCTTTCGACCTTGCCACCATTGCTGCATCGGTTCGCCGTGGAGGATCCCTAGACGCGGCGCTGCGAGATTGGGAACTATCGCGAGCGAACTGCTCCGTTGGAGTACTCGTAGCTGCCTGCAGATTCGGCCATGCCGAAGGTGGCAACTTGGCTGCGGCCCTTGATGGTGCGGCGGTCTCACTCCTAGATCGCCTTGAAGTTGCGGACGAGGCCCGAGCGTTGTCGACTCAGGCTCGATCCTCATCAGCAGTTCTGGTCGCCCTTCCCTTGTTTGGTGCTGCAGGATTCTCGATTCTCGACCCGGCCGTTGCTGCCACGCTGTTCACGACAACTGCAGGATGGATCTGCCTAGTCTTGGGATTGGGTTTAGACGCCCTCGGAGCTTTGGTCCTCTCGCGCATGGTTCGATCGGCATTGCGTTAATGGCCATCTTGCTGGGTGTGCTGAGCAGTTGGGCCGTGCTTCATCTTTTTGGCCATACGCGTTCTTGGCCTTGGCGCGTCGTGGATCTCCAGACCAGTCAGCCCAGACTGTCCAGCCACCCCAGACAGAACAGGCAGTCCAGAACTCCTGCTCGTACTCGTCAGACTCATAGGCAGATCCAAAGTGAGATTCCTGCTGCGGTCGACATGTTGCAGTTAGCAGTTAGCGCTGGGCACTCGCTGCACACAGCAGTTGCTGCAGTCGCCGGGTCTGGTACCGGCGTAGTAATTGAGGGCCTCGCCGGCGTTCAACAGAGATTTGAGCGTGGCGGTCAACTCGTGGACGAACTCGCCAAGCTGCCCGATCAGCTAGGCCCAGAGCTTCAACCCCTCTGCACCACGCTGATCGTGTCCGCCTCATCAGGAGCACCCCTCGGGCCGAGCTTGCAGCGCCTTGCAGACTCACAGCGCCGCCGGGTACGCCGCTACAAAGAGGAGCGCGTTCGAAGATTGCCCGTGCTGCTCTTGGCTCCTCTCATCACGCTCGTGCTTCCGGCATTCGTCATGCTGACTGTTGTGCCGGTCGCAATCACAACTGCCCGAACCGGGCTGAGTCCCCTGAATAGCTCGCCTCCCCTGAATAGCTCAGTACCCCTAAACACCCTTCCCCTATCAAATACGAATGCACCTGCGAGCCCACCATGAACAAAACACTCACACAGTTCCCCTGCCGAGCGCGTGGCCGTGCCCGAGGGGAGCAAGGCCAAAGCACGGTTGAGTATGCGCTGCTCCTCTTGGGTGCTGCAGCTATTGCCCTGGTACTTGTTGCCTGGGTCACCAAGACAGATCTGATTGGCCGACTCTTCGACACCGTGGTCGGACGGATACTCAATCAAGCCCAGTGACACGCTCTGAGCGTGGACAGTCCACCGTAGAGCTTGCCGTGATCATTCCCATTTTGGTGCTGCTGATCTTGCTGAGCGTTCAAGCCGCACTTGTGCTGCGCGATCGGGTACTCGTGGTTCATGCGGCACGGGCTGCGGCCCGAGCGGTGATTGTCGACCCCCACGTCACTAGCGCAGTAGCTGCGCTTGAGTTACATGGCCCGCCAATTTCGACGGCGAGCGTTACCTTGAGCGGCGGCAGCAGCGGTGGGTCACTTGCCACGGTCACCGTGCGCATGAGGGCCACGCGCGTGCCAATCGTTGGCAGGGTGGTTGCCTCGACAGTGCTGCAGGAGCGACTGGTGGTGATGATCGAGGGCCCGAGCTAGAGCAGGGTTGCCTGCAACAAACGCCTTGCTGCGGCCTTGTCTAAAGGTTCGTTACCGTTGCCGCACTTTGGGGATTGAACACAGCTGGGACAGCCGTCAAGACATGGGCAACGCTGCAAGACCTCGAGCGTGGCAGCTAAGTGAGAATCAGCCACGCCAAAGGCGAGTTCGGCAATCCCTGCGCCACCGGGGTACGCATCGTGAATAACTACCGTGGGTGCATCCGTCTCGGGCAGCCACTCTGTGGAAACTCCGCCAACATCCCATCGGTCACAGATGGTGAACAAGGGAAGGATCCCAATGGCGGCATGTTCGCTCGCGTGCAGCGCCCCGGGAAGTTCTGTCGGATCTATCCGAGCAGACTGCACAACATCGTCAGCAAAGGTGTACCAAACGGCTCTGGTTTCTAGATGGACTGGTGGGAGTTCCAACGAATCGCGTGAGACCACCTCATGTGTGGACACACGTTTGGTTTGAAATCCCGTGACTTGAGAGGTGACCTCAACCGAGCCGATATGTAGCGTGGATGCTCCAACGGGGCGTTGGTCATCTACGCCCAGCAGGCGGATACTGATGCTGGATCGGGCCTGGGTATAGAGGTCCCCGTCAGCGGGGACAACAAGGGCGGACAGACTCGCAAGGTCTAGTTCGATCACGGTCCATGCGGCACCCTGATGTAGGTAGACCGCCCCCTCGTGGAGAACCTCATAGGCGCGTGACTCGTCTACGGTCCCGATCATCTGGCCGTCACGAGTCATGATTCGAAACTCCCCACGAGAGGCCGAGCGCAACCCGATCGTGGGTGCTGGAGTTCCGCGACCTGACCACATAACTGTTTGTTCGTCACCCTGGGAGGTGATGATGGCTCGGTCCTCGAGGACAAGCTGACGGATTCCCTCATCGAGTTGTGTGGGCCAGTACTCGGAATCCTTGCGAGTGAGCGGAAGTTCGAATGCTGCGCAGCCAAGATGCGGAACAAATACATATGGGTTATCTAGGTTGATTACTGCCGGCTCCGACACTCGATTGAAGAGTTCTTCGGGGTGTCGCATCATCCACTGATCAAGGCTGTTCTCTGCAGCAACGAGCACAGCAACTGATCCAAGTTGCTCACGACCGCTTCGACCGAGCTGTTGACGAAACGATGCAATGGTGCCGGGGTAGCCGCACATGACCACTGCATCAAGGCCGCCAATATTGACGCCAAGCTCGAGGGCGTTCGTGGCCACTACGCCGAGTAGCTCGCCGCTTAAGAGCTCGGCTTCGATCTGCCTCCGCTCATGAGCCAAGTATCCCGCTCGATAGGAGCGGACTTGTTCGGCGAGCGACTCGTCAAGCGAGTCACGCAGTGCGCTTGCAACCACCTCGGTTCCGCGCCGGGATCCGCAGAACACCAAGGTACGAAGCCCGGCCGAAATCAACCTTGAAGCCAAAAGAGCAGCCTCGGCGTTGATCGACCAACGCTCACCATCGGATGCTTCCGCAGGGTTCCAGAGTGCAATCGATCGCATGCCCGATGGCGAAGCATCGCGTTGCACCACGGCCACCTCATGGCCGCAGATACCCGAAGCGAGCTTCGCTGGTTCGCCGATAGTGGCCGAGCTAAAGATGACAGTTGGTTCCTCTCCGCCGTAGAAGCGCACCAGGCGGCGGAGCCGGCGCAAAATGTGTGCGACATGAGTGCCAAACACGCCACGAAGCGTGTGAAGCTCGTCGACCACGACAAATTTGAGTTCCTGCAGAAACTTGGCCCAGCGACGGTGGTTGGCAAGGATTGTTTGATGCACCATCTCGGGGTTGGTGAGCAACACGTTGGCGTGAGTCCGTACCCAGGACCGCTCCTCGGGGGAGCAGTCTCCGTCGTAGGCGGCGGCAGTCAACCCCGGAACCTCCCAAGAGGTCAAGGACAGCAACTGGTCCCGAGCTAGGGCCTTGGTGGGGTAGATCATCAACGCAGTTCCACCGCTCAACACCGACTCTGCGATTGGAACTTGGTAACACAGCGACTTCCCCGAAGCAGTCCCAGTAGCCACTACCAAGGATTCCCCTGAGCGGGCCAAGTTGATTGCCTGAGCCTGATGCGACCAGAACTGAGTGTGCGGCACGTGCTGAAGGAGTTCCTCGGGGAGTGGCCGATCGAGTTCGGCAGTGCGTGCGGCTCTGGCAGGAATCTGCTCAACATGAACAAGCCGAGCGTCCTCGGCTAAAGAATTGAGAACCGCTGCAATTTTTCTTGCCGGGTCGCTCATGGGTTGCTGCGGCTTGCTTATCGGCGGTACTTGGCAAGCTCGGTACGAGCTACTTGCCGGCGGTGCACCTCATCGGGGCCATCGGCAAAGCGGAGTGTGCGCAAGCCTGCATACATCCGTGCGAGCGGGAAGTCATCCGAGACACCGCCACCACCATGGGCCTGAATAGCCCGGTCAACAACGCGCAGCGCCATGTTCGGTGCAACAACTTTGATCGCAGAGATCTCAATTGCTGCACCCTTGGCGCCGACGGTGTCCATCAACCATGCGGCCTTGAGCGTTAGGAGTCGGACCTGCTCAATCTCTATGCGTGAGTCCGCAATCCATTCTCGAACAACTCCCTGATCAGAGATCGGCCCACCGAAAGCAACTCGCTGAGTGACTCGCTCGCACATCAGTTCCAAGGCCCGCTCGGCCACTCCAACGCAGCGCATGCAGTGATGAATTCTGCCCGGGCCTAGACGGGCCTGAGCAATAGCAAACCCGCCGCCTTCTTGGCCGATCAAGTTGCTGACTGGTACCCGGACGTTGTCAAAGTTGAGCTCCGAATGCCCTTCTCGGTCTTGGTATCCAAATACCGGAAGGTCTCGCACCTTGGTCACGCCCGGGGTGTCCATGGGAACGAGCACCATTGACTGTTGCAAGTGACGCGCAGCGGTCGGATCGGTCTTGCCCATAACGATCATGACTTTGCATCGGCCCGAGGCTGCTCCCGAGATCCACCACTTGCGGCCGTTGAGTACGTACTCGTCTCCGTCGCGCTCGATGCTCAGCTGAATATTCGTGGCATCCGAGGAAGCAACTGCTGGCTCAGTCATTGCGAAAGATGACCGAATTTCACCGTTGAGCAGGGGAACCAACCACTCATCTTTTTGCTCCTGAGTGCCAAACAGCGTCAGAACTTCCATGTTGCCGGTATCTGGTGCAGCGCAGTTCATCGCCTCGGGAGTCAGATGCATGGAACGGCCCGATAGTTCGGCAATGTGGGCATAGTCCAAATTGCTAACTGGCTCTGGGGTCCACTCGGTCTGATGTGGCATAAACAGGTTCCACAGACCCCGCGAGCGGGCAGAGGATTTCAGGTCCTCAATGATCTGCGGGTGGCCATGCGGATCTCCGAGTGCCTGCATCTGCGACTCGTAAATGGGCTCGGATGGAGTGATTTCAGAGTCGATAAACTCCTGAAGCTTTGTAAGTAATTCTTGACCGCGAGCACTTGGTTCAAAACTCATAGATGCCAACCTACCTTGCCTGAGCTGGAAAGTTATTTTGGATAGTTGTTTGACATCTGGGCCTGCACTCTCTTAGCTGTCACTCGTGGGAAACCCTTTAGTCATCGTCGAGTCACCAGCAAAAGCGCGCACTATTGCCAGCTTCCTAGGTGACGAATATCAGGTCGAATCATCGATCGGCCACATTAGAGATCTGCCCAGAAACGCGGCCGATGTTCCCAAGGAGTACAAGGGCCAAGCTTGGGCACGGCTAGGTGTCGATACCGAAAATCACTTTAAGCCGCTCTACATCGTGAACTCCGAAAAGAAGGATCATGTTCGCCATCTGAAGGCTCTTCTGAAAGATGCCGATGAGCTGTATCTAGCAACAGATGAGGATCGTGAGGGAGAGGCAATCGCGTGGCATCTCCTTGAGGTGCTGAACCCACAAGTACCCGTCAAGAGAATGGTGTTTCACGAGATCACTCCGCAGGCGATTCGTCATGCGCTAGAGAATCCTCGTGAGCTAGATCGTCGTCTGGTTGATGCCCAGGAATGTCGTCGGATCTTGGACCGGCTGTACGGATACGAAGTCTCGCCCGTGCTGTGGAAAAAGATCATGCCTAAGCTGTCGGCTGGCCGGGTGCAGTCAGTTGCCACCCGAGTTGTTGTGCAGCGTGAGCGTGAGCGCATGGCATTCCGCTCGGCTAGCTGGTGGGACCTGCAAGCAACGTTCCGTCATGTAGATACGTCACAAGACCAAACACAGTTTCCTGGCACGCTGATTGAGTTTGCCGGCGAGCGTCTGGCAACTGGCAAGGACTTTGGCCAGAGCGGTGAACTTTCGGCCAGCGCTGATAAAAACGCCGTTCTGCTTGACGAGGCTGCAGCTAGTGCAGTGCGTACTGCGCTGACTGATCAGCCCGTGCAGGTGCGATCCGTGGAACGCAAGCCGTATACCCGCAAGCCCTCCCCACCATTTATGACCTCAACCTTGCAACAAGAGGCTGGTCGCAAACTGCGGATGTCCTCTGCTCAGACGATGTCTACTGCTCAGCGCTTGTACGAGAACGGTTTCATTACGTACATGCGTACCGACTCCTCCTCGTTGTCAGAGACCGCCGTCACGGCGGCACGCACGCAGATTCTTGAGAAGTTCGGCAAGGCATATTTGCCGGATGCCCCGCGGCGCTATGCCAACAAGGTAAAGAATGCGCAAGAGGCTCACGAGGCAATTCGTCCTGCAGGCGACAGCTTCCGTACCCCGGATCAAGTAGCTCAGCAGCTCAATGGAGCTGAGCTCCGCCTATATGAACTGATTTGGCAGCGCACGATTGCATCGCAGATGAATGATGCACGCGGTGAGTCGGTGCAGGTTCGTCTGGTGAGCACCACGGCCGATCAGCGAGAGGCTGTGTTTTCTGCATCCGGTCGGACCATTCAATTCCCAGGTTTCTTGCGTGCCTATGTCGAGGGCTCAGATGACCCAGATGAAGCCCTCGAAGATCAAGAGAAAGTACTGCCACAGATGGCTGAGGGTGATGCAATCGCCACGGATGCACTTGAAGCAAACGGACACGAGACCCAGCCACCAGCGCGGTTTACAGAAGCCTCGCTCGTAAAGCGCCTTGAGGAACTTGGAGTGGGCAGGCCCTCGACCTATGCCTCGATTATTTCCACGGTTCAAGACCGCGGATATGTGTGGAAGAAAGCCTCTGCTTTGGTCCCGAGCTTTACCGCCTTTGCTGTAGTCACGCTCATGGAGCAGCACTTCCCGACACTGGTTGATTTCGCCTTCACGGCGCGCATGGAGGAAGAACTCGACGACATTGCCTCTGGTGCGGCCGATATGGAGCCATGGCTTGCCCGGTTCTACTTTGGCGTTGACAGCTCAACCGGAGAGGTCGGATCGCCGGGCCTCAAGCAGCTTGTCGAGGGAAATCTTGGCGAGATTGATGCTCGCGAGATCAACTCAATTCCACTCGGGGTTGGACCCGACGGGGTGATGATCGTTGCCCGAGTTGGGCGTTTTGGTCCCTACCTAGAGCGCGGAGAGGGCGAGAACAATCAGCGGGCAAGTATCCCCGATGACATTCCGCCAGATGAACTCACCGTGGAGTACGCAATTGAACTGCTCGAGGCCCCGTCGGGGGACAGAGTTCTTGGCCAACATCCCGAGACTGGATTAGATGTGCAGCTCAAAGCGGGTCGGTTCGGTCCGTATGTGCAAGAAGGCGTGCACGATGACGACACTGGGTTTAAGCCGCGCACTGCAAGTTTGTTCAGCACGATGGACCCAGCAACGGTCACGCTCGAGGATGTCTTGCCGTTGCTCTCTTTGCCACGCGAGGTTGGCCTTGACCCAGCCGATGGCGAGATGATCCTGTCGCTCAACGGCAAGTTTGGCCCCTACCTCAAGAAGGGTACCGATAGCCGCTCGATTGAAACTGAGTCGCAGATTTTGACGATCACGCTAGAAGAGGCGCTCAAGGTTTTTGCAGAGCCCAAGCGTCGACGTGGCCAAGGTGTGGCGAAGCCGCCCTTGCGCGAGATGGGGAATGATCCCGAAACAGAGAAGCCGATTGTGATCAAGGATGGTCGCTTCGGTCCCTATGTGACTGACGGTGAAACCAACGCAAGCCTGCGCAAGGGGGACTCAGTCGAGGACCTCACTATGGAACGGGCACTCGAACTGATGGCTGACCGCCGAGCGCGTGGCCCAGCCAAAAAGAAAGCTCCGGCTAAAAAGAAGCCTGCTGCAAAAAAGAAGGCAGCAGCGAAGAAGCCTGCAGCGAAGAAGAAAGCCCCAGCCAAGAAGAAGGCTGCTGCAAAGAAGGCGGCGCCAAAGAAGGCGGCGGGTGCCGGAATCACTCCGGCCAAGGCTGCTGCCGCTGCTGCACTTCCGGATCGGCCGGCCGACCCGGCTGAGGGCTTCTGAGACTGTGCCATCTTCGGCGGGGACTCGTGGCCGCTTTATTGTCTTTGAGGGCGGTGAAGGCTCGGGCAAATCCACCCAAGCCGAGCTTCTTGCGAACCGCATTGGCGCAGTGTTCACGCGGCAGCCAGGCGGGACAGAGCTTGGTGCCCAAGTTCGGTCCATCCTGCTAGCCGCCTCTGACAACGGCCTTGCCGATCGTGCCGAGGCGTTGCTCATGGCGGCTGATCGTGCACAACATGTCGAAGAACTCATCGAGCCTGCCTTGCAAGCTGGCCGAGACGTGGTTTGTGATCGTTATATTGGCTCTTCCGTTGCGTATCAGGGGTTTGGTCGTGGTCTTGATACTGACATGGTCCGCGCGATCTCGGGTTGGGCAGCCGGCGGGCTCTGGCCGGATGTAACCATCTTGTTGACGGTGCCCCAGGAGCTTTCGCTTGAACGTACCGGCGGAGCACGCGATCGAATCGAGGCGGCAGGAGCAGAGTTCCATCGCCGAGTAGCGGAGGGGTTTGTTGCCCAAGCAAAAGATGAACCCGAGTATTGGGTTCAGGTAGATGGGACGGGCTCCGTGCAAGAAGTTGAGCAGCGAGTCCTTGCCGCCGTCGAGGAGATCTTGGGCGAACCAGTATGACTGAGCTAGCTCCTACTGACTTGTGGGACGAAGTCGTTGGCCAACAAGAGGCAGTGACGCGTTTGCAGGCGGCGGTGGATTCGCCCGTGCATGCCTATTTGCTAGTGGGGCCGGAGGGGTCAGGAACCCGAGAGGCAGCTAGGGCGTTCGCTGCTGATTTGTTGAGCCAGGACCTTGACCAGGTTGAGTCTGAGCGAGCCCGGCACCTAGCCGGAGCCGAGGCCCACCCGGCCATGATCGTGGTTGAGCGTGACGGCGCATCGATTGATGCGAAGCAATCCCGTGAAGTTGTTCGGCAGTCCTCGCTTTCACCATCCGAAGGGCAGCGCCAAGTCTTTGTGTTAGTCGACTTCCACCTAGTGGGAGATGCTGCAGCCATCTTGCTCAAGAGCATTGAGGAGCCGCCGCCGTCGACCGTGTTTGTGATACTTGCAGAGGAACTCCCACCGCACCTTGCAACCATTGCTTCGCGTTGCGTGCAGATCGACTTTGCAGCCGTGCCTATGCAGGTGTTGCGTGACCGGCTGGTACTCGAGGGGATCTCACCCGAGGTTGCCGAACAGGCCGCGCTAGCTGCGGGCGGCAGTTTGTATCGCGGGCGGCTGCTGGCGCGCGACCCAGCAGTCGGGGCGCGACGCGATGCGTGGTACCGCGCACCGGCTCAACTAGACGGGACCGGTGCAACTGCATGTGCGCTTGCCGATGAACTGTTGGCGATGATCGATGGGGTCATGGAGCCCTTGCAACAACAGCAGGCCGAGGAGCTCGCCGCGTATCAGGACACCTTTGAAGTTGCAGGAGTGAAGTTGCTGAAGGGTGATCTGAAGAAGATGGAGGATCGCCATAAACGAGAGCAGCGAAGGGTGAGGACCGACGAGCTTCGCTCGGGTCTAGCTGTGTTGCTCTGGCAATACCGCGATGCCGCTGCAAGGGATTCAGGTGTTGGGAGTAGCGCTGCAGCGGACTTTTTGACTGCGGCTGAAGAGGTGCAAGCCCTGTGTGCAAGCCTGGTGTTCAATCCGCGAGAGTCGCTCGCTCTGGAGGCACTGTTTATGTCGCTACCAAGGTTGAGCCCTCAGCTGTAAACCGGCTAGAGACGGACTAGGCGAAACACGCGCAGGTCACGGCCGCTTCGCTCAACGTAGGTGTCGAACAGTGGCCAGATCGCAATGAGCTCGGGCCAGGTTTGAGCCTTTTCTTCCGGGGTGAGCAGTTCGGCTCGAGCGTCGTAGACCTCGTGGTTGTAGTCAACCTGGATTCGGGGCTGGGCAATCAGGTTCCAAGACCATGCCGGGTGAGTGGATTGACCAAAGTTCGATCCAACTACGTACAAGTCGCCATTCAGTGGCACGGTGGCCAGCGGGCTGACTCGCGGCAACCCGGACTTTCGACCGGTGCTCGTGATGATCGCGCAGGGCAACATCATGCGACTCATCATGATTCGACCGCCCGAGACTCGACTGAGTCCCCGGTCAATTGGAGGAACAAGCGTGGGCCCAACTCGAGAAAACCACTTGCTTCCGGCCATCTTTTGAATGCTGCGACCAAGAGCGCTGTTTGGATTCACTGCCATCTCGGCACAGTAGCTTGTCGGTCTGATCGGTCTCGGCAGTATGCTTATCCATTGCGTGCTTTGGTGCGCAGCCGCCCGGGTAGCTCAGTCGGTAGAGCAGCTCACTCGTAATGAGCAGGTCAGGAGTTCAATTCTCCTCTCGGGCTCCACTCGGACCGGCCGGGATCCCGTTCCAATGCAGGGACCCGGCGGGTCACGCTCTCTAGCTGAGTGATCAGTCCCTCAACCTGTAGTCGTACTGCTACTCAGGGTGAGGAAAGACTGGATTGTTTTTCCAATCTAGATTTGGTTGGATGATTTTTTGTGGGAGCAACGATCCCCGGAGATAGAGGGCGAGACCATGGCGAATGAGCAGACCGACTCCTTTTCAATGAGCGGCGATAGGGCAGGTCAGGGTCGATCGACCTCATTACGGACCCTAGGAGTAGTGCTGGGGCTACTGACCGTGACCGGATTCGCTGCGGCGTATGTGAAGTTCGGAGGGATGACCGAGGAGACGGCGATCAGGCGGCAGGCGGCCCCGGCCACGACTGTGGTGGGAGTCGACTGTGGAATCCTTGTCCCTGGCGCCAACCTTACCGACTGCAATCTCCAAAAAGCGGTGCTTGCTGGTGTCGACTTGGCCGGAGCAATTCTCGTGCGCACGAACCTCACGGGGGTCAACCTCAGGGATACGAACCTCACTGGTGCGCTGCTTGACTCTGCAACTATCACTGGCTCAAACCTTCGACGCGCCAAGCTGACCAACGCGAAGGCGTGGAATCTTGTCGGACTGCCGGCGTCCCTCCCGACCAACTTCCGCCTATCGGAGGGCTACCTAGTGGGGCCTGAAGTCGACCTTTCTGGAATTCCACTTCCTGTGGATCTGTCAGGGGTGCGGACCTTTCTGGTGCCGACCTGTCTGGTGCGGACCTCACCGCTGCCGACCTCACCGGGGCACGCCTCAACGGCGTGAGAGGAGTCGGGATTCGAGCACAGGTGAACCCTGTCTTGCCTAATTCGTACACGCTTCAGGGCCGATCTCTCGTGGGGCCAGGAGTAAATCTCGAGGGTGGAGTCCTTGAGGGCCGATTTGACGGGGTAGATCTCACTGGCGCGAACCTCGCCGGAGCCGACATCAGCCTTGCGAATCTCGAGGGCGCAACGTTGACCGGCGCCAAGTCTGGTCTGACGATTACATCGGGGCTGACACGGCTTCCGAGTAACTGGCAGATACTGCCTAGGGGCTTCCTCATTGGTCCCGGCGCCAATCTGACCGGCGCTGACCTGTCCGGCGCCAACCTCAATGGATTGACGCTCACTGCGGCAACCTTGGATCACGTGCGGTCGGGTGGCGTTGTAGGCAACGTAGTGAGCCTTCCATCCAATTGGGCCGTGCGTTCCGGATTTCTGCTGGGCCCAACTGCCGACCTGAAGAACGCTGATCTCAGGAACGTAGACCTGGCCGGGGTGGACCTGAGAAGCGCAGACTTAACCGGTGTGAGTCTCGGAGGGAATTTCGGCCGCTGCAATCCCGGCTTCCAACCCGCTTCGGCAAACTTCCCTGACGGTTGGAGATTTCTGTGCCCTTCTGAGGGAAGCCTGCAGCTTGTTGCAGTTGGTCCGGGAGTCAAGTTGAGCAGAGAACAGGTCTCTGACTGGATCCGAGCCAGCAGTCCCTTCACTTCCGGTGTCGACCTGTCCGGTGTCGACCTGTCCGGTGTCGACCTGTCCGGTTTGGATCTGTCCGGTTCGGACCTGACGGGAAGCAAGCTCACCGACGCCAACGTGACGGGGACGAATTTCAGTACTGCTGTATTCACAAATGTTGTCTCGGGTGGCCTGATCGGGACACCGGCCTCGCTTCCGACAGGTGGGAAAGTCGCCAATCGTTTCCTTATTGCCCCTGGCGTTGACCTCACGGGAGCCGATCTGAGAGCAGCTAATCTGTCGGGAGCAGACCTCTCCGGGGCCACTCTCAAGAACGTGCTGCTCCAATCGGCGAATTTCACGGGAGCTACGTTGACAGGCGTTAGGTCTGGTGGAATCACTCCTGTCGATCTGACGCTCCCCAGCGGATGGGCCATCAGAGACGACAATCAGACGTTTAATAGCGGGTATTTGGTCGGCCCTGCTGCAGATCTCTCCAATGAGAATCTCAGTGACCTGAACCTAGCTAGTGCGAATTTGTCTGGTGCGAATTTGTC
>ERZ888423.1648-NODE-1648-length-18714-cov-13.854869_pt1 | contig 18714 bp, 15 predicted proteins | sample MGYA00520523_ERZ888423 | MGnify/ENA primary metagenome ERZ888423 (study PRJEB32303, sample SAMEA104408611) | aquatic metagenome | biome: Brackish water; feature: Pelagic; material: water | place: Baltic Sea | collected 2014-06-08T10:24:00 | depth 30,27 m ...
CCTACGACCTCCTGCTCCCAAAGCAGGCGCGATACCGGGCTACGCTACACCCCGAGGCGTATGATGAGCTGTCTATGAATTGGGATTAGACAACCCAAGCACTTGTTTTGATTTACACACAAACAAAGTGATGTGGTCCCACCAGGACTCGAACCTGGAACCTACGGTTTAGAAAACCGTTGCTCTATCCGGTTGAGCTATGGAACCATTAACAATTGGTATTCAAAGAACATATCTTATACCTTTTTTCCTATGCGGTGGGTCCGGGATTCGAACCCGGGGTACCCTTGAGAGGTACGGCAGTTTAGCAAACTACTGGTTTAAGCCACTCACCCAACCCACCATTTTAAAGGAGTGCAAAAATAACCGTATTTTTATATTGAGAAATCTTTTTTTTGTAAATTTTCTGAATTATTAAATCCATTAAAAACATGTCATTTTTTTACGGGTTTAAGTACTTTTTAAAAAATTATATTTAACCTTGAGGCCTAATGGCAGCTAAACAAAATAACGGTTACATCTTTCGGAATATGAAGGTGTATAGCTCTACAGAATGGCTAGCGGACAATAAAAAAAAGTATCGCTCTGTTTTTGATAAAAATGAAAGCACTTATGTATACACCGAATTTTCCTTTTTTAACTTAAACTTCAAAAAGAAAGATTGGGATATCAAAATGAATCTAATTTGCCGAAATGCTAGTAAAGTCGAAATATGCAGACTGGTATGTGATAGAGCGATCTCCCAAAATAGCAACCTAGTTTTTATCAGAGAAGGCTGGGGAACTTTTAATACAGGAGCATATTGGGATGCTGGAACCTATACTTGGTCTGCAGAAATTGATGGAGATATTATTGCCGAAAAAAACTTTTATATTCAAGATATAGGCATTGTGACACCTAAAAACAATCCTTATTTCGATATTAAATCAATTTATTTCTATGAGGGTCCCTTTGACAACGTTAAAGAGCTAAATAGAAGCTACTTTGAGCAATTCAGTGAACAAGAATCTCGCTACATCTATGCTGAAATAACGATGGTAAACAAAACCAAGAAAGTTAATTTTTGGAGTTGTGAAATGATCTTTAATTTTTTTACCGAAACCAACTTACTTAAAGGAACCATGACCAAACTAATGTTTGTTTATGAGCAAGACGAGGAGTTTACACTTACTGTAGGTTGGGGAGCAGATAAGCCAGGATGTTGGCTTACTGGAAAATACTACCTAGATATCATGTTTATGGACACATTGGTTCAGCGAAAACCTTTCCAGATAGGACAAGATTTCGTGGAATATGTGGTAGAACATGACAACGTTTCGGAAAAACTAATTAAAGTTAAATCCATAGGGAACTCAAAAACAACGATTGAAAACACCCTAAGTGAATTAGACGATCTTATAGGACTAGATAGTGTAAAAGATAGAATAAAAGAATATGCAAACTACTTAGACTTCATATCTCTTCGACAGGATAAAGGGCTAGCCGAGGAAGATAAAATTAATTTACATTGTGTTTTTAAAGGCAATCCTGGTACAGGAAAAACAACCATAGCACGCAAATTAGGTAAGATTTATAAACAGCTTGGCTTACTAAGCAAAGGTCACGTACATGAAGTAGATCGAGCAGACCTTGTGGCAGAATTTATAGGGCAAACGGCACCCAAAACAAAAGCTGCGATTAAAAAAGCAGAAGGCGGAATATTGTTTATAGACGAAGCATACTCCTTAGCTCGAAAAGATGACGACAGCAAAGATTTTGGCAAAGAGGCTGTAGAAATATTGCTTAAAGAATTATCTGATGGAAAAGATATAGCCATAATTGTAGCAGGCTATCCGGATGAAATGGACATATTCTTAGAATCGAATCCCGGTTTAAAATCTCGGTTCAGGATGATTTATGATTTCCCAGACTATGCACCACAAGAACTAATGAAAATTGCAGAAATACATTCCGTTAAAAAAGGAATCGTATTCTCCAAAGAAGCCAAGGACCTCTTTTATAAAAAAACCGTAGAAGCGTATCGAAACCGAGATCAGTTTTTTGGAAATGCGCGTCTCATGGTTTCTCTTATTGAAGAATCTAAATTAAATTTAGGTATTCGAGTTATGGGTACAGACCATCCAGCTGATTTATCTATTGAAGATTTATCTACAGTTCAGCTTGAAGATATTGAAAAACTAAGCTTAAGTCCTAAATCCGTAATTCCAGACATTCCAATTGATGAAGAGTTACTTGCTATTTCTTTGAAAAAACTAGACGGTCTTATTGGCATATCTTCGGTAAAAAAAGAAATAAATAGCCTTGTTAAATTAGTAAGATACTACAAGGAAACAGGCCAAGATGTACAGAATAATTTCAGTTTGCATTCTGTGTTCACAGGCAATCCCGGTACCGGTAAAACAACCGTAGCGCGCATCTTAGCTCAAATATATAAGGCGCTTGGTATACTAGAAAAAGGTAATCTAGTAGAATGTGATAGACAATCCTTAATAGGTGGCTATATAGGTCAAACGGCAATTAAAACAGGTGATATTATAGATAAAGCCATGGGGGGCGTTCTTTTTATCGATGAAGCGTATTCGCTAACAGAAGGCGGTAATTCAGATTACGGCAAAGAAGCAATTGAGATAATTCTCAAGCGTATGGAAGATTTTAGAGGAAAGTTTATCGTAATAGCCGCTGGATACACAGATAATATGACGCGTTTCATAGAATCTAATCCTGGATTAAAATCTCGATTTGACAAGGTATTTGAGTTTGAAGACTTTGACGGTGAGCTACTCTTGGATATCGCACTTAATCAATTGAGTGACGCCGGATTTACGATATCTGACACCGTTAAGAAAAGCCTAGCATCCCTAATTAACCGAATGTATGAATCTAAAGATCAATACTTTGGAAATGGGCGTAGTATCCGAAAAATTGTAGAAGCGGCTATTCGTACTCAACATCTGAGGATGAGTGAACTAGCTCCCGTTAAGCGTACAGCTAAATCTATAAAAAGTTTAACGATAGACGACATAACTAATATTACCTTTGAAGACAAATCAAAACCGGATGTTATCCCTACATTAGGTTTTAGATTAAGTAACTAACCAAAAACTATTTTTTTGAATGTTTAACATAGAAAGTATTCCCTTAATCACACTTTGCTTTAGCATTTCATGTCTCTTAGTCCTTTTATTTTACTACTTCTATTTTTTTACCCAACTAAAAATAACTGTAGAGCCAAAATCCGAACATAGACCAATATCCGTAATCATTGCAGCTCGAAACGAAAAAAAGAATCTAGAACAATATTTGGAGTTATTGCTCAACCAAGATTACCCCGAGTATGAGATAGTCCTTATAAACGACGGAAGTCACGACGGGACTAAGGCCTACTTGAAAGAGCTTGATGAAAAATACCCTAAACTAAAAATTGTTACGCTAGAACTAGATGAACGGTTTAAAAAAGGTAAAAAATTTGCATTAACCATGGGCATAAAAGCATCTCAGTACGAACATTTACTATTTACAGATGCAGACTGCTGGCCTACTTCCAAGAATTGGATCTCTAAAATGAGTCTGTCATTTCAAGATAAAGATATTGTTCTTGGTGTTGCGCCTTTAAAGGTACAAAAAAGCATTCTTGGCTCTGTGATCAAATATGAAACATTTCACACGGCACTTCAATACATAACCTACGCTAATAGAGGATTTGCCTATATGGGTGTCGGACGAAATTTGGCATATACCAAAACCTTGTTTTTTGAAAACAAAGGATTTGCAAGTCATCAACACCTATTGTCTGGTGATGACGATTTATTTGTACAAGAAAATGTGACCCCTCACAATTTAGCTATTTGCCTTGATCAAGAGTCATTTATGTACTCTAAAGCACCCATAAATTTTAGTTCTTGGCTCACCCAAAAGAAACGTCATTTTAGCACCAATAAGGCCTATAAAGGAACGTTTATTCGGTTGCTTGGATTATATAGTTTTGCTCAAATCGGGCTTTATGCCAGTCTTATAACATGCTTCATTATTGCACCAAGCATTTGGTTTATACCTTTAGGAATTCTCCTATTGAAGTGGATTGTTCAATGGGCTGTAATGCTAAACCCATCTAAAGCGTTGAAGGCGGACAGTATTCGTTGGATCCTCCCCTATTACGACATACTTTACACGTTCTTTCTCTTCTTCTTCGCGATCATAAAACCTTTTACCAGACAACCTAAATGGAGTTAATACATAAGTACTTTCCAGAACTTACTGCTGATCAACTTGAAAAATTCGAACAGTTAAAACCATTGTACGAAGAGTGGAACAGTAAGATAAATGTTATAAGTCGTAAGGACATGGACCAGTTTTATAGTAACCATGTACTACATTCATTGTCTATTGTAAAGCTATATGAATTTGAAGATGGCGAAAAGGTCCTCGACATTGGTACTGGAGGAGGATTCCCAGGTATACCATTGGCTATCTATTATCCAAACGTATCATTCACCCTAGTGGATAGTATTAAGAAAAAAATAACGGTAGTGCAAGCCGTTGTAGATGCATTAGAGTTAAAAAATGTGAAGGTTTTAAATGATCGTTTTGAAAACATAAATGACCATTTCAATACGATTGTGTCTAGAGCTGTTGCACCAGCAGCCAAGCTAGTTAGTCTTACTAAAAAAGCGATGCAAAAAGGAGGAAGTCATATTTTCCTAAAAGGGGGCGATCTAGCCTTAGAAAAAGCAGAATTACTTGCTACTTACCGCTCGCTACGTTGGTACGAAACGAATCTAAGCACCTTATTCGAAGAAACGTTTTTTGAGACCAAGAAAATTATCAATCTCACAGGAGTCGTGAAAAAATAATTAACGCAGTAAGTTTATGGTTCCTGTCTTTTGGAACACTTTATTTTCGAAGTTGGTGTACTGTATTACATAGATATACGTACCCATTGGAACATCCTCATCTCTGTATATTGGCATCCATTTTTCATCAATATTCGTCGATTCGTACAACTGTTCTCCCCAACGATTATAAATCTTAATCGTAAACTCATTAATAGCGATGCCCACTACCCCAAAACCATCATTAAGCCCATCATTATTGACAGTGAAAGCATTAGGCACATATATTTCCGGAGAGAAATAGAAACAAATCTCATTACTCCAAGACTCCGTATTTTCGCCTTCTTTCTCATAAGCTCTTATTCTATAACACTTCCTATACTCACTTGGCTGCTGCACAGATAGTATCGCTTGTCCTGGATTTACATTCGACTCTAAAAGTGAGTATGCTTTAGAATTAGACGAGGTATATGCATTATACTCAGAAACTCCCATCACCCATCCAACGTACGCACTAAAATCTAATGACGTTGAAAAATCTACATTTTGAATCCCTTGAAGTAGAATACTTGTATGCGTTTCTGAAGTAATTAATGTGCCACATAAATTTGTTGCTGAAATTCTATAATCATAAGCCTGATTATCCGTGTTAATGTCGGTCTCTAGGTAATTAAATACATTACCAGATACTGTGGCCAACGTTTGCCATGCATTAGCAGATGAAGCTACCTTTTTTTGGATATTAAATGAAGACGTTTGAGATTTATTAATCAACTTCCAATCAATAATCATCCGATCATCCGGCGTACCGACGCTTACGTAGCGTAAATCAATACCTAACGCATCTACTTTTATAATTAAGGTTTGCACTTCGCCCTCACAACCTTTGTCTGATGTTTCAATCACAGAAAGGTAGGTAGCTAATAAGCTTTCTTTCCAATCTACTACAATGGACGGTGTACCATCTCCTGTAAATCCAGCTACACCTTTTACAGTCCATCTATAAGTAGATGTAGGCAATCCGGTTACGGCATAATTCTTACCTAAAAGATCTTCTACACAGATAACTGATGGCCCTAAAATAGCTGTCGTAAAAGGCTTAGGATTAACTAAAACCGTTGTATCGATTAATACGCCAATGCAACCCGCTGTTGTGGTTTCTTTTACCGCAAGTAGATAAGTACCGGCATTATTCCAAAAAACAGTAATCTGATTGGTTCCTTGCCCTACAATATTTAAGGAATTACCGTTTATGCTCCATTCATAAGTGCTTCCGGCAAAACCAGCTAAATTATACCTAATAGTATCGGATTGCTGACATACTTCCATTTGTCCCACTATAGGCACCTTCTTTGGAATTGGATTTATCGTTACGTTTAGCCATACCGGAGTACTCAAGCATACTTTGTTATTCACATTATCGTACGCTTTTTGAACCATTCGTACATTACCTGCTCCAGAACTTCCCCAGTTTACACCAATCTGAAAACTACTGTCTCCTGAGACTTGCGATCCTCCGGTTACACTCCAGTCATACACAACCCCATTCACTTTTAAGGTAGTGTATGGGATGTTGGATTCAAACTCACATACCCTGGTAGGCCCTGTAATTGCTTCTGATATAAGGGTATATGTTTTGTTAACTAAGTGTATTTGTGATGCGCTAATACACCCAAATTTATTGGTTTCCATAACGCGCACTTCACCCGCTCCTTCGTTCCCCCAATTAACCTTGATCCCATCGGTACTACCCCCCGAAATTTGTAAACCTCCAATTATAGACCATGTATACCTTGAACCATTTTGAGGATTTTCTATCTTATATTCTACATCAATAGCATTCGGACAAATACTTGTCGGGCCAACAATAGTAGGGTTCGGTTCACTCACAAAAACAGTCAGTTTGGCCGTATCGCTCGTACATCCAAATTCATTTGTCTCCGAAATTTTCAAGGTAAAACTAGGCTTACCATATTGTCCTAATTGAATAGTATTTCTATTGGTAAAGTATAACGGTGTGTTAGTAACCTGCCACAAATAGGTATTTGTAGCAGTATACGTAACGGTGTAAATCAAATTAGGCTCGTCAGCACAAACGGTATCTTTCCCTATGATAATGGGCAACGGTGGACTAGGTCTTATGGTAATATTTAGACTAATCCACTCGCCTAAACATCCATTTTCGCTAACTTCTCGCACACGGATACTACCAGCAGTTGGATTACTCCAATCAATAGAAACCGTTGCTTTATCTGATGCACCAATAATGTCTCCGCCATTAACCTCCCATTCGAAAGAAGACTTTGATTTACCATCCGTAACCGTGTAGTCAAATTGATTATATCTACAAGCATCTGTTGGGCCGATCAATTTTTTTGCCCCGACAAAGGGAGTCACATATATTTCTACATCCAAGTTATTAAATTTGGGCGGACAACCGTCATCCTCAGCAGTAAAATAAACATAATAAGGTATGCTTCGCGCCATATCACAGTCAGGTGTCCAACAAAACTCACTCGTAGCTGTTGGGATGCCCGATGTATCCCTAAATGTGGCTTTGGTCCCTGATATAGATGGCCCAGAGCCAGGACTTCCAAGTATACCTCCACGACCATTTAGCTTAACACGATCACCGTCAGGGTCTGTTGCGGTAACATCAAAGCATAGCTCGTCCCCTGCTTCTATTGTAAATCTACTCCCTTTATCAGAACCAATATCAGGTGCATTATTAGGGGTACAATCCAAGACTAATATTTGAAGATCCATCCTAATATTACCTAGCAGCACACCGTTTCGATATTCAAGTACTTCTACTCCAACAACAAAGCGACCAGATGGAGGACTATAAAAGTGTGTGTGTGCCGTGCGGGCGTCTATGTCTATGTATCCAGCAGTCCCAAATGGATTGAGATAATTGTAGCCTGGTTTATAGACTACCTGATCTAATCGTATTGTATTGGGAGGATCTGGGCTTACAGCACCCAGCGAACCTCCTTGATAGGGACGCATAAAACGATACACTAGACTATCACCATCTTTATCGATGGCATCAAAAAGAAATGAAGTAGTGTCATTATTGCACATGTATGGACTTGGAACTCCATAAAAAGTAGGTGAATTATTTTTAAGACTGGTATCTGGAATTTTACAATAATAGGTTTGCCCTTGATCTGGAGAACCACCGCCATCAGTTAGGTTATCTTGAAAATTACGACAACACCGTGAATACGTGATTTGATAGCCGTTTGTATTGGGCGCTACCTCAATAAAACCTTCATAAAAACCATATTCTATACACACATTTTTCTTGAAGATATCGCAATCAATAGAACCCGGTGGATCCACATTATTCTTTATAATTAAAGGAATTTTTACCCGATTATAGATGTTACCATCAGACGTATATACCCCAAGCGTTATTTCAGTGTCTAATGGAACATTAACCCCACCAAAACAATCCCTGTACACATTAAAAGTAACTTTGTACACAAAATTACCTGCAGCATTAACATAGGAAAATTCATAGTTCATATAACCACCCACGAGATGCGTCGAATAAGCACTATTTGTGAAAATAAGCAGTGTGGCTAACAGTATTATTTTTTGAACTACTCTCAATGGTTGTAAGGTCTTACAAAAATATAGTACTTACCATTCGAAAACGAACAATACTTGTGAATAGTTTCCTAGGAACCTTATTTTGACATGGCTGCTACAAACGCACCTAAATCAGCATACGTATAATCCTGATTGTCAAATGAAAACTGCGGATTAGCTATTTTAACCTTGGTAATTCCTAGCGTGTCCGCCAATTGCATATCTCCAGGCGAGTCTCCTACCATAATGGCTTTACTCCAATCAATATCCGGGAAATAAGACTTTGCTTTTAAGAGCATCCCATTTTTGGGCTTACGCCATTCATGACTTTCTTCTTTTAAATACGGGGCATAAAATGAAGCATCAAAATATGATAACCCTTTGTTTTTGAGACTATTGTATAATTTAAGATGTACATTTTCCAAGTCTTTTTCGTTCATAACCTTACGATGTACGCCTTGCTGATTGGTAACCATCACGAGGCGTTTGACCATCTGTTGTAATTTTTCCAATGCCACTAGAACGCCATCCCCAAGAATAAAATCATTTGGCTGTTTGGCATAATCATCCACTATAGGAAGATTTATCACACCATCTCTATCCAAAAAAATGGTAAAATCTGCTAAATTTTCAGACAAAAAGGGTTTGTGCTCGCTCATAATCTGTGGGTATGCCAATGTCTATAAATAATCCTTTAGAGATGTATCCAGCTAGAAATCCTTTTTCTACATTTATTTCTAAAACTTCTTTTTCAAAGGAGAACTTTGTTGCTGCGGGTAAAAGCTCCTTAATAGTTGCACTAATAGCATATACACCCCCATTTATAAGTCCCGTTTTTATACCCAAAACTTTTTCTTGAAAACGAACTATTTTAGAGTTGTCCAGCAATACCGTTCCGTATCTATCTGGGAACTCTATCTGTTTAAGAGCCAAGGTAATAGGACAATTTGAATTACGATGCACCTCCAAAAGTTCTTCATAATTTACATCGAAATAAGTATCCCCATTTAAAATTACACCATGCTCAGCCGTCATTTTATCAAGCGCTAGGGCTATACCTCCTCCTGTACCCAAAGGTTCTTTTTCTATAGAATAAATAATAGGAACATTCTGATATTGATGGCCATAATATTCTTTTATTTTCTCGTATTTGTATCCTACAGCAAGTATTATTTGATTCACATTCTGCAATGGTAATTTGCATAATAGATGATCTAAAAAGGGTTTACCTGCAACAGGCGCCATTGGTTTGGGAACATCACTTACTACAGATGCTAGTCTTGTTCCTAATCCGCCTGCTAGTATGATTATATCTATACTCATCTGTTTACTGTATAGGTATATAATCCTTCTTTGGTGAAATGATATTGTTGAACGGTTATCCCAAACGGAACTAGACTCTCAATTAAGCGGGTTCTTGAAACCAGAGGGCAATAGAAAAAGAAATATCCTCCACCACCTGCTCCGCTTATTTTTCCTCCTGTGGCACCGTTTTGCATGGCGGTTTCATAAATGGCATCTATTTCCGAATTACTAATCCCAATAGCCATCATTTTCTTAAACTGCCATCCATCGTGCATTATTTTTCCAAGTTGATCTATTTCTCCCATAAGAATAGCCTCTTTCATCTTCACACTTTGCGCTTTGAGCTGATGGGTAGCCTCAAGTGCATCTAGATTGCTATTCGTAATATTGGCTGTTTGTTTCTCAATAATACCTGCCGATTCTCTACTGGTTCCCATATAAAACAAGACCAAGTTATGCTCTATTTCGGCGGCATACTTTTGCTTAACACGAAGTGGATTTACAATCACCTTATCGTCCTTAGAAAATTCCATAAAATTAAATCCTCCAAACGTAGCCGCGTACTGATCTTGACGACCACCTGCTAAGCCGAGATCTATTCGTTCTATTTCATAGGCCAAGTGTGCTATATCATACTCTCCTAAAGGTATGTTAAGCCACTCAGCAAAAGCTCCTAAAATGCTAACCACCAATGTGCTACTTGTACCTAATCCTGAACCTGGAGGTGCATCAACACGTGTATAAATTTCAAAAGAAAGCGGCTCTTTTACATAGGTTTTTAAAACCCTATTATACACTCCTTTAACCAGTGCTAAAGGACCATTGGGTTCTAAATATGGAGCAGAATCTAGCGTTTCACTTATTCCTAAATCTTGAGATTCTAAGTATATTTTACCATTCGTAGTGGGCACGATAGTCGTATGGGCAAACATATTGATGGTTGCATTCAAGATGGAGCCACCGTGCAAGTCTGCATAAGGACTAACATCCGTACCTCCACCTGCTAATCCAAGCCTTAATGGTGCTTTGCTTCTAATGATCATTAGAACAAAACAACATATTTTTTTCCATTTAACTCGGGTTTTATGTAAAACAAGCTAACCCCTCTTAATAATATATGTTGAGAGGATCCTTCTGCATCAAGACAAAACCATGCTAACTTACGCACTATTAAGGTCACTCAGCTTGCGACCACTTAATAGTTTGTTGGCGCCCATTGCTACTTAGCAACAAAAAATAAAGCCCATTAGGATAAAGATATTTGAATATAACCAAGTCATTTTGAAAAGAGCCTCGTGTCAATACAGAGCCATTTATAGTAGTTAAAATATAGGCAGTAGGATACTCTGAGAGGCTACTCACGTTACATTGTAACGAAGTGTGTTGGATGTTAAAAAATGCGGGTAATTGCAACATTTTTATGATGTTAGAATAAGTGAATGCACCATCATAATCTACTTGTTTTAATCGGTAATACGCCACAGGACGTATTACATCATCTGTAAATGTATAGGTAGATATTTCAGTAGTTGTTCCTTTACCTGGAAGTTGACCTATGCTCTTAAATAAAATACCTTCCGTAGATTTTTGGACTTCAAAGTAGTTGTTGTTTAATTCGGATGCTGTGCGCCAATGCAACTCGATACTTGTTTTATGTTGAGTAGCTGTAAACGAAATTAACTCTACAGGTAAAGACGTGGATCCAGTGGCGCCTGAGCTCCATGAACTGAACTCTGTATACACCTTATAAAAAAAAGTGCCTGATGTAGGCAAATTTGTAATAGTTATGCTACTTCCACTGCCTCGGTATAAAACGTACTCGGTAGTAGAGCCACTACCCATTTGAGAGTATACACTTACCGGACTACTCCAATCAGCAGATGCAGACCATGCAGAAGGATCGACACTTGCAGACGGTGCTGTAGTAACCGCACTGGCGGCTCCTACTACAACCATATTCGATAAACAACTCGGATTATTCCAAGTAATGACAGTGGAATTACCAGTAAGTGAGCTGTTACTGACGGAGGTAGGATCAACTGGTAAAGTGCACCCTTTAAACGCAATGCCAGGGTCCGTAACTGTAGGAGTCCATCCTTGTGCTGTATAGGGAGGACTAAATCCTTCAATGTCTAAAGTGCCAGCAGAAGCAGTGGCACCCCACGCATAAATCCTAAACGTAATCACATCACCTGCAGTCAACGCAGAAATACTTGTTAAATCTATCGTAAATGTAGTGCCCCAGGCACTTAAACTAGAAGTACTAAAAATACTATCTGAAGAAGAACTAAAGGCATTTAGAGAATACTCTAACTGACAATTTGGAGGTCCCGTGTTACTTCGATCTAAGCGGATTTTCATTTCGTTTAAATCCAAAACACTTCCGGTATTCACTTCCAATGAAAATTGTACATAATCATTATTGGTTTTAGCATTCGCCAATGAGGTATCGATAAAACCCCTAGAATTATAATCGCTACTTGTCGTTTCTTGTACTATTCCCGCCCCTCTTGAGAGTCCAACTGCACTTATTCCAAAGCCTTCGGCTGATGTAGTACCCGCCGTATTTTGTCGGTCGACTAACCCAATCAAACCTTGCGCAAAGATTAACTGGCAAGACAGTACTAACCATCCAACTAGCACTAACTTTTTACGCACCAAAAATGGTGTCAGCTTATTTAAAGTAAAAATAAACGTTTGTTTAAGGCTACCCCTACGGTTATCATGTATGGATAGGACGGCATTCAATAGGCAAAAAAATGCCATTGTAAGCCAAAAAAGCGATAATAGAGTTCTCATTTCTAGTCTTTTCTAACTATTCAAAAGTAGAACATATTTTGTAGAGATTCAAGTACCTCTATAAAAAAAATGAAATGAGAAATTTAATTTAGGTTTTCACCACTTACATATTCTGAAACGCTTAACACGTAATCACCAATTTTTTCTATACTGGAAAACAAGTTATTATAAATCAATCCACTCTTATAATTATACTCTTGTTTCTCAATGCTTTTAAGGTGTTTTTTACGCAATTTATCTCTTGTATCATCTATCCCTTGCTCTATGCTAATTGCCTTAGTCAAGTTTATCTTTACCTGGCCTTTCTCAAGATTTAATATCATCTCTTGGTGGCCATCCTTAAGTTGATCAAAATAACTCATTAGGTTGTCTCGTTGTTTTTGATCAAACCAAACTTTGTCATCTGATTTTCTATCGAGCTGAGTTGCCATATTATAGTAAATATCTCCTATACTTTCTAACTCGTTACATGCGCCTATAAGGCCTCTAATTTGTTCTGATGTCTTCTCACTGACCTCCCTGGCACTTACCTTTGCCAGAAAACTATTGATTTCATTATTAATTCTATCTGTTATTTCTTCGTAATGTTTAATCTTATCCAATAGTTTCTTTTGCTCTTTTCTTTCGGTGGTATTAACCAGCTTTTGCGTACGCTGATGCATTCGCAATATAATTTGACCAAATTTTACCAGCTCTTTTTTAGCCTCTAATACAGATAGCTCTGGTGTACCGACCAACCCAGAACCAATATACTCTAATTTAAATACCTCATCTTCCTCTCCTTTAGATGGGGTAATCTTGATCACCGTTTTCTCTATTAGCTCTACAAACCAAACAAGGATTAGGGTATTAACAATATTAAACACGGTATGAAAAGCAGATAACGAATACCGTATAGATTCGTCATTAGCTCCTGCAAATGGGCTTCCCCATCGTGTATTTTCCATAAGCATACCGATTCCTTTGGTAAACCAATGAAATACCAATAACATCCAAACTACTCCAAAAATATTAAATATAAAGTGAGCCCGGGCAGCTCGTTTTGCGTGTACATTTCCTACAAGTGCCGCAAGGTTTGCAGTGATTGTTGTCCCTATGTTTTCACCTAAAACAATGGCTGCAGCCATTTCAAATGGCAAGCCCATGGTTCCACACAGGGATAAGGTTAATGCCATAGCGGCACTGCTGCTTTGAACCACAACAGTTACCAGGGTACCTACCATAACTAGAACTATAATACCAAAAAATCCTTGAGCAGCTAAAAAAGCGATCATGCTTCGAAATCCTTCATTATCGGCTAGATTTAAACCTTCAACGGCATCCTTCATACCGCTTAAACCCAAAAATAATAAAGAAAACCCCACTAAAAATTCTCCTAAATTTTTAAGACTTCCTCTATTCACAAAAAGCAAAGGAACCCCAATTGCTAAAATAGGAAATACATAATCCCCTAAACTAAACTTTGAAAATCCAAAAATGACAAGTAACCAAGCGGTCATAGTAGTGCCAATATTTGCACCCATTATTACACCAATAGCTTGTCTTAAATTTAGTAAGCCTGCATTTACAAAACTTACGATCATCACCGTCGTAGCACTGCTACTTTGGATTAATGATGTGGTAAAAAACCCCGTAAATATTCCTTTGAATCTACTAGAAGTAATCGAGCTAAGTATACTTTGCATACGAGCACCAGCCATTTTTTGAATGCCGTCGCTCATGACCATCATACCATATATAAACAGTCCTAATGCCCCTATTAATTTAAATATTTCTGAAAACTCCATTCGTTGCTAAGTTTGCTTACCTTAATTTGTAGTGCAAGTAAAGTAAAAGCATATTACCCCAACATTAAAATTGAATAAGTAGTGAATAAAAAAATAAATATAAGAGTAGCCACCAAAGCAGATATCCCTGATTTACTTCATCTTATCAAAGAATTAGCCATTTTTGAAAAAGCACCGAATGAAGTTATAAATACTCCCGAATTAATGGAAAAAGATGGATTTGGAGAAAATAACATATTTGATGCCTTTGTTGCAGAGATTGATGACCACGTGATAGGAATGGCAATCACCTATTTTAGATATAGCACCTGGAAAGGAAAACGTCTCTATTTGGAGGATCTGATAGTGACAGAAAAAAGTAGAGGATTAGGTGCCGGACAACTATTATTTCAGCATTGCATACAATTTGGTAAAGAAAGTGAGTGTAATGGAATGGTTTGGCAAGTGTTGGATTGGAATGAGCCTGCCATTGACTTTTATAAATCCTACAACGCAAACTTAGATGGAGGCTGGATTAACGGAACACTGGATTTCTAACTAAACTAGAATTAATTATGGGGCCTTTCTCTCCCAAACACCGTAACCATTGCCCTCAAAAACCATTGTTAATTCCGGATAATAGGTGCTCATTTCTTCAAACTTTTGCACTTTGGCCGAAACTGAAACGGGTATATGGGTATCATGAATCACGTAATCTCGTACCTCATTGTCAAACTTGTTCTTTTTGAACTGATCTAATTGCGTAATACTAGTTAGTTTTTTTTCTGATAAAAGCTGTTGCTTGACATCTCTTAGCTCATTCAAATTCTGATGTGAGGTATAATAAAAGTGAGCGTAGCTTTTAAAACCATAGGTAAAATGCGCCATTTCGATACCTTGATACGTTGCTAGCTTACCTTTCCATTTTCCTTGAATATTATACTCAATGGCTGGCACTACAGATGATAGTAAAAGTGTGATTAACAGCATCTGGATAACGAGTAATCGTGAAATTGATAGCTTGCTCGGTTTTAGAACAACTCTAAGTATAGTAAGCGCCATTAAGATTCCTAAAATCAATGGTATCCAATTCCAATCGGTTATGCTTCTAATTTGTGCTAGCGCAAAATCATCTTTGATATAAGGACTTATCCAACCTATTAACTGTTCGGGAATAAGGGCTAGCAAGCCTAAAATACTCAGTAGCAACACCCAAATAAAGCCAACCAATGCTAGCAAAAACTTCACTACACGTGAAATTACTTGGTAACATGAGAGCCAAATACCACTTACTGCCGCTATTGGTAAATAGCATAAACTACTGTAATGAACAATCTTTGTAGTTACCATTGAAAAAACAATAAGGACAACCCAAAATAGCACTTTCAACCAACGATAATAGGTACTATCGCCAGGTATATTTTGCTTGCGCAGTAAACCAGGTAAAGCGAGAATAAACATAGGGAAGCAACCTATAAGTAAGACAACCAAATGATAGTAAAATGGCTGTCCATGCGATGCAATAGGATAGCGAACTAAGTCCACTTGATATACTATAAACTCACGTAGAAACCAAGTTCCCCTATGGGCAATTTGCACACCAAAATACAATCCTGTCACGAGAAAAAATCCAAGTACAAGTACCAGTATATCTTTGAATGAATAAAAATTTACCCGATAAATAAGTTGATAAAAAAGTCCGGTGAGTCCTACTAGCAAAAGCGCCGTAGGCCCCTTGGTGAGTACCGCAAGACCCAACCATAATCCTGCATAGAAAAAATAGTTTAGCTTTTGGGTTTCCACACTTTTTACCAAGTGTATAATACTGCCGAATATCAGGAGATTGAAAAGTGGATCTATGATGCCGCTTTTAAAATAAAAGTGGGATGTAAATGAACCTAAATAAAAAATAACACTAAAAATAGCAGCTTGTTTACCGTATCTTTTAAGTAATGTAGAATATAAAACAACCAAAGTGATAAGTCCAATTACCACATTAGGGAAACGCGCAGCAAACTCATTTACCCCAAACATGGTCATACAAATTGCTTGCAACCAAATAAACAAAGGCGGTTTCTCCCAAAATGGTTCAAACCCAATTTGTACATTAAGCCAATCTCCCGTCACAATCATCTCGCGCGCCGCTTCTGCAAAATTTATCTCATCCCAATCAAATAAGGGCACAGAATCTACAAATGGTAGAAACAAGAAAAGGTAAGCGATACTAAGCACAACAAAGACTGAGTGTTGCTTAAGCTTATCCATTTTTCTTTTGACCATAAAGCGCGTAAAAATAAACTACCCATACCGAGATAAACAAGCCAATAATGGCACCTGTAACCACGTCACTTAGATAATGTTGCCCCAAATATACACGACTTATTCCAACGAGAACAGCTAATATAGCAGCTAAAAAAGGCACCCCTTTTTGGGGGCAGGCAATGGCTAATATCGTAAATATGGCAAAGGCAGTTGAAGTGTGTCCGCTGGGAAACGAATTGTGTTTATGATGCTCAAGTCCCTCTATTTTTTCCAAATGCTGATAGGTATATGAAGGTCTGTTTTCGTGTTCAAAAACAAATCGTTTCAACCCTTGGCTCACCAATAAGGTCATAAGTAGTGTAACCAAGTATAAAGGAATAAAATGTTTACTTGTAAAAAACAAGAAAACTAAGACCAATAGTACACCTAAATACTCTCCCATAAGTGTCGTTATCATGAAAAAAGTATTCAATCCGGGAGAGTGCATTCCATCTAATATAAGCACTAACTCTCCTTTCTCAAGTACCAGTTGTAAAATGAGTCCTGCAAGTATAGAAAGCAGTGCGGATATAAAAAAAACGCTGTTATTTCGTAAAATAGTGATCAATGGGTCAAAAATAGTACGGGATAAATAGTTTATACCTTAAAAAATTGTTTATTTGAAAAAACTTAGAAAAAAGAAAAAGTGGAAAGAGTAAAAATAGATTTAGAATTTGTAATAAAGTCATCACCTACAATACTTTATCAGTATTTAACTACCCCCTCTGGCCTTGTAGAGTGGTTTTGCGATGATGTAAATATCAAAGGAAGTAAATTATACAGTTTTTTTTGGGATGGTGAGGAGTTTAAAGCTGAATTAACCAAGAAAATCAACGGCAAATTAGTTAAATTCCAATTCCTTGAAAGAGCTGAAGAAGAATATTTCCAATTTGAAGTTACCAAAGATGAACTTACGGGTGATATAGGTCTGCTCATTACCGATTTTGTGGATGATGACGAGGTAGAAGCTATGACACTACTTTGGGAAAGTCAGGTGCAAGACTTGAAGCATGCATTAGGCCTAGCCTAATATTTATCATCAATACTTTTTTTACCTTCATTAAAGGTTGTCACCTCATCCTTTACTGCCCCCGTTAATTCGTCCACTTTATCTTCAGCCATGCTGAGGTATTTATTCTCAATAGGAATAAAATCGTGTATAAACTGCTTATATTTTTCGATGGCATTTCTTTTTTCAAGGCAAAGGAGAGCTTGCTCCTTGGTGTGATTCATGCTCTTTTTTAATACATACGCTGCTTTTATTCGTTGTGTAGTAAGTAATTGTAGTTCATCGGTTGTAAAACGTTGGTTCATATCACTCTCTATAGGTTGCACGATACACTCACAAATATCCTCATCCGCATTGCTAATACAGTACTTATCCTGTAGGTGCGACAACTCAGCTATATTGTGCTCAAACGGACCCCAAGACTTATAGTACATAAGACCTACTACCGTGGCTGAGATCAGAAGGAAGCCAATGAGTTTAACGACTATTTTTTTAGCAAATCTCAATACAAAAAAAACAAGGATAATGGCACCAAAAACACTTAACGAAAAATTCATATGGGACGAAATTACTTATTTCCTTTTACTCAGAAGCAATTCATACATTACTTTGGGCGTAATGTTATCGTTTTTGAGTATGCGATGTTTACCAATATAAAAACCTCGGTTTACGTCTTCTAAGAAATAGTTAGCACCTATCTCACTATTACTATATCCCACAGGCCACTCTATCTTGTCGTAATAATAGGTAATACGCACTTGCTTTGGTTCGTCACCGTGATTTAAGGTGATTATTTTAATTTCTTCACTAAACTCAGTATAGATTTTTGATAGATAGGTTCTATCCTCTTCACTCAGTGTTTCCTTATCCCAGAAAAACAAAAAAACTTCTTTTTTTCGGTATTCTTTAAGACTGTGTTTCTTACTTAAAATATTAAAGTAATCAAAACTAGGCACTTTTTTACCCAACTCTAATTTGTTACTTAGCTGCGCGTTCACATCTTCTTTTATCTCGATGTAGCTACCCGTACTTTCAATGCTCAGAATTCGATATTTTTTTCCACCCCATTCAAAGGCATTATTTGAAATTACGGGTATTATACTAAAAA
>ERZ888423.1649-NODE-1649-length-18714-cov-10.617718_pt1 | contig 18714 bp, 16 predicted proteins | sample MGYA00520523_ERZ888423 | MGnify/ENA primary metagenome ERZ888423 (study PRJEB32303, sample SAMEA104408611) | aquatic metagenome | biome: Brackish water; feature: Pelagic; material: water | place: Baltic Sea | collected 2014-06-08T10:24:00 | depth 30,27 m ...
ATCATGACCTCAGGCCATCCGGGAATTTACACCACATTGACGGACGTGACCCAATGTCTCAGACTTATGTGCGCCCGGTGCGGCTACTTTCGTGCAAAGGGTGTGCGGGGGGTGAACTGGCCCCCATTTCGAGCGGGCATCTGGCAAGGTAGCGGCGGTTTGGGCATGTGCTCCACGGTCTTCTCCACCAAGGCTTCCCTGAGCGCCCCCGCCTAGCGGCGCGGGTCTTTGATTTCGCCCATGGTCGCCGCCCGCGCCCTATCCCCAGCGAATCGGCGCTTGGATGTCATCCGCTGCTGTTCATGGGAAACCAATCCAGAATGTGGGGGCATATGTGGGAACGAAAACGACGGTAACCGATTTTATGTATGTAAATCAATGATATGATTAAGATCATTGGCGGAAGGGGTGGGATTCGAACCCACGGACCCCTTGCAGGGTCTCTGGTTTTCAAGACCAGCGCATTCGACCGCTCTGCCACCCTTCCAGGCGGTGAGGAATCCGACGGGAAGGGCGGTCGCGTCAAGAGGGCAGGCCCGCAGACGGCGGCAGCGGGCGTATCAGCCGCGCTTGACGCTGGCGCCGCCGTCGACCGGCAGGGTCACGCCGGTAATGAACTTCGATTCGTCGCATGCCAGGAAGAGAGCCGCGTAGGCGACGTCCCAGCCGGTGCCCATCTTGCCGCCCAGCATCACCTTCGCATTGCGCTCCGCCGCTACGTCCTCGCGGCTGCGGCCCCATTCGCGGGCGCGCGTGTCGACCGCCATCGGCGTATCCATCAGGCCCGGCAGGATGACGTTGGCGCGGATGTTGTGGGCCGCGTTCTGGTAGGCCAGTTGCTCCGTGAACGCGACGACGCCCGCCTTCGACGCCTTGTAGGCGACATAGGGATACATATCGAGCACGGCCATGGAGGAGATGTTGACGATAGCGCCGCTCTGGCGGGCGCGCATGCCGGGCAGCACGTGCTTGCAGGTCATCACCATGCCGCGCAGGTTGATCGCGAAGACCCGGTCGAACGCCTCCTCCGTGAATGTCTCGATCGCGCTGTCGCCGCCGGCGATCGAGAGGCCGACATTGTTGTGGAGCACGTCGATCCGGCCAAGCGCCGCTTCCGCTTCGGCGACCGCCGCGGCGATCTGGGCTTCGGAGGTGATGTCGGCCTCGAGCGCGATGGCGCGATGGCCTTCGGCGCGGACGAGGCTCGCGGTTTCTTCCGCCGCCGCCAGGCTCCGATCGACGCAGGCGAGGCTTGCGCCTTCGCGGGCGAACAGCAACGCGACCGCCCGGCCATTGCCGACCGTCTCCCCCGGTGACTGGCCCGCGCCGACGATCATCGCAGTCTTGTCCTTGAGCCGCATGGCCGCATCTCCCAGAGCTATTGATTGACGGGCATCAGGCCATGGCGCCGGCGCATGCGCAAGCCGATGTTAATGACATCGGGCTAGATTAAGCCCTTGAGTTGCAGCGTATGCCCGAAGTCCGGTATGGACAGGGGGCGCACGGGCCGGGGCAGGAGCTAGTAGGACATCATGAATCCAGAGGCCGCGCTAAAAAGTGTCGTCGCGGGTTGCCGCAAGGCATTTACGGCGGTGGGACTGTTCAGTCTCGCTATCAACCTGCTGATGTTGATCGTCCCGCTTTATATGATGCAGATGTACGATCGCGTCATCTCGTCGGGCAATGTCAACACGCTCGTCCTGCTCAGCATCATCGCTGTCGCCGGGCTGCTGGCGATGTCGCTGGTCGAGATGATGCGCAGCCGGATCATGGTGCGGCTGGGCAGTTGGGTCGACCGGTCGCTTTCGGGGCCGGTGCTCTCCGGCGGGATGAACGACAGCCTCCGCGCGGCTGGGCTGACGGGCGCGAACGGCCTCCGCGAACTCAGCACGCTGCGGGGCTTTCTGACCGGCGCCGGCGTATTCCCGCTGCTCGACGCGCCGTGGGTCCCGATTTTCGTCGCGATCATTTTCATCATTCACCCGATCCTTGGCATGATCGCGGTCGCGGGCGCGGTGATCGTGTTCATCTTCGCGCTCCTGAATGACATCAGCACCCGCCAGCCCTTGAAACAGGCGGGCGGCGCCGTCAGCAAGGCGCTCTACCGCGCCGACGCGATGGTTCGGAATGCGGACGTGGCGGCGGCCATGGGCATGGAGCCGCATCTGGTGCGGCGCTGGCGGGAATCGAACGAGGAAGGCTTGAAGCTGCAGGCGCTGGCCAGCGACCGGGCGGGCGCGATTTCCGCCGCGGCGAAGTTCGTGCGCCTGGTCCTGCAGATCGCGATGCTCGGCGTCGGCGCCTATCTGGTGACCCAGGGGCAATTGACCGGCGGCGGCATGATCGCCGGGTCGATCATCCTCTCCAGGGCGATGGCGCCGATCGAGCAGTCCATCGGCGCGTGGCGCGGCATGGTCGGCGCGAAGAACGCCTATGAGAGCATCAAGACCCTGTTGCGCCGCACCCCGGCGACGGGCGAGGCGATGAACCTGCCCCGGCCCTCGGGCCAGATGTCGATCGAAGGCGTCGCCTTCGTGCCGCCCGGCGCGGTCGAGCCGGTGCTGCGCGGCGTGTCGCTTGAGATCCAGCCCGGCGAGTGCGTCGGCCTGATCGGATCCTCCGCTTCGGGCAAGACGACGCTGGCGCGGGTGCTTGTCGGCTCCTGGCGGCCAAGCGCCGGCCATGCCCGCATGGACGGCGCGGACGTGTTCATCTGGGATGCGGCCGACCGCGGCCGCTACATCGGCTATCTGCCGCAGGATGTGGAGCTGTTCGACGGCCCGATCCGGGAGAATATCGCGCGCATGGGCCAGCCGGACACCGATCAGGTGATCGCGGCCGCCCAGCTTGCGGGCGTGCATGAACTCATCCTGCGTCTGCCCCAGGGCTATGAAACCATTATCGGCGACGGCGGCACGCGCCTCTCCGGCGGGCAGCGCCAGCGCATCGCGCTCGCCCGCGCGCTTTATGGCGACCCGGCGCTCGTTGTGCTGGATGAACCGAACTCCAACCTCGATACCGAAGGCGAGCGCGCTCTGATGGAGGCCATGACCGAATTGAAGCGGCGCGGCGTCACGACCATCGTCGTCGCCCACCGCCCGACCGTGCTGGCGTCCGTCGACCGCCTGGTCGTGATGCATCAGGGCCGGGTCGAGATGCAGGGACCTCGTGACGAAGTGCTGGGCAAGGTCGCGCCTGGCAGTCTGGATGCAGTGCGCCGCGCCGCGCTCGCGGAGCCGGCGCCGGATAGCGGCCCGTCCGCTGCGCCCGCCGCCGCCGCGCCGCCGTCAGTCGATCCTGCCGCGCCTGCCGGGCCGGTTCCGACGATGCCGACAGCCGCGCCCGCGCCGCAGGGGGCGCCTGTCTTCCGCATTCGCCCGGGCGCCGCAAGCCAGCAGGCGTCTGCGCCTGCGCCTGCGCCTGAGCGACAGCCGGAAGCGCCAGTCGCGGCCGATCCGGCGCCCGATGCGGTTGAGGACGTGACCGATGTCGCGCCGCCGCGCCGCCGCCAGACCAGGATGCCGGCGACGGAGACCGTCGTCGACGTCAAGCCCGAGCCGCAACCGACGCTGCGCCCCGCGGCCGACGAAGATAATCTGAAGACCCTGTTCTCGAAGATCACAGCGGAAGGACAAAGGCCCGCGCGGCGCGAGCCGGCGGGCGGAACGCCGGCGGCGGCAGCGCCTGGCGCCAAGCCCGTCGCGACGCCAGCCCCGGCCGCATCCGCGTCCGTTGTCGCGGAGCCGCCGCCGCCATCCAACTGGCCAATCGCAAAGCATGTTACAAAGGTGCGCGAGCGGCGCCCGCTCCGGCAAAGTCCGACGGCGCCAGGGCGCCTCGAAACCGCCCCGACATTGGCCCTGACCGGCGAGGCGCGCCCTCGCGCCTTTACGCCGCGATATGCCCGGAAGGAAGCCTGAGCCATGGCATTACCCGTTCGTAGCGGCGACGGCCGCAGCGGCGACATCGTTTCAGCTTCGGCGATGACGCCCGGCTTCCCGGCCGGCGGCTTGCCGGACCAGCCCGCATCGCCCGGATACCGCGGCTCTCTGATCTTCGGGATCGTCGTGCTTGTGCTGTTCTTCGGCGTCTTCGGCGCATGGGCGGCGACCGCGCCGCTCGATTCCGCCGCCATCGCCCAGGGTCAGTTGTATGTCAGTGGCAATCGCAAGCAGGTGCAGCATCTGGAGGGCGGCATTGTCCGCCAGTTGTTCGTTCAGGAAGGCTCGACCGTCCAGGCGGGCGACCCGATCATCGAACTCGACCCGACCCAGGCGGACGCCTCGCTCGGCCTTCTGCAGAGCCGGCTGGCCTATGCCTCGGCGCGGGAGGCGCGCCTGATCGCGGAACGCGCGGGCCGCAGCGTCATCGCCTTCCCGGACTGGCTGGCGCGGGAGCGGAGCAATCCCGTGATCGCCCCGATCCTTCAGGCGGAAGAAGCAGCCTTGCGCGCCGCCCGCGATGTCATGAGCGACCAGTCGGGGATCTGGCTCTCCCGGGCGCGGCAGCTTGAGGAGGAGATCACTGGGCTGCGGAATGAGATTCAGTCGAGCGATGACCAACTGGCGCTCATCAGCCAGGAAATCGCCGACCAGCAGTTCCTGACCGAGAAGGGCCTTGGCATTCGCCGGGTGTTGCTGAACCTGCAACGTCAGGCGACCGAAATCCGAGGGCGTCGGGCGCGTTCGGAAGCCGGCATCGCCCGGAACCGGCAGGCGATCGGCGAATCCCGGCTGCGCATCGCTGAACTGCAGAAAGCGCGGACGACGGAGATCGACAACGAACTCGGGCAACTGACCTCTGAAATTGCCGGTCTGCAGGAACGCATCGGGGCCGCGCGGGACGTGCAGCAGCGCATGGTCATTCGGGCGCCGATCGCGGGCAAGGTCGTCAATCTGCAGACCCATACCATCGGCGGCATCGTGCGCGCCGGCGAACAGTTGATGGAACTGGTGCCATTGGACAGCCAGCTCATCGTCATCGCCAGGATCAGTCCGGCCGATATCGATGTCGTGCATGCGGGCATGAAAGCGCAAATCCGGCTCTCCGCCTATCCTGGCCGGACGGCGCCCGTGGTCGACGGCATCGTCGAGATCGTTTCCGCCGACCTTCTGACCGATGAACGGACCGGCGCGCCCTATTACGAAGCGCGCGTGAAGCTGCCGCCGAACGATCCGCAGCTTGCCCAGGTCGAATTGTATCCGGGCATGCCGGCCGAAGTGTCGATCGTCGGCGGCGAACAGACGCTGCTGACCACGCTGATCCGGCCGCTCACCGACACCATGCGCCGCGGCGCGACGCAAAACTGATGCGGCGGCTCGGGCTATGGGCCCTGGCGGCCGTGCTCGCCTGGGGTTGGCCGACAGGGACTGCGCGGGCGGAGGGGTGGCTTGGGCTGCCGATTGACTGCAAGCTCGGTCAGACCTGCTGGCCGCGCCGCTATGTGGATCACGATCCGGGGCCGGGGCAGCTCGATTACCGCTGCGGCGCGCTGACCGGCGACGACCATAAGGGCACAGATATCGGCTTCGGGACGCTGGCGGAGATACAGGGCGGCGTTTCCGTCATTGCGTCCGCCGCGGGCATCGTCAAGGCGGCCCGGGACGGCGAGATCGATGGCGGCCACGAACGGCTGACGCCGGGACGCGAATGCGGCAACGGCGTCCTGATCGATCACGGAGGCGAATGGACGACCCAGTATTGTCACCTGCGTCAGGGCAGCATCGTCGTCCGGCCGGGCGATCAGGTCGGGGCCGGGCAATTGCTCGGCCTGGTCGGCATGTCCGGCAACACCAACTTTCCCCATGTCCACCTGACAGTGCGCTACAAGAATTTGCCGGTCGATCCGTTCGCGGCCGCCGGCGCCAACCCGCGGCTCTGCGATGGCGGTCCGTCGATCTGGACCGCGGCGGCGGCGCGGCAGATGCCCTATTCGCCAGTCGACCTGGTCGCTATCGGCGTCTCGGCGGCGCAGCCGAACCTGGCAGGGATTGCGGCTGGGACCTATGCCGCGAAAACCGCCAGCGCGTCGGCGGGGGAGCTGCATGTCTGGATGCTGCTCTGGAACGCCAATTCAGGCGACCGGGCGCAATTGACGTTGACCGGGCCGGACGGACGCCAACTGGTCTCGAACACGACCATGATCGTCGCCTCCCACCGGACGAGCTTCCGCTCGGCGGGCGTCAAGGCGAAAGGGCGCTGGCCGGCCGGGACCTATCGCATCGCCGCCACGCTCGAACGACCGGGGCGCGACCGGATCGTCCGGCAGCGGGCCGATACGTTCGTCATCCGCTAGCGGTTCGGCGAAGCTACCTGAAGGCGGGCAATATCAGCGCCTGCAAGGCGGCCGAGCATGGCTCAGGTCCTTGCCTGAGGGCGCCCGCTGCAGATGCCGGCGCCGCAGACGTTTCGGCGGGGGCCGCAATCGGGTATGGTCCGCGCCGCGAGTCTGCGCCTGGGGGCGAGAGGCGGAGACGTTCAACGGCATCGCGACTGCGGAAAGGCGTCACATGGCCCGATTGTTGGTTTGTCTACTCGCTTGCTTCTTCTGGGTTGGCGCAGCGGCCGCCCAGGATGGCTCGACCGAAGCCCCCAAGTTGACGGATGAGGTCCGTCAGGATTTTCAGAACTGGCTGGTCGGCGTGCGCGCCGATGCGCGCAAGCAAGGCGTCAGCGAGGCCGTCATCGAAGCTGCCCTATCGGATATCGAGCCCGTCGCCCGCATTCTGGAGCGCGACCGGAATCAGGCCGAGTATACAATCACCCTCGCCAAGTACCGGGAGCGGGTGATCACGGCGGAGAATATCCGCGTCGGACTCGGCAAGGGCGCGCGCCACCAGGACCTGATGGCGAGGGTCAGCGCGCGCTATGGCGTGCAGGCGCGGTATATCCTGGCGATCTGGGGCATAGAGACGCGCTTTGGCGCGATCACCGGGACCATGCCCGTGATCCCGGCTGTCGCCACCCTGGCCTATGACAAGCGCCGCTCCGCCTATTTCTATGAGCAGTTGATGGCGACCCTGAAAATGTTGCATCGGGGCTATATCGACTTGCCGAATTTGAAAGGCTCCTGGGCGGGCGCCATGGGCCAGCCGCAGTTCATGCCATCCAGCTACCTTGCCTACGCTCAGGATTTCGATGGCGACGGCCGCCGCGACATCTGGAACGATGAAGGCGACGTGTTCGCGTCCATCGCGAATTATCTGGCGCGCCACGGCTGGGACGACAATCAGACCTGGGGCCGCGCCGTCCAGGCCCCGGCGGCGGTCCGCGCCCGGGTCCAGAAAAGCTTCGACCGGCCGCAAAGCGGCTGCCGGGCCATAAAGCAGATGTCGCCGAGCGAAGGCTTGAACGCCTGGAGCCGGCAGGGCGTTACAAACGCCGATGGCGGGCCACTGCCGTCCCGCAATCTCGATGCGCAGATGATCTTGCCCGACGGCGTCGATGGGCAAGCTTATCTGGTGTATAAGAATTACCGATCGATCCTGCGCTACAACTGCGCCCATCTCTATGGGGTGACGGTTGGCGAATTGTCGGATGCGCTGTGGACGCAATGATGCGACGACTGGCTTGCCTCTGTCTCATTCTGATGTCGGCCGCCGCCTGCGGCAGCCGTGACAAGACGCCGGCGTCCTCGAGCCGCCCCGATATCGCGGGGCCGACCGGCGACTATGGCGCCGTCGGCCGCATGCCGTCGCGCTACAAGGTGGGCAGTCCCTATCATATCCGCGGCCAGCGCTATGTCCCGGAAGAGCGGTTCGAGTATGTCGAGACCGGCCAGGCGTCCTGGTACGGGCCTGGGTTCCACGGCGCCAAGACAGCGAATGGCGAAATCTACGACCAGAACGCCATGACCGCGGCGCATCGGACGCTGCAGATGCCGAGCGTCATTCGCGTCACCAATGTCGGCAACGGCCGCTCGGTCGTGCTGCGCGTCAACGACCGCGGTCCCTATCACGGCGGCCGCGTCCTGGATGTGTCGGAGGCTGCGGCGAAAGCCCTGGACTTCAAGCGCTATGGCACGGCGCTGGTCCGGATCGAGGTGCTTGGCGGTCCAAGCCGCGCGGCCGCCTTGCGCGCGCAATCCGGCGCCACGGTCGATGAGCTGGAGGCGATCCGCCAGCTCGCCAGCACGGACGCCTACGCCAGCGGCGGCGGCGGCAATGTCGTCGCGTCGGCGCGGCGGGAGGAGCATCTGGCGGCGATCGGCCGCGATGTCGGCGACGTCGGGCCGGTTTCGGACCAGGCCTATGTGCAGGCCGGCGCCTTCGCCGCCGCGGCGAACGCGCGCGCCCTGGAATCCCGGCTCCGCCGCCTCGGGCCGACTGAGGTGATGCCGACCCTGGTGCGCGACCGACAGCTCTATCGCGTGCGCATCGGCCCCTATGCCACCGTGCGGGAGGCGGAACTGGTTCTGGCGGAAGTCATGGCGCTCGGCGGCGACGGCGCGCATGTGGTGGTGGTGCAATGATGTGGGTTCAACGTCTGATCGGGGCTTTCTTCCTGGCGGCTCTGCTGCTCGTGACGCCCGGCCCCGCCAGCACGGCGAGCTTCGATACGCGCGCGCGGCAAGCTTTGCTGATCGATCTCTCGACGGGCGCCGTGCTCCTGGAAAAGAATGCGACGAGCCGGATGCCGCCCGCTTCCATGAGCAAGCTCATGACGGCCTACCTTCTGTTCGAGCGGCTGAAGAATGGGTCGATCAGCCTTTCCGACCGAATGCCGATCAGCCCGAAAGCGGCGGAAAAGGGCGGGTCGTCGATGTTCCTGCAGCCCGGTCAGCGGCCGACGCTGGAGGAACTGCTGCAGGGCATCGTCATCCAATCCGGCAATGACGCGAGCATTGCGGTCGCGGAAGGCCTCGCGGGCAGCGAGGAAGCATTCGCCGCGTTGATGAACGCGAAGGCGAAGGAGATCGGCCTGAAGGACAGCCACTTCAAGAACGCGACCGGATGGCCGGACCCGGACCACTACATGACCGCGCAGGACCTCGTGACGCTCGCCACGCGCATCATCGAGGATTTCCCGGAATATTATCACTACTATTCGAAGCAGTCCTATCGCTACAACGATATCACCCAGGAGAACCGCAATCCGGCGCTGGATGCGGTCGCGGGCGCCGATGGGCTGAAGACCGGCTTTACCAGCGTTTCGGGCTATGGCCTCGTCGCCTCGGCAGAGCGTGAGGGCCGCCGGCTTATCCTGGTGGTCAACGGGATGGAATCGGCGCGCGAGCGGGCTTCGGAATCCGAACGTATTCTGAACTGGGGCTTTGGCGCGTTCGGCACCTACAAGCTGATGCGTGCCGGCGAAACCGTCGAAACGGCGGAGCTCTGGCTCGGCCAGCAGCCCGCCGCCGCCCTGGTGCTGGAGAAGGATCTGACTGTCACCTTGCCACGGGCGTCCCGGGCCGAACTCAAGGTGATCGTCCAGTATGAAGGCCCGATCCCGGCGCCGGTCTACAAGGGCGAACGCCTGGGCACGCTGATCGTCACGGCCCCGGATGTGGAGCCGATCGAACGGCCGCTTTTCGTCGCGGAGACGGTCGAGCGCCAGGGACCCGTCGGCCGGGTGATCGAAACCGTGACGGCGCTGATCAGCGGCGCGTGGCGCTGAGGTCCGATGCCGCGCGGTCGGTTCATCAGCTTTGAGGGCAGCGACGGCGCCGGGAAAAGCACCCAGACGAAACGCCTTGCGGCGGCGCTCCGCGCTGGCGGCAGGACGGTCGTCGAGACCCGGGAGCCAGGCGGGTCGCCCGCCGCCGAACGGGTGCGCGCAGCGCTGCTTGGCCTGCCCGAAAGCGACGGCCAATGGACGCCGGACGCTGAATGCCTGTTGCACTACGCCGCCCGCCGCCAGCATGTCTGCGATGTCATCGAGCCGGCGCTGAAGCGCGGCGACTGGGTGATCTCAGACCGATTCTCCGACTCGACCATGGCCTATCAGGGCATCGCCGGCGGCGTCGGCGCGGACCGGGTGCGCGCGCTGCATGCCTGGGCGCTGGGCGATTTTCTGCCGGACCTGACGATCGTGCTGACGCTCTCCGTCGCGGCCGGCATCGAGCGGGTGCATGACCGGGCGCGGGGGCAGGCGCCCGATGTCTATGAGCGCCGGCCGACAGCGTTTCATGCCGCCGTCGCCGCCGCATTCCTGGAGATTGTAGCGGCGGCGCCGGAGCGGTGCGTCGCCATCGATGCTTCGGGCCCTTCCGACGCCGTCGCCGCAGCCGTCGCCGCGACCGTCGCCGCCCGCCTTGGTCCGGCCTGAGGCATGGCCCGCCGCGCCGCCAAGGCCGCCGTGCTCGAAGAGACGCCGGCCGATCATCCCCGCCTGCAGACGCTCTGGCTTGGCCATGGCGACGCCGATGCGCGCTTCCTGGAAGCCTATAACGCCAACCGCCTGCATCATGCCTGGCTGCTGCACGGCCCGAAGGGCGTCGGCAAGGCGACCTTCGCCTATCGCGTCGCGCGGTTTCTTCTGGCCGATGTGAAGTCGGAGGCGGGCGGCCTGTTCGGCGCCGCCGCCGCGCCGACGACGCTCGACCGGCCGTCGGACGATTCCGGCTGCCGCCGCGTCGCGGCCGGGTCCCATGCCGACCTGTTCACTGCCGAACCCGAAAAGCTGGGCCGCCAGATCGTGGCCGAAGCCGCGCGCGGCCTGATCCATAGTTTCCAGTTGACGCCGGGCGAAGGCGAATGGCGGGTCGCCATCATCGACGCGGCGGACGATCTGAACCGGACGGCGGCGAACATTCTGCTGAAACTGATCGAAGAACCGCCGAGCCGGACAGTCCTGCTGCTGGTAAGCCACAGCCCTGGGCGCCTGCTGCCGACGATCCGGTCCCGCTGCGCCCGCTTGGCGTTCGAGCCATTGGGGGATGGGGATGTCGCCCGCATCCTGGCGAGCCGCCGGCCCGAGGCCGCGACCGATGCCATGGCGGCGGCGGTCCGGCTGGCGGGCGGTTCCGCCGGCCGGGCGCTGGCGCTGCTGGATTGCGGCGGCGCGGGGATCGTCGATGCAGTCGGGCAGGCGCTGATGTGCGAACGCGGCGAGGGCACGCTGCTGGCGGAAGCCTTCGCAGCGTCTGTCGCCAAGGAGCCGTTCCACTACGCGATTGTCGGCGAAACGCTGCTGGCATGGCTCGCGACCGCGGCGCGCCCGCCCGGCGCCGCGCCCGCGCCCGGACTGACCCCGGAGATGGCCGATCTCGCCCGGCGCGCCAATCGGCTTGGGGCCAGGCCCTGGTTTGAGTTATATGAGCATGCAGCCGCCCGCCTGGAGCGCGTCGGGGCCGTCAATCTTGACCCCGTGCAAACCCTCGTGGATATCTTGGCCCGCGCTCAGGCGCTGCTGCAGCGGGTTCCTGCCTGATCCGCCAATCCCACCCTTGGTCCGAGGAGCCGGCGTTATGGCCGACCAGCCGCGCTATTACATCACGACGCCGATCTACTACGTCAACGACGACCCCCATATCGGCCACGCCTACACGACGTTGGCCTGCGACGCCCTGGCCCGGTTCAAGCGTCTGGACGGCTTTGACGTGCATTTCCTGACAGGCACCGACGAGCACGGCCAGAAGGTCGAGAAAGCGGCGGCCGATGCGGGCGTCGATCCGCAAAGCTTCACCGACCAGGTGTCCCAGCGTTTCCGAGACCTCGCGGAACGCATGAAATTCTCGAACGACGATTTCATCCGTACGACCGAGCCGCGTCATATCGAGGCCGCCCAGGCGATCTGGCGGCGCCTGATCGAGCGCGAGGAGATCTACCTTGGGGCCTATGCCGGCTGGTACGCGATCCGCGACGAGGCGTTCTACGGCGAGTCGGAACTGATCAAGGGCCCGAAGGGCGAAAAGCTGGCGCCCTCCGGCGCGCCGGTCGAGTGGGTCGAGGAGCCGAGCTATTTCTTTCGCCTCTCGGCCTGGCAGGACAAACTGCTCGCCTTCTATGAGTCCAACCCGGATTTCATCGCGCCGCAATCGCGCCGGAACGAGGTCGTCAGCTTCGTCAAGGGCGGCTTGCAGGACCTTTCGGTTTCCCGGGTCAGCTTCACCTGGGGCGTTCCGGCGCCGGGCGACGCAGGCCATGTGCTCTATGTCTGGCTGGATGCGCTGACCAATTACATCACCGCCGTCGGCTTCCCTGATACGGACTCCGCCAGCTACAGGAAGTTCTGGCCGGCCGATCTCCACATGGTCGGCAAGGATATCCTGCGCTTCCATGCGGTCTATTGGCCGGCTTTCCTGATGGCCGCGGACCTGGAGCCGCCGAAGCGCGTGTTCGCCCATGGCTGGTGGACCAATGAGGGCCAGAAGATCTCCAAGTCGCTTGGCAACGTGATCAAGCCAGGCGACCTGATCGACACATATGGCCTCGACCAGACCCGGTATTTCCTGCTGCGGGAAGTGCCCTTCGGCAATGACGGCGACTTTTCCCGCCGCTCGATGATCACCCGCATGGATAGTGAACTCGCCAATGATTACGGCAACCTCGCCCAGCGGGTCCTGTCGATGATCGCGAAGAACCTGGGCGGCGTCACGCCGACGCCGGGCGCGTTCACGGCGGAGGACGAGGCGCTTCTGGGCGCGGCGGCGGCCTTGCCGGCGAAATTGCGTCCGTTGATGGACGCCCAGACCTTCCATGAAGCGCTGGAGCAGATCTGGGTCGTGATCCGCGCCTCCAACGGCTATGTCGACCGGCAAGCGCCCTGGGCGCTCCGCAAGACGGACCCGGACCGGATGGCGACGGTGTTGTATGTGCTTGCCGAGACCATCCGCAGACTGGCGATCATGACGACGCCGTTCATGCCCGATGCATCCGGCGCAATTCTGGACCTTGTCGCAGCCCCGGCGGACGCGCGCAATTTCGCGGCGATAGCGGATGCGCCGCTCGCGGCCGGCGCGGCCTTGCCGGCGCCCAAGGGCGTGTTCCCGCGCTATCAGGGCCCCGATCCGGAGGATGACGCCTGATGCCCGACCGTCTTGTCGACAGCCATTGTCACCTGGACCATCTGGAGCCGGACGCTCAGGCCGAAGCGGTCGAGCGCGCCGTTCGCGCCGGGGTGCGCGGCATGTTGACGATCTGCACCAGCTTGGCCGCAGTCGAAACCGTCGCCGCGATCGCCGCACGCTTTAGCCCCCATGTGGCGATGGCGGCCGGATTGCACCCGCATCGCGTCGGCGCCGAGGGCGCGCCGTCGGCGGCGACCCTGGAAGCGCTCGCCAACCGGCCGGACGTGGCGGGGCTCGGCGAAACCGGCCTCGATTACTTTTATGACAAAAGCCCGCGCGACGCGCAGCAGACGAGCTTCCGCAATCACATCCGGGCGGCGCAGGCGGCGGACGTGCCGTTCATCGTCCACACGCGCGACGCCGACGCGGACACCATCGCGATCCTGAACGACGCCGCGGCGGATGGGCCGGTCAAGGGCGTCCTGCATTGTTTCTCGTCCGGCCGGGCGCTGGCGGAGCGGGCGCTGGACTTGGGCATGTATATCTCGCTGTCCGGCATCCTGACCTTCAACAATGCCAATGAGATTCGCGATATCGTCCGGGACGTGCCGCTCGACCGGCTGCTGGTGGAGACGGATACGCCGTTCCTCGCCCCGGTCCCGATGCGCGGCAAGCAGAACGAGCCTGCCTACACGGTCCACACGGCGCGTCGGCTCGCGGCGCTCAAGGGCGTCGGGGAAAGCGAACTCGCCGCGGCGACGACAGCGAATTTCGCGCGGCTGTTCCCGAAAGCCGCCGGGCTGGCTTCGGCATGAAGGTCACGATCATGGGCGCGGGCGCGTCGTCGGGCGTGCCCTATGTCTCCGGGGAATGGGGCGCCTGCGACCCGGCTGAGCCGCGCAATCGCAGAAGCCGCGCCAGCATCCTGATCGAGGCCGACGACGCCAGGATCGTCGTCGATACCGGCCCCGACTTCCGGGAGCAGTTTCTCGCGGCCGGCAGCGGACGCATCGATGGCGTGATCTACACCCACGCCCACGCCGATCATGTGCACGGCATCGACGATCTGCGCGCGATCAACAGCCAGATGAAGCGCCAGATCCCGGCCTACGGCTACACGGAATGCCTGGACGAAGTGGCCCGGCGTTTCGCCTATGTCTTTGCCGACCCGACTCCCGAGCGCGGCTGGTTTCGCCCGAGCCTGGGCGCGAACCCGATCACGGGCGGCGACCTGGCCATCGGCGGCGCGCGGCTCCGCCTCTTCGAGCAGGATCATGGCGTTTGCCGGACCGTCGGCATCCGTGCGGGCGACATCGCCTATTCGACCGACGTCGTGCAGCTCGACGCTGACGCGCTCCGGGCGCTGAAGGGCGTCAAGACCTGGATCGTCGGCTGCCTTCGCCGTGAGCCGCATTTCGTCCATGCCGGTCTGGATCAGGTGATGGCCTGGGCTGACGTGATCGGCCCGGAGCGGGTGATCCTGACGCACATGAACGCGACCATGGACTATGGGACCCTGTGCGCCGAATTGCCGTCCGGCATCGAGCCCGGATATGACGGCCTCGTCCTGGATGGCAAGGACTAGACAGCGTTAGGCGGCGCTGGCTGCGACGGCGTGGGCCGGCTTCGGGCAGCGGATAATCAGGATCGCCGGGTTCATCAGTTTTTCTTCCGCAATCGTCGCGGCGAGGCGGCCGAGCGTCGTGCGGACATGGCGTTCGGATTGCGTGCCGACGGCGGCGGCGATATCCGCCTGGAGATTGGGGTCATGCCCGGCGGCGGCGAGCGCGCCTTGAATGCGGGCGGCCGCGCTGACCCCCATATAGATCGCGAGCGTCACGCCGGGCCGCAGGCTCGAGGCCCAGTCCGGCGCCGTCGACTGGCCGCAGGATTGCCCGGTCGTCAGAACGACAGTATCGGTCGAGCAGCGTTCCGTCAGGAATGCGCCGGCGGCCGCGGCGGCGGCGGAGGCGGCGGTGACGCCCGGCACGATTTCCCAGGCGATGCCGGCGGCGTCGAGCGCCGCCGCTTCCTCGGCGCCGCGGGCGAAGATGCCGGGGTCGCCGCATTTGAGGCGGACGACGCGCTTGCCCTGGCGTGCGGCCGCGACGACCACGCCGTTGATCCGGTCCTGAGGCCAGGTCGCGAGGCCGGGTGTCTTGCCGACGAACACGCGCTCCGCATCGGGGCGGGCCAGTTCCAGCACGGCGTCGTCGATCAGGCGATCGTAGAAGATGATGTCGGCTTCCTGGGGGCGCTGCACGCCGCGGAGCGTGATCAGATTGCCCGACCCCGGCCCGGCGCCGACCAGGCTGACGCTTCCGGCCGCCGCCGGGGTCGGGCCGCCGGCCGCGATGGCGTCCTTGATCATCATGGCTGCGGCGCGTTCGCGGCCAGCTTTGTGCGCGACGCGCGACGAAGTACCAGACCTCGCCGGTCGAGAAGTCGACGGCCTCCAGGTAGCCGCCCAGGTTGCCGCCGGCGGCAACATGACGAAACTCCGCGACGTCGGCGATGAACGACTAGCCTTCGACGTCCGAATTGAAGGTGGATTCGACCACGCTGGAAAGGGCCGGCGGCGGAGTGATCGCGCCGGCGATCATCTCGACATTGTCGAGACCGGACGCGTCGCCCGAGGTCCCTTCCACGAACTCGCCGCGGATCTTAATCGCGGTCAGGTCGCCGAGCACCGTCAGAATCTCCCCCTCGGTCGCGACCCGGCCGCCGAGCGAGCTGACTTTCCAGCCGCCGCCAAGCTCCAGATCCAGGGAATAGTGCGTCCAGTCTGTTCCTGGATTGGCGCCGGCGCCGGCGACCAGGATCAGTCCGCCGCCGACGAGGATGACGTCGATGTCGCTAAACCGGCTCTTCGTGATGTCCTGCTGCTGATCGTAGCTGAACGTGCCGCCGTAGAGCGCCTCCTGGTCGCCGAGATAGGCGACCGGCGCCACGAAGCACCAGACGCCCGATCCGCCCTCGACGCCGCGGGCGTAGCCGCCCGGGTTGCCGCCGTCGGCGACATGGGTCGCGGTAAAGTTGTCTGTGGTCCAGCCTTCAAGGCCGCTGGTGAAATCGGTGACAGGCATGGGTGAGGCCCCAGGCTCGCATGGCCAGATTGGCTGCCACACACATGCGCCTCGCCCGCCGGTTTCCGGTTGTTCCATGTCAATGCTGGCAAAGATTGCGCGCGACGCTACGCCACAGCGGCTGCCACCGCGATTGATTTGGATCAAACCGAGAAGGTCCAAACTCAGGCTATCTCTCCGGGAGTGATCCCGAGGAGCAGCCGATGCACGACCGGCGACCCAAATGCGAAAAGACGGCTGAACCGCAGCCCGGCGTCTGCGCCGGCAGGGGGCCAAAGCGGATCTTGCGGCGCGCCGCCCTCCTACTGGCGGTCTTGCTCACCTTCGGGCGCCTGACCGGGGCCGCACAGGCCGAGACATGGCGCGACGCGGAGATCGGCTTCACGCTGACCTATCCGGACGGCTGGCGGATCGAAGGCGGCGCCGACGGGACGGATCGCTACTTCGCCGCCTACAGTCCGAGCGGCGAGGCCGGCCTTGCCGTTAGGGCGGCGCGGCTGCTGGCCGGAACGACCCTTTCGGTCCTGCGTCAGGTCTACGAGCAGAGCCGGCTTTCCGGCGGGACGGTCGTGGGCGAGAACCCGACGCGCCTTGGCGGCCAGCCGGCGATCCGCGTCGTCTACCGTATCGCGGCGAACGGCCGCTCGCTCGCCGTCGCCGCCGTCTACGGCAAGGTGGGCGACCTTGGCTACGTGCTGACGACGATCGCGCCTGAGGCGGGGGCCGGAAACGACCGCGCGGCGGCGGAGGCGGCGCTCGCCAGCCTGCATCTGCCGGGCGAGCCGGCCTTGCCCTCGCAGCATGCGCAGCGCCCGGCCGGCGATGTCGTGTCGCTCGCCAGCGGCGCCCGCATCACGGCCCCGCCTGGCTGGTCCGCCAGGCCCGAAAACGGCACCGACGGCGAAGGCGCGCTCATGATGATGTCGCCGGACGAGCGAGCCGCCATCGGCCTGAACATCCTGCGCATGGCGCCGGGCGCGCCGCTAGGCGTCTATGTCGCGGCGGTGGAGTCGCAGGCGTTCGCCGGGGCCGTCATGGTCGAAGAGTCCGCCCGCAGCCTCAACGGCCTGCAAGGCTCCATGCGCGCATACGACTGGCGTCAGGGCGATACGAACATCAATGCGCGCGCCTTTTTCGCCGAACGCGCCGGCTTCTTCATCACGCTCTGGTCGACGGTAGAAGCTTCGGCGGCGGGCCTGCATCAGGAAGCCGTCGCCGCCGCGATGCAGAGCTTCCAGGTCCAGGGCGCCGGCCATGGCGGCGGCGTCGCCGACGGGCCGGCGCGCCTCGTGTCGTTCGCCGTGGGCGCCGCCCTCAAAAGCCGGTTCGACATCGAGCGCGCCCAGGAGGTCTTCATGGCCAGCGATCCCCAAATCGTCGCGGCGTTTAAGCTCGACGGCGGCGCGGGCCCTGTCAGGCTCAGCCTTTGCTACGGCGCCGACGAGCGCGTCGTGTTCGAACACGACCTCGCCCCGGAGCCGACCGGGCGCTACGGGCTGCGCGAAGGGGTCATGACCTACGACGCGCCGACGCGGGGTTGGCCGGTCGGCTTCTACAAGGCGCGCCTCGAATTCGCCGACGGCCGCCGCTTTCAGCGTGAATTCATGGTCCTGCCGGCGGGAGACGTTCGATGAGGCTATTCAGGTTGCGCGGCGCCGGATGGGCGCTGGCGGCGTTGGCCGCGCTGGGCGTCGCCGACAGCTCGCAGGCCGAAACGCTCGAAGAATATCAGAGCTGCCTCGGCAATGTCGGCAACATTCAGGTCTATCTCGATCTCAACACCTGCTACGCCATGTGCATGCGCCTGCCGGCGCTCGGCGGCTGTCAAAAGGAGGAGTGCCTGCACGACAGCTGCAAGGCGAAGGCGGCGGCGGAGATCCGCTCCATCGGCGTCCGCGACGGCGAGGAATTCGGGAACCAGGTCAGCCAGCACAAGGGCGTCTCGATGCCTGGGACCTATGAGGGCCTCCTGCGCTGCGGCGCGACGCTCTACAACCTCAATAAATGTCTCGACGCCTACCTGGCCGAACAGGCCCGCGAGGCGGCGATCGCGAAGCAGCTCGAAGGCGTCTCCATGCAGGAGTTCATGGGGATGGTGCAGGATTCATATAAGGCGGAAGAGCGCGAGGTCGACCTCGCCGTCAAGACGCAGTGCGTGCGCGCCCTTGCAGCCGTCGCCGCCGGCCCAGCCCAGCGGCGGGACCCGGCGGAGGTGTCGTTCGGCGGCGTTCCGCGAAGCGACGCCTGGATCCTCCAGCATTGCGGCCAGCACATGGAGGCGGCGGGACTGGCGCCGCAGGACGTGCTGCCGCCGGGCGCCATCGTCGGCGGCCAGACGCCCGGAATCATTGTCGGCCCGACGCCGACCGCAACATCCGGCATTCACGTGATCGAAGCCACCTATGGCGGCAATTGCGCGGCACAGGGCTTCGGCGCCCAGCGCGGCAACGCGACGGCGCACGCCAGATCCGTATGCGAAGGCCAGAAGACCTGCGACTACGTGGTCCAGGTCCAGGCGCTCGGCGATCCGGCGCCGGGCTGCGCCAAGGATTTCGTCGCCCGCTACGCCTGCATGGGCCCGCCGGCCGACACCTCCGGCTGCAAAACCTATCCGGACCTTTCGACTAATACCAGCCTGCGGTGAGGCAGACTCATTTTCGGGATTCCCAAAGCGTTCGA
>ERZ888423.1650-NODE-1650-length-18711-cov-6.710334_pt1 | contig 18711 bp, 19 predicted proteins | sample MGYA00520523_ERZ888423 | MGnify/ENA primary metagenome ERZ888423 (study PRJEB32303, sample SAMEA104408611) | aquatic metagenome | biome: Brackish water; feature: Pelagic; material: water | place: Baltic Sea | collected 2014-06-08T10:24:00 | depth 30,27 m ...
CCCAATGTACATTGAGCTTAGAGGTGAAAACATCGAATTTAAAGAAAACTGCATCCAATTAAATTCTTTGAAACTAAGAAAGAAGTTCGAAGTGGATCCATCAGAGCTCACAGAGAAATTACTAATATGCTCTCCATGAGTGATGTTGAAATAGCCATTTGCTAGTCCAGGCAACAAGCTATCTAATTCACCATTAATAAGAAGATTGGACTCCATATTAGAGATTGAAAAGTTCGCAATATCTAATGCTATGTTTTGACTAAAAATAATCTTAGGGAAAGATGCTGGCTTATTTTGAGAGCTCTCAAGCACTATAAACGCATCTTTTATCTGCAAGGAATTTAGCTCCATGCGGCCAAAAATTAAATTCAATGAAAGGGGAAGGCCTATTTCTATTTTTTTAGCCCCAAAGAGATTGGAGCCATTCTTTGTGATTTCAAGATTTGTAAATAAGAGAATCGGATTCAGAGGTGAGCCCTGATTTTGTAACTCTGAATATGAAATATTATAAGTATCAGGCATTGAGCTGCTTATTATCTTGAGTGTCGAGCCTGGAAAAAACATTATTGCACTAATCATTAGTAGCAATACCCAACTCAGGATGGATGTTAAAAACAGAATGCTAATAGAGATTTTTTTCATCTGCCCTGAGCTCAAAGAAAGCTTCTTCGTAAGCTGCGCATACAAAAATATATTGGTAGCCACAACAGACCATTAATCAAGAAGCTGCAGAGTAATAATAAATATGAATAATTTTCAGGAGAAAAAATTAAATACTTGCAAGCCACATAGAACATTGAGGATCCTGCAAAAAAAATGATTAGCTGTAAGTAAGAAAAAATTCGAAAGCGAAATACATAGACGTGGATAACATATGAGATCCCAGAGAAAAATAACATATTAAAGCCAATGGCACTCCCAAAACATAAATCAACTAATAGCCCATAGCAGAATGCTGCTGAGCTTTGAATCTTCTCAGGAATAGCATAAATCCAATAGCATAAAATTAAAAAACCAAGACTGGTCTCTACGAGATAAGGGAGGCTTTCAAGCGCAGCAATATAAATTCTAATATTAAATTCAGCAATTAAACTATCTAACCAAAAGCCACTAAAAATAGTTACAAAGATAAATAAGTGGCTTGTAAATTTCATGAACCAGACAAGATACCAAAGTAATTGTGATCCAATGGATTGCCATCAAGGGCAATATCAATTCTCAATTCATTGTTGGAAATCTCGTAAATGCTAAGCACTTTGCCAATGATTACATCTTTTGGAAAGACGCCCCCCAGACCAGAAGTTAAAACTAAGCTGCCTTCCTGAATATCTGACATCTTAAACTCTTCGGAAGCTAGACACCTGACTAACCTAGGCTTTCCTGCTCCCCGAGCATTGCAGTGCAATCCATCAATTTTAACGGGCAAAATATGCGAGCTATCTGAAAATAAAGTGACCTCGATGAGGTTGAGATGCGTCTTAGATGTTTGACCAATAAAAGTTTTATCAACTGCCACCGGCTGATGCATCAAAATAGCAAATTGGAGAGGGTTTTGAAGGTGGAGAATATGTTGTGAACAGCATAAATAATCTTGTAAACCAAAAGACGCTATTTTTAAGACTTTGCCGTCCCTTTGATCTCCAAGAATCTGCAGGCGGTCTTGTAAATCAATCATGTCCTTAGTTATTAATTGAGATTGTTTTTGTAAAAATAACTTGCTATCTATTTCTTGCAGCTCATCCCTAAGCTGATTATTTAATCGCGTTAACGTTCTTTGATTTTCATATGCGCTAGTGAATTCGAGAAATCTGGATACGGTGGTTGCAAAAAATAATTGCGAGTAAATACCGACTGCCTGCACAGAGCCCCTTAGAGGAGAAAGAGTTTGATAGTTTACATCGCTAAAAAGCAAAGCCATAGATACCAAGCAAGCTAAGATATATTTAAGAGCAGGGGTATGTGTAGGCGTAGTTCTCGCCATATTTAATTAGTTATTCTGTTGAAAGCAGGTCAATATTGTATTTATCAATAAGCTCTAGTGCCTTACCACCACCTCTCGCCACACAGGTTAATGGGTCTTCGGCAACAATAACTGGAATGCCTGTGGAAGCTGAGATCAGTTGATCCAAACCTCGCATTAAAGCGCCCCCACCAGTTAGCACTATGCCTCTTTCTGCAATATCAGCTGCTAGTTCTGGGGGTGATTGCTCTAAAGCTGTTCTTATTGCGCGCACCATGCCTGAAAGCGGATCTTTCATGGCCTCATATATTTGAGAGCTTTTTAGAATAAATGTTTCTGGAATACCTTCGGCCAAATTTCTTCCAGTAACATTCATTTCTAACTCTTCTGAATCTGGAGAAGCGCAACCTATAGTATATTTAATTTTTTCTGCAGTGGAATCTCCTATGACGCAACCATAGTTTCTTCTGACCCATGATGAAATAGCTTCATCCAACACATCGCCACCAATTTTTACAGATTCTGCATATACCACACCATTTAAGGACAAAATGGCAATTTCAGAAGTTCCTCCGCCAATATCAACAACCATATTACCATTTGCCTCTTCTACAGGTAATCCTGCGCCTATTGCAGCAGCCATTGGCTCTTCTATTAACTTCACATCTCTTGCGCCAGCTCCAAGCACTGACTCTCTAATAGCCCTGCGTTCAACCTGAGTGGACCGGCACGGAACGCAAACCAAGACTCTTGGGCTTGGTTTAATAAATCGTTGCTCATGCACCTTGGCAATAAAATGTTGTAGCATTTTCTCTGTAACCTGAAAATCTGCTATTACCCCATCCTTAAGAGGTCTAATAGCTTTAATATTTCCAGGCGTTCTTCCCAGCATTTTTTTTGCTTCATGACCTACTGCCACTACTGTCTTTTGGCCCTTACTCTCACGAATTGCTACCACTGAAGGCTCATTTAGAACAATACCAATATCTTTTATGTAAATTAGCGTGTTAGCTGTGCCAAGGTCGATAGATAAATCATTGGAGAATAAGCCTCGGACGCTTTTAAATAAGTTGAAATCCAATATGATGATCCTTCAAAAAATACAATTAACGATGCTTTTAGTTTAAGATTGCGCATCAAAGTAAGATAATATCATATGGACAAAGAAATCGTCAGAACTATTTGCTATCTAGCTAGGCTAGAAATTGATGAAGATAAAGCGCAAAAAATAGAGAAAGATCTAGAGACCATTATAGAATTAATTGGAGGGTTGAGCTCGATAGATACAACAAATATTGAACCTCTATATAGCCCCCTAGAAAAGACCGCACTGAAGCATGAGGATATTCTTAATTCTGACAATCAAAAACAAAAATTTCTTCAAAATGCTCCAAATGCAAATGATGACTATTTCTTAGTTCCAAGGGTCGTTGAATGAGCATTCAATTCAAATCAATTCTTGAGCTCAGGAAAATGCTCGACACTAAAGTGATTTCTACTGAAGAATTAATCCAAGAAACCTTCAAGCTTGCAAGTAAGCTAAAATCATTGAATTGCTTTGTGACAATGAATGAAGAGGCGAGCATGCAAAAAGCTTCTCAAATTGACCAGGGTAGTCACTCAATATCTGCCCTATCAGGAATACCTCTAGGTCAAAAAGATTTATTTTGCACTGAAGGCTTGAGAACCACATGTTCGTCAAAAATTTTATCTAATTTTATCCCTCCATATTCAGCAACTGCTGTGTCTAATCTAGAGAATGCAGGATCAATTACTATTGGTAAAATGAATATGGATGAGTTTGCGATGGGCTCTTCAAATGAAACAAGTTATTTTGGGAATGTACATAATCCTTGGAAAAAAGGGTTTGTTCCTGGGGGCAGTTCTGGCGGCTCCGCAGCAGCAGTTGCAGCTGGAATTATTCCCGCAGCTACTGGAACAGATACAGGTGGATCTATTCGCCAACCCGCAGCTCATTGTGGGATCACAGGAATAAAACCAACATATGGCAGAGTATCAAGGTGGGGAATGATTGCTTTCGCCTCTAGTCTCGACCAAGCTGGTCCTCTTGCAAGGACTGCTGAAGATTGCGCAATATTACTAAATATCATGTCAGGTCATGACCCAAAAGACACAACATCACTAGATGTGGAGAATAATGATCTCACTCAATCGCTTAACAATTCACTCAAGGGATTAAAATTTGGAATTGTAAAAGAGTTTAATCTTGGAGACCTTAATCCAGATGTTCAAAAAAGATTTGAGGACTCCAAAGCGCTTTATGAATCACTTGGCGCAGAGTTTGTGGAGATATCCTTGCCAAATATCTCAGCCTCAGTCCCTACTTATTATTCAATTGCGCCTGCTGAGTGTTCTTCAAATTTATCAAGGTTCGATGGGATAAAGTTTGGCCATAGAACCGAACACCCTAAGGATTTAACCGATCTATATATTAAATCTAGAAGTGAAGGTTTTGGAGATGAAGTAAAAAGGAGAATTTTAATAGGCACGTATGCATTATCAGCAGGCTATTACGATGCATATTATAAAAAAGCTCAGCAAGTACGAAGACTCATCAAGAATGATTTTGAGAATGCTTTTAACTCAGTTGACCTGATTATGACTCCCACCTCCCCTAGCACTGCGTTTGGCTTTGGAAGTAAGGGCAGCCAAAACCCAGTTGAGCTTTACCTAGAAGATCTCTTTACAATTTCCGCTAACCTCGCCGGTCTTCCAGCTATCTCAATACCCCATGGCGCAGTCAATTCTTTGCCCGTTGGGCTGCAATTAATTGGTAATTTTCTTCGGGAAGATCAGATCCTCAATGCCGCCCACCTGTTTCAAAAAAATTCTGAGTTTCACTTAATGAAACCCACTATGGAGGATTTTGAATGACCTGGGAAACTGTTATAGGATTGGAAGCGCATGTTCAACTTTCAACAAAAACTAAGCTGTTTTCAAGAGCCTCAACTACCTTTGGCCAAAGTCCCAATACAAATGTCAATTTAATTGATTGTGGCTTGCCTGGGGTCTTACCCTCAGTAAATAAAGAAGCGTTTTACAAAGCTATTAGATTTGGCATGGCGGTAGGATCTCAAATAAATCAAACCTCCATATTTGATCGTAAGAATTATTTTTACCCAGATTTGCCAAAAGGCTATCAGATCACGCAAATGGACTTGCCCATTCTGCTAGGCGGCACAATTGATATTGAAACCGATGAAGGAAATAAAAAAACTATCAATATTACCCGAGCACACTTAGAAGAAGACGCTGGTAAATCGATTCACGATGAGTTCGATGGTTGCTCAGCAATTGATTTAAATAGAGCTGGCACTCCTCTTCTTGAAATTGTCTCTGAGCCTGAAATCTCTAATGCAAAAGAAGCAGTAGCTTATATGAAAGCCTTACATCGATTGGTAACATTTTTAGATGTATCAGATGGCAATATGTCACAAGGATCTCTTCGATGTGATGCCAACGTATCCATTAGAAAAGTAGGAGATCTCAAGCTGGGCACTAGAACAGAGATTAAAAATATCAATTCTTTTAGATTTATAGAAAAAGCAATTAACTTTGAAATCAAACGTCAGATAAAGCAACTGGAAAAAGGTGAAACTGTAACTCAGGAAACTCGCTTATATGACAGCATAAAAGATGAAACTCGACCAATGCGCTCCAAAGAATTTGCGAATGATTATCGATACTTCCCGGAACCAGATCTGCTCCCGGTCGTTATCTCTGATAAGGAGATGCAGGATATCAGGGATAATTTTCCTGAGCTGCCTAAAGACAAAGAGCTTCGGTTTGAGAGTGAATTTGGATTGACGGGCTATGATTCCAAAATCCTAGCATCCTCTAAATCCATGGCTGATTTTTTTGAATCCTCAGCCAAGGAAGCAAAGAATTACCCGTTGCTAGCAAACTGGCTCATAGGAGAAATTAGTGCATTTTTAAACAAGGATCTCATTGGAATTGATGAATCTAAACTGACCCCTGCAAACCTAGCAATGCTAATAAATCGTATCGATGACCAAACAATTTCCGGAAAAATTGCAAAGTCTATTTTCGAAGAAATGTATTTAAATGGAAAGACTCCTGATGAAATTATAGACTCTCAGGGCCTGCAGCAAATTTCAGATGATGATGAGATTGAAAAAATTATTAATGCTGTTATTGAAAATAATCCTGCTCAAGTGGAAGGCTACAAGAATGGCAAAGACAAATTGTTTGGTTTTTTTGTCGGCCAAGTAATGAAAGAAACACAAGGCAAGGCTAACCCTCAAGTCGTCAACGAGCTACTAAAAAAGAAACTTTCTTAAAGCACCCACATAGAAAGAGTTTCAGCAATAAATGCTGGCTTCTCCAAGCCCTCAATCTCCATGGTGACTGCAGATTTTACTAAAAATTGTCCTGGGTTTTTTTCAGTGATGTCCATCACAACGGAATTCATTCTAATGCGAGAATTCACTGGAACTGGGCTCAAAAATCTAACTTTATCCAGGCCATAGTTCAATCCCATTTTTGCACCCTCCACAACCAGCGCAATGTCTTGCCCAATACCCGCTGTTAAAGCGAGAGATAAGAATCCATGCGCTATAGTTGAACCAAATATTGGAGTAGCTTTTTCAGGATCAACATGAATGAACTGGTGATCTTCTGTGGCTTCTGCAAATTTATTTATTCTGTCTTGATCGACGGTAAACCACTCTGTAGTACCTAAATCTTTACCAATGTATTCTGCAATATTTTCAGGTTTCACTATTGTCAATGCCATCTTATTTCCCCATTAAATGATCTTTATATTTTTCTCTAAGCTCTACTTTGAGTAGCTTGCCAGTTGCGCCATGCGGCAGCTCATCAACAAAAATAATATCATCAGGCAACCACCATTTCACTACTTTTTCTATTAGAAAATCATTCACTTCCTGCGGATCAATTGGATTACCATCTTTTGTTATTAAAAATAACAAGGGCCTTTCATCCCATTTTGGATGCGGCACGCCTACAACGCATGCCTCCAGAACATTTTCATGACTCAATATCGCATTTTCTAGGTCTATGGAACTAATCCACTCTCCACCAGTTTTGATCACATCTTTTGCTCTATCAACTATTTGCATGCAGCCATCTGGATGAATGGTTGCAACGTCGCCAGTGTCAAACCAACCTCCATTATCAACGGCTGATTCTTCAGATTTAAAATATGTATGCATGATCCATGGGCCTTTGACTTTAAGCGCACCGCTAGTTTCGCCATCACGAGGAAGCTCTTCACCTTGATCATTTACGGTTTTAATCTCTACGCCAAATAATGGGTATCCTTGTTTGGTTTGTAATTGATACCTTTCTTCGGTTGGCAGACTCATAGTTTTTTTGGTCGGCGCGTTAATAGTGCCTAACGGGCTCATTTCGGTCATACCCCAGCCATGAGTTAGAAATGCTCCATGCTGCTTATCAAATGCCTTGATCATCGCATATGGTGCAGCTGAGCCACCTACAAGGACCTGATTCACAGAGTCTAGTCTTTTGCCTTTCTCTTCTAGATATTTTAGCAAGCCAAGCCATACTGTTGGAACACCTAGCAAGGAATCAACAGATTCTTGTTCGATAAGCTCAAAAAGTGATTCGCCATCAAGGGCTTGCCCAGGAAGAATCAAAGAAAATCCATTGATAAGCGCTGCATAAGGAACTCCCCATGCATTGACATGAAACATTGGAACCACTGGCAAGACTGAACTAGAAGAATCAAATCCCAAGGATCCTGCAATGGTAATAGCATGCAAAATTGTGGATTTATGCGAATACAGCACTCCTTTTGGGTTGCCTGTAGTGCCCGAGGTGTAACACAAAGATGCAGCAGTATTTTCATCTAATGCTGGCCAGGTAAATTTATTTGATTCATCTTGGATTAACTCATCAAATGCAAGGGTATTTTTCAAAGTATTTGCTGGCATTGACTCTTGGTTGCAAGCAATAATCATCACCTCTACATATTGAAGCTGGTCTTGAATAGACTCAATCAAAGGAATAAATGTGGGGTCCAAAATTAATACTTTATCCTCAGCATGATTCAATATATAAATTAATTGCTCGGCTGAGTACCTTGGATTCATTGTGTGAAGCACAGCTCCCATGCCAGATACCGCAAAGTAAGTCTCAAAATGCCTACTGTTGTTCCAAGCAATTGTCCCTACCCTGTCATGCAACTTAACACCAAGTTTTGTAAGAGCATTAGCTAGCTTTTTTGATCTCTGAATAGAAGCACCGTAAGTGGTAGAAGTAATAGACCCATCTACCTCTCTTGAAATTAACTTGCCATCAAAGTTATATTTCTCTGCATGAGAGATTGCCTGTGGAATTGTTAGATTCCAGTTCATCATGTTGCCTTTCATTGAATAATTCCCCCTATTCTAAATTCAATTTATTTCAATCCTCTGCCAAGAAAGAGACCGAAGCCCTTCTATATTCAAATGAAATCTTATCATATGAAGTCGAGGGAAGCTGAAATTGTTCACTGCAAGAGCATAGGATAGATCGCTCAAAAGATTTGTTTATTTTTCTCCAAGAACAAACCTATTCAAGCCCTGAAGATCTTGATCTGCTGTTATATTTCTAAAACCTTCCTCGCGAAGAACGGCCATGACCTGATCTTTTTGTGTGTGCCCATGCTCAAAAATTATTCTCCCCCCTACTTTTAGTGCAAGCATTGCTTGTTTCGCAATCTCCTTGAAGCTATCTATTCCATTAGGGGTAACTAGAGCTGATATGGGTTCATGTATGAGGCCTTTAAGATGATCATCATCTGGGTGAATGTATGGTGGATTTGAAACAATTAACTCAATTGAATCTGGCTTAGCGAATGATAACCAATTTGAATGAATAAGCTGTAAATTGAAAACTTTAAATTTCTTGAGATTTATTTGAGCTACTTCTAATGCTTCTGAAGATATGTCTGAAGCAATGAGTTTCCATGAAGGTCTACTAAGCGCCAATGAAATTGAAATGCACCCTGACCCCACGCCCACCTCTAGAACAATTGCACCAGCGCTTCTCAAAGGCAATTTCAAAACTGCCTCAACCATGAGCTCTGTTTCAGGTCTTGGGATAAGTACTCTCGAGTCAACAAAGAAAGTATGGTTAAAAAATGAAGATTCTTTTAAAATATAATCCAAAGGTATTCCTTGTAGATAATCCTCAAAGAAGTCTTCTATTTTTTGTTGTTCTTTGGCAGATAGAAGCAGGTCATCTTCCAAGGCAATAATAGTTGCTGATATATCGAGGGAGCTTAGAAAAAATTTAAAATCCCTCAGCAGGACTGAACTATGAGAGCTAAGCTTGCGAGCTTTAGTAAAATAGAATTTAAGACTGCCGCTCAATTAAATACTGCTTTCTAGGTTAGATAAGAGCTCCAGTTGATTTTCTGTAATTAATGCCTGGCAAATAGAAATCATATCTCCATCCATTACTTGGGCTAAATTATGTTGGGTTAGCTTGATTCTATGATCAGTGATGCGGCCTTGGGGAAAGTTGTAGGTCCTTATCTTTTCACTTCTATCTCCAGTGCCAACCAATATTTTTCTCTCGCTTGCAATGGAACTCTGCCGCTCATCTATCTCATTTTGTTTTATTTTTGCAACTAACAGGGCCATGGCTTTGGCCTTGTTTTTATGTTGCGATGGCAAGTCTTGGCACTCAACAACAACACCAGTTGGTATGTGAGTTAGGCGAACAGCAGAATCTGTTTTATTAACATGTTGCCCTCCTGCTCCAGAGGCTCTGTAAGTATCAACTCGCAAATCACCCTTTTCAATTTCTACATCTTGTACCTCATTAACCTCGGGAAGGATGGCAACTGTTACAGTTGAGGTATGAATTCTACCCTGAGATTCAGTTTCAGGAATCCTTTGCACTCGGTGGACACCAGATTCAAATTTTAAAAACTTAAAAACACCTTGGCCATTAATCTTCACAACGGCCTCTTTTATACCGCTAGGTTCAGAGTATTTAGTATTGATCACCTCTAGCTTCCACCCTTGTCGCTCAGACAGTCTTGAATACATCCTAAACAAGTCAGCAGCAAAGATTGCGGCTTCGTCTCCACCTGCGCCTGCTCTGATTTCTAGATAGGCTGCTCCTTCATCAGCCTCGTCTTTAGGAAGCAGCATCAATTTTAAATCTATTGTTAATTGTGCTATTTTTTCTTCGCTAAGAGAAATATCGCTTTTGGCAAGCTCTATGAGCTCCGAATCACCTGATTTTAAGAGCTCCTTTGCTCCTGAAAGCTCTCCTTCAAGACCTTGCAGCAACTTAAATTGATTTACGATAGGTGTAATTTCTGCATACTCCTTATTCAGTTGAGTAAATTTAGCCATATCATCTGTGGCGCCTTCTTGTGAAAGTGCATCATTGATCTCTCCAGAGCGGGTTAAGAGGCTTTCTAATTTTAAAACAATAGAGCTATTTAGCACTTCTAATCTCCTTGATCATTGATAATATTGCATGCGGGGTTTGCGTTGACAAGCATTGTAGCTGATCATCAGAAAGTTGATGTATCTGCTGAACTTCCTGCAAAGGATCCTGTGATTGGGAAATGCGCTCAATACTTTCATCACTCAAACTCTTTGCAATCGAAGTAAGCGCAAGATATGCCTTGCTTCTAATATTTTTTATACTTATTTTACTTGCAACTAGGGCTGCTTTTTTTACAATCAAAGTATGCGCTTTTTTCGCTTCGCTGGTTCTTTCCCCTAAATTTTCTTGTGTAACTTTCTCCATATCCTCGATGCTAAATAAGTATGCATTTTCTATATCTCTAACCTGATCCTCGATATTTCTTGGAACGCCTAAGTCTATTAAAAGCATGGGTTTATTCTTTCGTTGACGAAAAGCATTCTCTATTAAGCCTTTGCCAATAATTGGTAACGGGGTGCTAATAGAGGCAACTAATATGTCAGTTGTAATGATTGCTGTTGCCAGTTGACTAAGATTTGAAGTATGGAGCTGAAGGGATTCTGAGATATTCAAGGTTTTATTGGTTCGATTGATTGCATGAATTTTTTGAATGCCATTGCTATAAAAATGTTCCAAGACGCCGATAGCCATTTGACCTGCTCCCACGACGGTTACTTGTTGCTGCTGTGGCTCCTCAAAAATTTCCTTAACAATCTTTAGTGCCAATCCAGATACTGATAAGGGATTCACTCCAATGCTAGTTTCTGCCCTAGCTGCCTTGGCAATCGAGATAGCCTCGTCAATGATTTGCTGAAAGGTACCATGCACTACCTGGAGATCTACAAAGGATTGAACAGCTTTTTTGAATTGACCAAAGATTTCTTGCTCGCCCAGAACTTGTGAGTCAAGGCCGCTTGCAACGCAACACATATGCTCTAAAGCTTTGATCCCATCTAATTTATAAGAGTCCTGGATTATTGATTGGCTGCAACCAAGAAATTCTGCAGTTTTCTTCATTACCGTTTCAGACATTAGCTCTTGAGCATAAAAATAGATCTCTGTTCTGTTGCATGTAGATAATGCAAAGAACGATTCTATCTGGCCATTGAAAGTAGTCGATATAAAGTTTTTAAACTCTTCTTCATTTGACTCATTTATAATAAAAAGCTCTCTTTCAGAAAGCTTTGTAGTTTTATGATTTATGCCAAATAGCTGTAATTCCATAACAAAAAATCTTTGTATTGCCCTATTAGTTTGCTCGTGCGCTTCAACTCCACAATATCAACCTGAGAGCAGTTTGATTGGCAAGCTGTTCGCTAAAAATGGAGAGGAGACTATCGCTCTTAACCTCTCGCTCCATAGCAACTTGGATAATGACATTATACAGATTAAAAAACCGTTTTATGGCAATGTCTTTAGGGCCAAAATAGACCGAAAAAATAATAAAATTATAGAAATGCAAACAAATTATGGCACCAAGGAGTTTGATAGGGAGATTCAAGGAGCGGTGATGTTAGAAATAATAAAAATCTTTTATCAATGCTTAAATCTCTCTAATCAGCAACAAAATTGGAATAATGCTTCGTTAAAAGCTTCATGCTTAGCTTCTCCAGATAAAATTTCAATTACTCTCACTTCAAATACCTGGCAAGTCTCTGGATTTCTGAAGAGATGAATCAAATCATCAATATGTTATGTCCAGCTAAATTAAATCTGATGCTTGAGGTGTTAGGAAAAAGAGCCGATGGTATGCATGAAATTAAAAGTCACTTTCAGCTCATAAATTTGTTTGATGAGCTAACCATCAAAAAAGCTAATAAGCCACAAAGCACCATCACCACTAATTCCTCTCTTGATATTGAAAATGAAAATAATATTGTTTACCAAGCAATGCTGTCTCTCAGTAAATATACTAAGCAGGATATACATTGCGAAATACATATAATTAAAAATATTCCAATTGGTGGAGGCCTGGGGGGCGGAAGCTCGAATGCAGCAGCAGCGTTAATTGGGATCAATAAGCTCTTCAATCTCAGCCTCTCAATTTCCGAGTTGATGGTTATAGGGAAGGAGCTAGGAGCAGATGTTCCTTTCTTCATATTCGGAAAAAATGCTATTGCAACCGGCATTGGTGAGGTGCTAGAAGAAGTGCACTGCATGAATTCAAAATTTCTAATTATCTCTCCCAACATTCACACTTCAACCAAAGAAATGTTTGCTGAGTGGGATGAGCTTGATGTTTTAAACTCTCCTCAGAATCTTCAAGGATATAACAACTCTTTCTTGCCTCTTTTCCTATCTAAAAATACAGATCTACATAAAATCTATAAAGAGTTAAGTCTCGCAAGTGATATAAAACTCTCAGGAACTGGCTCAACGATGTTTTGCATCTATAAAGAAGATGTTGAGATTGAAAAAACTTTAAAAAAAATTCCAACTAAATGGAGACACTTTTTTTGTGAACCATTACAATGTTCACCACTATTAGAATACATAACATAATGGGGTGTAGCCAAGCGGTAAGGCAACGGGTTTTGATCCCGTCATGCGTTGGTTCGAATCCAGCCACCCCAGCCATATTTAAAAATTATGATTAATAAACCAACACTAGGAATATTTGCTGGCTCAGCCTCAAAGAGGCTTGCGTCTGAAATAGTCAGTATCCTTGGATTAAAGCTTGGCCAAATCGAATTAAGCAAATTTTCAGACGGTGAGATCAAAGTAGAAATTCTTGAAAATGTTAGAGGGCACGAAGCCTATATCATTCAATCTACATGCGCGCCCTCAAATACTAACTTAATGGAGCTAATGCTCATCACAGATGCGCTTAAAAGGTCTTCTGCATCTAAAATTACTGCAATCCTTCCTTACTATGGATATGCCCGCCAAGATAGAAGAGTGAGATCTGCGCGAGTACCAATTAGCGCAAAAGTGATTGCTGATATGATGAATACAGTAGGTATTGATAGGGTCTTAACGGTTGATCTGCACTCAGAATCAATTCAAGGGTTTTTTGATATGCCAGCTGATAATGTTTATGCAACGAAGATTATGCATGACGATATTAAATCTCGCTCTTCATCTGATGAGAAAATTCTAGTTGTATCTCCTGATGTTGGTGGTGTAGTAAGAGCCAGAGCCCTGGCAAAATTTTTAGATGAGTCTGATCTTGCAATTATTGATAAAAGAAGGGCTACAACCAATGAATCAGAAGTGATGAACATTATTGGAGATGTGGCAGGAAGATGCTGCATAGTTCCAGATGACATTATTGATACTGCAGGAACACTTTGCAATGCTGCGCAAGCCTTAAAAGATGCTGGGGCAGCTAAAGTGAAGGCTTATATCACCCACCCCGTTCTTTCTGGGTCAGCAATTGAAAGAATTACAAATTCCTCCATTGATGAATTAGTTGTAACCAATTCCATTCCACTGTCCACAGAAGCAGAAAAATGCAGTAAAATACGCGTCATTTCTCTTGCGCCAACAATTGCTGAATGCATTAGAAGATTAAACAATGAAGAGTCGCTGAGCGCTCTGTTCTTGTAAAAAGTTTAAAGGTACAACTTATGTCAAATGAAATTATATTAAACGCAGATCTAAGAATTAGAACTGGAACTAACAAAACTCGTGAAATTAGGCGAGAAGACTCTATGGTGCCAGCTATTATTTATGGTAATGAGCAAGAATCTAAGAATATCAAAGTGAAGTTAAATGAGTTAACGAAGGCCTCAAAGAATGAACTTTTCTATACTCAGGTCTTACTGATTAAACTTGAAGGTCAAGAAGAAAAAGTTGTATTAAAAGAACTTCAAAGGGAACCAGTGAAAGGAAAGTTCTTGCATGCTGACTTTCAGAGAGTATCTGGAAAGACTAAGTTAAAAGTTGTAGTGCCATTTAGATTTATTGGTGAAGACAATTGTGAGGGCGTTAAAACTGACGGTGGTGTTATCGCAAAAGCTATGTCAGAAATTGAAATAGCCTGTTTAGCAGGAAATATTCCAGAAGCTATAGAGATAGATATTACCAATCTAATGTTACATGAAGCTATTCGCTTAACTGAATTAAAGCTACCCGAAGGAGCTGAAATACCAGGTCTAGATGCAGCACACGATCAAATGGTTGTGTCCGTGAATGCCCCAAGAGTCGAAGCTGAAATTGCACCTGAAGGCGAGGCAACAGAGGAAGCATCAGATGCTAAAGATGATGAGGGCTCTGCAGATAACCCAGAAGAAAGTAGTTAAGTTGCAACTAAACTATGCCTAATATAAGTATTCTTGGCCTAGGAAATCCTGGTCAGAAATATGATGATACTCGGCACAATATTGGAAAAGACTGGGTCATCAACTATTGTCTGCAAAACAACATTGATCTCAAGATAAAAAGTAAGTTAGATTCCTCTGTTGCTGTTTCAGCAGATGAGAAAATTCTTTGGGGCTATCCAAATTTATATGTCAATGAGTCTGGTCAGTCTATTTATAAGATAATCAAAAATACAAACCTACAGCTTATAGATACGGTAATCTTGCATGATGACTTAGATCTGCCTATGGGCACAATAAAACTTAAAGTTGAAGGGGGTCACGGCGGCCACAATGGGCTTAAAAGTATTATCAGCTTAGTGGGCAATAGTTTTCTTCGAATCAGGATAGGCATAGGTCATCCAGGACAAAAAGAAGATGTGACTAATTGGGTGTTAGGTAAATTCAAGCCTCATGAAAAAAAACTATTAGATGATAGTTATCTAGAATTTTTAAATATTATTGAGTTACTTGCAGACAAGCAAATTGCAAAAGTTCAGCTCCAACTTCACACAGGATAAATATGGGTTTTAAATGCGGAATTCTTGGATTGCCTAATGTAGGTAAATCTACGCTTTTTAATGCTATAACAAAATCAGCAATACCTGCTGAAAACTTTCCATTTTGTACTATAGAACCTAATGTGGGTATCGTAAATGTCCCTGATACAAGATTGATTGCAATTAATAAGATAGCAAATTCAGAAAAAGTTATACCAACTACTATGAGTTTTGTAGATATTGCAGGATTGGTCAAAGGGGCCTCGAAAGGTGAAGGCCTAGGCAACGCATTTTTATCAAATATTCGAGAGATGAATGCCCTGCTTCATGTTGTGAGATGCTTTGAAGATGATAATGTCGTCCATGTAGAAGGTGCAGTTGATCCATTGAGTGATCTAGAGACAATTAATTTAGAATTGATCTTTGCCGATATTGAAGTCCTCGATAAACGATTGCTAAAATTAGAAAAATTAATTAGGTCTGGTGATGCCCAAGCTAAATTAGATCAAATGGTAATTAATTCCCTAAAAGATTTAATGAGTAATGGAGCTCTACCAAAGTTAGATACATTTAATAATGAAGAACTTGCTTTTATTAATAGCTTAAATTTGCTTTCGACTAAGCCCATGCTATTAATTGCAAACTTATCAGACGATGAATCAAAAAATAAAATTAAAGACATTCAAGAATACGCTACTGTAAACTCAATAGGGATTATTCCTGCGGTGGTAAAAATAGAGCATGAGCTTGCTAACCTTGACGAGGAAGAGCAACACGAATATCTAGAGCTACTTGGTATGGATGAACCAGTCCTTAATAAAATTATTTTAGCCGGTTATAAGCTATTAAATCTAGAGACTTATTTTACCTCTGGGCCGAAAGAATCTAGAGCTTGGACCATTCATGAAAATGCGTTAGCCCCTCAAGCAGCTGGAGTCATTCATACTGATTTTGAAAGAGGTTTTATAAAAGCGGAGGTTATATCCTATTCTGATTTTATTTCTTGTGGGGGAGAAGCTGGAGCTAAAAAAGAAGGAAAATTAAGACTTGAGGGTAAAGACTATATAGTCCGAGATGGAGATATTATTCATTTTAAATTTAATGTTTGACTTATAATTGGACTTCTTTATCATTTCCAAGTTTGGCTATGTAGCTCAGATGGTTAGAGCACAGCACTCATAACGCTGGGGTCGGTGGTTCAATTCCACCCATAGCCACCATCATTGATTGAGATTAAAGAAATTATAGGTTGAGAGCCAACCAGAATTTCCTAAAAAAGTTTTTACTTCTTTAGGTATGCAAGAATAATAACTACTGAGATAAGGGCAAGTAAGCCATCTTCTCCAAGCATTTTGATTATTGCAGCAACGTTGGTATAAACGTCTCCAACAAAAGGAGTTGTGGGGCCAAAGATTATACCTAGAAGCAGTGAAACAGAGACTAATGGTATTAGCACACCATTTACTTTCCAGATAAATGTTTGAATTCCTTTGAGGGTTAAATTAAAGTCCATATTTTATTTATAAAAAAAATTAAGAAGGGCTTACGCCCTTCTTAATTTATTACTTAAGTTTACTTAAGAAGACTCACTAAAACTGCTAAAACAAGCAGTCCAACAACTCCACCATTAGCTAGTGTTTCCACTAAAGCAGTAATGTTGCCAATCACATCTAGTCCAAGCATATCACCGAAAGCTAAGCTTCCAACAATTCCAAGTCCTAGGATTCCCGTAATGACGCTAGTTAGATTTGCAACTAGTTCATTTATCATTCTCCATGCATTATCCATAATTTCCCCCTATGGTTTATATGGTGTTAACCCTCATATCAAATCACAAATGAGATGTTGTATGCAAGTACTAGGTAATGAAAAATTTTATATTTCTTGACATTATATAAAATTATGATAAGCCATAAAATGACTTATCATTTTGAATGATTATTCTTCGATTGCTTTTTTAGAAAGCTTCATCTTCCCGCGATCAAACCCTATCAGTTTAACCTTGATGATGTCACCTTCCGTGAGAACATCTGAAACATTCTCAACCCTTTCAGCGGAGATCTCTGAGACATGAAGTAAACCATCTTTGCCTGGAAGAATGTTTACAAAAGCGCCAAAGTCTACGATTTTAACTACCTTGCCTTCATATATCTTATTTAACTCTGGATCTTCAATAATGCCTTCTATGATCTCTAAAGCAGCAAGCATGATTGATTGTGTTTCACCAAAGATGGTGACGACACCATCATCGTTAACATCGATAGATGCGCCAGTATCAGCTTGCATGGCTTTAATAACAGCCCCGCCTTTACCTATGATCTCTTTAATCTTATCTTGATGAACTGTAATTTTTTTCATCGCAGGGGTGTTATCAGATAATTCTTTAGGTCCGGATATTACAGCATTCATTTTTTCTAAAATATGCAATCTTGCAGTTTTAGCCTTTTCTAATGCAGACTCCATAATGTCAGCAGTAATGCCCTGAACCTTAATGTCCATTTGCAAGGCGGTCACGCCATCTTTTGTTCCTGCAACTTTAAAGTCCATGTCTCCGAGATGATCTTCATCACCAAGAATATCAGTTAGCACTGCAAAGTTATCGGCTTCCTTGATCAAGCCCATTGCAATTCCAGCAACTGGATTTGTGATTGGGACACCAGCATCCATGAGTGATAGCGAGGTGCCACATACAGAAGCCATGGAGCTAGAACCATTAGACTCAGTAATTTCAGATACGACTCTCAAGGTATAACCAAACTCTTCTGGGTTAGGCAAAACAGCCTTGATAGCTCTTTTGGCTAAGTTGCCATGGCCAATTTCACGTCTTTTTGGTCCAAGAGGCATGCCAATTTCGCCAACACTGTATGCAGGAAAATTATAATGAAGCATAAATTGATTGTGTTGCTCTCCGTTTAGGCTCTCAATTCTTTGAGCATCTCTGGTGGATCCAAGGGTTGCTACTACCAACGCTTGCGTTTCACCTCGAGTAAACAAGGAAGAACCATGTGCGCTTGGAAGGACACCTGTTTCTACAAAAATTGGTCTCACCGTATCACGATCCCTGCCATCAATTCGAGGCTCATTGGAAAGAATACTTTTTCTGACTACGTCTTTTTCAACTGCTTTAAAGGCATTCATAAGCTTGCCTTTTTCCAAATCATCAAGATCGGCAGCATACTTTTCTATAATCTGATCTTTAATCGCATGAATTGCGTCTCCACGCTCAGCTTTATCTGCTATTTTAAAAGCAGCAGCAATGTCACCTGTAAAAGATTCTGCAATCTTTGTTGTAAAATCAGTAGTCACAGTGTCTTCTGAGAACTCCCAAGGAGTCGGATTAACTTTAGCTCTTAAGTCTGAGCAGGCTTTGATTACTTTTTGCATTTCTTGATGCCCAAAAAGTACTGAGCCCAACATAATGTCTTCGCTAAGCTCACTGGCTTCTGATTCGACCATAAGGACGGCATCGGCTGTTCCTGCTACTACCATATCCAAC
>ERZ888423.1651-NODE-1651-length-18710-cov-90.949665_pt1 | contig 18710 bp, 21 predicted proteins | sample MGYA00520523_ERZ888423 | MGnify/ENA primary metagenome ERZ888423 (study PRJEB32303, sample SAMEA104408611) | aquatic metagenome | biome: Brackish water; feature: Pelagic; material: water | place: Baltic Sea | collected 2014-06-08T10:24:00 | depth 30,27 m ...
AGTTGTGGCCCGCCTCCAGCAGCACCAGACAGCTGTGGCTGCCGATGAAGCCAGCGCCTCCTGTGATCAACAGCTGGGCCATGGTGGTAATTCGTGCTTAAGGAATAGTCTCTCGTTTTGGCTATGGGAGTTCCAAGGGATTGCCCAACATGGCGGTGGTGGGCTGTTGCCAAGGCCGGCATCTACGGCCAGTGGGTAGCGCCGGAAGAGATCCTGCGCACCAACCGCTGGAGCAGCGAGCCCTCCAAGCTCACGGCCAATGTCTTCCTGGCTGAGCGGATCAGCCTGAGCAACAGCATGGCGGCGTTATGTGAGGCAATAGGCGTTGATGGGCGTGATGTAGCCAAAGCCATTGGCGCAGGCAGCTACTTTCAACAGGACATCTTGAACTTGGTGCACTTGTGGCGTCACTACGGCTTGGCGGAGGTGGTGGCTTACTAGGACTTGGCTGTGAGGCTGAATCACCGGTGAAACGGATCTGCCGAGACCCGTTGAAGCTGGTGAGCGATCCTGTTATTTCATTGGACGCAAAACCAACATCGCCCAATGGATCTGATTCCCACGCTTTGAACTGATCCGCTACTACGTTACCGAGCCGATTCGGCTGGAGCCCACCATCACCTACCTTCGGGAGCCTTTGGCCCAGTGAGTCGTCCCGTACTGGTGACCGGCGCGGCCGGCTTCATAGGTGCGGCTGTGTGTGAGAGGCTTTTGGCCCGTGGTGAGCGGGTGCTGGGGATCGATAACCTCAACACCTATTACGATCCCGCCTTGAAGCAGGCCCGACTGGCCCGGATCAAGGCCACTGCGCCAGCTGCTGCTTGGAGCTTCCAGCGCCTAGACCTAGAAGATGCATCAGCGATGGCGGAGCTCTTCGCTCGCGACCGCCCCCGGCTGGTGATCCATCTGGCCGCCCAGGCAGGGGTGCGTTATTCCCTAGAGAATCCAGGGGCTTACCTGCAGAGCAACTTGGCGGGTTTTGGCTCAATCCTTGAAGGCTGCCGGCATAACGGCGTTGAACATCTCGTATACGCCACCAGCAGCTCGGTGTATGGCGGCAACACGAATTTGCCGTTTGCCGAGCATCAGCCGGTGAACCATCCGGTGAGCCTGTACGCGGCCACCAAGAAGGCCAACGAATTGATGGCCCACACCTACAGCCATCTTTATGGGCTAGCGGCCACGGGTCTCCGCTTTTTTACCGTTTACGGCCCCTGGGGCCGGCCCGACATGGCGCCGATGCTGTTTGCTAAAGCGATCCTGGCGGGGGAAGCGATTCGGGTGTTTAACTACGGCCACATGCGACGTGATTTCACCTATATCGACGACATCGTGACTGGGGTGATCGCCTGCGCCGACAAGCCGGCCACTGCCGACCCTAGCTTTGACACCTCGGCCCCTGACCCCGCCACCAGTTGGGCGCCCCACCGGCTATTCAACATCGGCAACAGCGAGCCGGTGGAATTAATGTATTTTATCAACCTGCTTGAGCAGGCTTTAGGTCGCGAAGCGATCCGCGATCTGCAGCCCATGCAGCCTGGCGATGTAGAGGCGACCGCCGCCGACACGAGCTTGCTCGAGGCCTGGGTGGGCTTCAGCCCTTCCACCCCGATCGAGGTGGGGGTTGAACATTTCGCCCGTTGGTATCAAGCCAGTTACGCCTGAGCTCTGGCAGGCAGACTCAACCAACTTGCTGCTTTTGGTTTGGCGTCGCTGCAGAGCCTGCGTGGCATGGTCGACCTGCTACCCGCGCAGATCGGCCGGTGGCAGCACTTGGAGGCCACGGCCCGGGAGCACTTTCGTTGTGCCGCCATCGCTGAGATCCGCACCCCTTTGTTGGAGGTCACCGAGCTATTTGCCCGCGGTATCGGCGAGGCGACCGACGTAGTGGGTAAAGAGATGTACACCTTCCTGGATAGGGGTGAGCGCAGCTGCACCCTGCGCCCCGAGGGCACGGCCTCGGTGGTGCGTGCGGCGATACAGCAGGGCTTGCTGAGCCAGGGTCCCCAGCGGCTTTGGTATGGCGGTCCGATGTTTCGCTACGAGCGCCCCCAGGCAGGCCGCCTGCGCCAGTTTCATCAGATCGGTGTAGAGCTGCTCGGCTTTGCCGATGCCTACAGCGACGTCGAAGCGATCGCCATCGCCTGGGACCTGCTGGCTGCGCTGGGCGTGCAGGGGTTGGCGCTTGAGCTCAACTCCTTGGGCAGTAGCGAAGACCGCGCCCGCTACCGCGAGCTGCTGCTGGCCTGGCTGGAGCAGCGGCGCGACCAGCTCGATCCCGATTCCCAGGCCCGCATCGCTAGCAATCCCTTGCGGGTGCTCGATTCCAAGCACCCCGGCACTCAGGAGCTGCTGGCGGATGCTCCCAGCTTGGCCTCAGCCCTCAGCGACGACAGCCAGGCCCGCTTCGCCGCGGTGCAGCAGGCCCTCACTGCTCTGGGGATTCCTTTTGTTCTGAACCCTCGGCTGGTGCGGGGCCTCGATTACTACAGCCACACCGCATTTGAGATCACCAGTAGCCAGCTGGGGGCCCAGGCCACGGTGTGCGGTGGCGGTCGCTACGACGGCCTGGTGCAGCAGCTGGGCGGGCCGGCCACGCCGGCGATCGGCTGGGCCTTGGGCATGGAGCGACTGGTGTTGCTGCTTAGCCAGGGGGACGACGTTGCTTCTGAGCCTGGCCTGGATCTTTATGTGGTGAGTCGCGGCGAGGCCGCGGCTGCAATGGGACTGTCTTTGGCTCGGCGATGCCGGCTGGTGGGTCTGGCGGTGGAGCGGGATGCCAGTGGGTCGGCCTTCGGTAAGCAGTTCAAGCGGGCCGACCGCTCCGGGGCCCGCTATGCGGCTGTGATCGGCGAGCAGGAGGTGGCCGAGGGGATGGTGGGGCTCAAGGATCTACGCGCCAGCGGCGAGCAGCCCAGCCAGCGGCTCACTCCTGAAGCCCTGCTTGAGTCCCTGAGGGAGGGCCTTTCGAGGCCATGACGCCACAGGACCTGTCCACCCAGGGGGGCCAGGCCAGGGTGTAAAGCCTTTGACTAACCAAAGCACAAGCCGCGGAGCAGTTTCAGCCCTGATGGGTGACTCGACCCTCGCGATCATTGCCGGTGAGGGCGTGTTGCCCCGGATGCTCTCCGAGGCCCTCACCCGTGCGGGTAGGGCCCACATCGCCTGCTACCCCCATGGGCTGGAGGTTGAGGTGGTGGGAGCGGAGGAATTCTTTTTTGAGCGCTCGATCGCATTTATCAAGTCGCTGCAGCAGCGCGGCATTGAGCAGATCGTGATGGTGGGCAAGTTTGTGCGGCCTCGTTCTCTCAACCTGCTGCGCTTTGAGGGCTCCACCTTGATGGCGGCGCCGCGCATCCTGGCTTCGCTGCGCAGCGGCGATGACGCCTCGCTGCGGGCCTTAGCCCAGATCATCGAAGAGCACGGTCTGCGGGTGGTTGGCATTGAAGATGTGGCACCGAATTTGCTGCCGGAGCCGGGCCTGTATGCCAGCAGCGTGCCCAGCGACCTTGATCGGGCCGATGTGGAGCGCGCCGCCTACATCGTGGAGGCCATTTCCCAGGTAGATGTGGGTCAAGGTGCTGTGGTGGCCAAGGGGCTATGCCTGGCAACCGAGGCTTTGCCGGGCACTGACGCCATGCTCGAGTGGGTAGCTGCCACTCGTATGGATCGGCCCAATTCCTGTCGTTCCGGGGTGCTTTACAAGGCCCCCAAGCTCAACCAAGACCGGCGCATGGATCTGCCCGGCATCGGTCCCACCACCGTGGCCAAGGCCGCGGCGGCAGGACTGGCGGGGATCGCCTGGGAAGCTCGCAGTGCCCTGCTCCTTGATGCGGAGCAAACGATGGGGGATGCGGAGCGGCTGGGGCTGTTTTTGTGGTCGCGGGAGCCTAATCAGGGCTAAGCCAGCACACCCTTGCTGCTTGGCACGGCTCCAGCGCGGCGCGGATCCATTTCCACCGCTAGGCGCAGGGCGCGGGCAAAGGCCTTGAAGCAGGCCTCGACGATGTGGTGTGAGTTGACTCCGTCCAGCTGGCGGATGTGCAGGGTGAGACTGGAGTTGTTGGCTACGGCCATGAAGAACTCCTTCACCAGTTCGGTGTCGTAGCTGCCGATCTTCTGGGCCGGAATTGTCAGCCCGTAGCTGAGGTGGGGCCGGCCGCTGCAATCGAGTGCCACCTGCACTAAGGCTTCATCTAGTGGCGCCACGAAGTGGCCGAAGCGTTGGATGCCGCGCCTGTCGCCTAGGGCCTGGGCTAGGGCCTGGCCCACGGCAATACCCACGTCTTCGTTGGTGTGGTGGTCGTCGATGTGGATGTCGCCCTTGGCCTGGATCTCCAGGTCGATCAGGCCGTGGCTGCTGATCTGGTGGAGCATGTGGTCTAGGAAGGCCACGCCGGTGTTCACCTGGCAGTGGCCGCTGCCATCGAGCCCAAGGGTGACGCGTACGTCGGTCTCGCCGGTGATGCGATGGATGGTGCCAACTCGCTCAAGGCCTGGAGGCATGGGTGCTAAGAGCGCTACACGGCGCTGATTCTGTCTGCTCTGATCATGCCGAAGCCTGTTGCCCTTGGCTCAGGTCTAGACCGTGGCAGAGCTGGGTTGGGGCAGCTGGGCCAGGGGAGGGGCCGGCCCCAGCAGGTCGCGGCTGATCGCAGAGCAGATGTGATGCTGAGGCAGACCCAGTCGCAGAAACATCAGCCAGGCAAACAGCCACACCACCGTCGACTGAACAAGGTCACCGCTGCCGGCACGGGCCAGCAGGCGCAACACCCCATGGCGACCCGGCGCACGCAGCATCCGCTCACATCCCGGTGATGCAGTAGCCGGCATCCACGTAGATCACCTGACCGGTGATGCCTGAGCTGAGTGGACTGGCCAGGAAGGCCGCGGTGCTGCCTACCTCCTCCTGGGTAACGGTGCGCTGCAGGGGGGCTTTGGCTTCCACGTTGTGAATCATGTCGAGGATGCCGCCGATGGCGCTGCTGGCCAGGGTGCGGATCGGGCCGGCGCTGATGGCGTTCACCCGCACCTGTTTTTCTGGGCCTAGCTCGGCTGCTAGGTAGCGGACCGAGGCCTCCAGGGCCGCTTTAGCCACCCCCATCACGTTGTAGTTGGGGATGGCCCGCTCGGCGCCCAGGTAGCTGAGGGTGATCACACTGCCGCCTGGGTTGAAAAGGGGTTTGGCAAAGCGGCATAGAGGCGCCAGGGAGTAAGCGCTCACCTCCAGAGCCCGAGCAAAGCCCTCGGGGCTGATGGCGCTGTAGTTGCCGATCAACTCCTCTTTGCCGGCGAAGGCGAGGCAGTGCACCAGCACGTCGATCGAGCCCCACTGCTCCTGAACGCGCTCGAACACGGCTTCGACTTGGGCTTGGTCCTGCACGTTGAGGGGTTCGAACAGGCTGGGAGCGAGAGGTGCGGTTAGCTCGCGCACCTTGCCCTCGAAGCGGCCCTTCTCATCGGGTAGATAGGTGACACCCAGATCGGCACCGGCCGCATGCAGCTGCCGGGCTATGCCCCAGGCGATCGACTTGTTGTTGGCGATGCCGGTGACCAGGGCTTTTTTGCCGCGCAGATCGAGGAGCATGGATGCAGTGGCCAGAAGCCGTAATGATGCGATTGGGCGATTCTCTCCCACCCGACGATCTGCCACGGCAGTTCGCCAATCGCAATGAGATGGAGGCGACCCTGCGCCAGCTGTTTCCCCAGGCCCCTGGTGGGTTGAGCCCGATCCAGGGTGGGCGCCGGGCCGCTGAAACGGCGCTGGCCGCCATCGATCCGCTGGCCTATGGCCGCAGCCGCAACCATCTAGGGGGAGCCGTGACGCTGCTCTCGCCCTACATCCGCCACGGCGTGCTCAGCCTGGCGGAGGTGCGTGAGACTGTATTTACCTGGCTGGAGCGGAGCAAGCAGCCGCCGGCAGCGGCTCAAAAATTAATCAATGAGCTGGGTTGGCGTGATTATTGGCAACGACTCTGGCGTCAGCTGGGCGATGGCATCTGGGAAGACCGCGAGCCGCTCAAGACCGGTCATCCCCCGGAGAGCTACGCCGCCGCGCTGCCTGTCGACCTGCTGGAGGCCCGCACTGGACTGGCCTGCATGGATGGTTTCGTGCAGGAGCTAGAGGCCACCGGCTGGCTGCACAACCACGCCCGCATGTGGCTGGCCAGTTATGTGGTGCACTGGCGCCGGGTGCGCTGGCAGGCCGGTGCCCGCTGGTTTTTGCGGTATTTGCTTGATGGCGACCCGGCCAGCAACAACCTCAGCTGGCAGTGGGTAGCCAGCAGCTTCAGCAGCAAGCCCTACCTGTTCAATCGGGAAAACCTGGAGCGCTTCAGTAGCGGCCGCTTTTGCTGCGACTGCGCCCTGGCTGGTACGGGTTGCCCCTTTGATGCCAGCTATGACGAGCTGCACAGCCGGTTGTTTAAGGCTGTGGCCTCCCCGCGAGGGCCTCACTAATGCTTAATCCGATCGTTTGGATTCATGCCGAGGCCCTGGCTCCTACCAACCCGGCGCTGCTAGCCCATCCGGGCGCGCCAGCGGTGTTTGTTTTCGACCGTGAACTGATCGCCCGTCAGCAGCTCAGCCTGCAGCGGCTGGGGTTTTTGTATGAGTGCCTGCTGGAGCTGCCGGTGACCCTGCGCCACGGTGATGTGGTCGAGGAGCTATTGGCCTTTGCCCAGCGCCATGGGGCCGATGGCATATCTACCAGCCAGGCTGTTGATCCGCGTTTCAGCGCGCTGCGGGAGCAGATTGGGGCTGAGCTGCCGCTGGAAGTGCTGCAGCCCGAAGCCTTCGTGGCACTGTCCGCATCGGCGGATTTGCGTCGCTTCAGTCGCTATTGGCGCCAGGCGGAGCCGGTGCTGTGGGCTCGGGCTGGAGCAGGCGCTCCTCCTGCTCCAACACGGCGTTGGGATCGCTGAGCAGGTCGGCTTCCTCCAGTAGCGGATAGGCCTCCGGCTTGAATTCGGTGGCGCTGCGGGGTGGCTCCAGCCAGATGAAGGGGCTGCGGGGCGCCCGCTCTCGGCAGAGGGCTTCGCTCTGGCTGCGCAGGGCTCGGCGCACATCGGCCCGCGCCACTGCAATGAAAAACTCCTGCCGCGGCGCTAGCCCCGAACTAAATGGTGCCGTGCCGTTGCCGTTGAACAGCCGAGCTGCATCAACATTCCAGCGGGGCTTGCAGCTGCCGCTCTGGCGGGTGTCGGTATCGATCCAGATGTGCAGGCCATAGCCGTCGGGTTGGCTTACCACGGCCAGGCCGTCGTGGGGCATGCGCCGCTGCAGGGGATAAATCGCCCAGCTGGGGTGACGGTGGGCCGGCAAACAGGCGCCCAGTAAGGCGGTGCTGATCAGGCTGGCAAGCGTGCTGGCCAAGGCAAGTTGTTTCCGTGCTGGGATCACTACTGATCTCCCATGGCGGTTGGGGCTGATCATGGCTTGGCCATTACCCGGCTGCACCATCAACTGGCATCCCGCCAACAAGGCGTACGACTGAGAGACGTAAGTTGCTATCCATGCAAGTGCTTCCGTTCAGCCTCAGCGAGCAGATCCAAGGGTTGGGAACAGCTCTAGATCAGGCTGTTCTTGAGGTGTTGCGCAGCGGTCAATACATCGGTGGCGCCACCATCGCCCGCTTTGAGCAGGATTTTGCTGAGGTCTGTCGCGTCCCTTACGCCATCAGCTGCAACAGCGGCACAGATGCGTTGATTTTGGCTTTGCGTGGCCTTGGTGTCGGCCCTGGCGATGAGGTGATCACCGCTTCCTTCAGTTTCTTTGCCACCGCTGAAGCGATCAGCGCCGTGGGCGCTAAGCCGGTGTTTGTCGATGTCGAAGAGAGCAGCTACCTGATCGACCTGGATCAGCTGGAGGCAGCCATTACTTCTGCCACTCGGGCGCTGCTGCCTGTGCATCTGTTCGGTCGTCCAGTAGATATGGAACGGCTGTGCGCCATCGCCGAGCGCCACGACCTCAGGGTGGTTGAAGACTGCGCTCAGGCCACCGGCGCCAGCTGGGCGGGCCGGCCTGTGGGCAGCTGGGGGGATGTGGGTTGTTTCAGCTTTTTCCCCACCAAAAATCTTGGTGCCGCTGGCGATGGCGGAGCTGTCATCTGCCGGGATGGCGAGCTGGCCCAAACCATCCGGGAGCTGGCGGTCCACGGCATGCCCCGCCGTTATCTCCACACAGCTCTTGGATACAACAGTCGCCTCGACGCCATGCAGGCTGCGGTGCTCAACGTCAAGCTCCCCCACCTGCCTCGCTGGCTGGAGTGCCGTAGCGCCATTGCCAAGAACTACCGCGAACATCTGGCCGGGTTGCCCTCAGTGGCCTTGCCTGAGCCTGGCCCGGAAGGCCATAGCTGGAATCAGTTCGTGCTGCGCGTGCCCCGATGCACTGCTGCCCAAGCCTGCGCTGCTGCCGGTGTCTCCTGTACGCCGGCTGCCGATAGCGCCAGCTTTGGCTTGCCGGAGGCTTGCTGCCGTGACTGGCTCAAGCAGCAGCTCCAGGACGCCGGGGTCAGCACGATCATCTACTACCCAATCCCGATCCACCGCCAGCCGGCCTACGCCGAGCTGGGCTATGGGCCCGGATCGCTGCCGGTGACCGAGCGGCTCTGCACCGAGGTGTTAAGCCTGCCGATCTTTCCAGAGCTCAGTAGCGAGCAGCAGCAGCGGGTGGTTGAGATGCTGCGCGCGGTGGTGGGACAAGCGGCTGTCGTGTAGCCCTTATGTCCTTACCTCTAACTTCTGATCGTGGCGTAGAGAGCTTTGAAGCGCGCCTGCTGAACTTTGTGGTTCACCAGAGGCGCGGGGTAGCCGCGCCGCTCAAGGGGCGCAATATCACCGCTGATTAGATCGCGGGTGGTTACATGACGCAGCTCCGGCAGCCAGGTGCGGATGTAGGTGCCATCGGCATCGAATTTGGAGGCCTGGGTGGCCGGGTTGAAGATGCGCAGGGGTTTGGGGTCCATGCCGCTGCTGGCGCTCCACTGCCAGCCGCCGTTGTTGGCGGCCAGGTCGCCATCCACCAGGCGCGCCATGAAGGCCGCTTCGCCCCAGCGCCAGTCGCAGATCAGATCCTTCACCAGGAAGGAGGCCACGATCATGCGGCAGCGGTTGTGCATCCAGCCGCTCTCATTTAGCTGGCGCATGGCGGCGTCGATGATCGGCATGCCCGTGAGCCCCTCGCGCCAGGCTTCAAACCAGCCGCGGTCGTTGTCCCAGGGGAAGGCGCGCCACTGGGGCCGGTAGGGCCCTTCGGCCAGCTCCGGAAAGTGAAACAGCGCCTGCTGGTAAAACTCGCGCCAGGCCAGCTCCTGCTCCCACACCTGGATTGAGTGCAGCTCCTCCTCGCTGCGGGCCAGCTGCCGGGCCTGCTGGGCGGCGGCCCAGGCCTGGCGGGGGCTGAGCGTGCCGAACTTGAGGGCGGCGCTGAGCCCTGAGGTGCCCGCTTCGCCGGGGATGTTGCGTCCCGGTTCGTAGCCAAGTAGCGCAATGGAGCGGCCAGCGCCGTCGCAGAAGGCTGCCAGTTGCTGCAGGGCCGCCTGTTCGCCGGGGCGGCAGGGGCAGAGATCGGCGCCGGCAAAGCCATGCTCCAGCTCCGGGCTCACCAGTGGCAGCCCACTGAGCTGGGCGGGATCGCAATCCATCAGTACGCTCGGCGGCGGCAGGGGATCCAGGCCACCCGAGGCTGATGTTCCGGCAGCGCTCGCCTCCTCCACCCAGCGGCGCCAGCTGCGCCAGTAGGGCCCATACACCCGGTAGGGGTCGCCGGCGCCGGTTTTGATGGCCTCCGGCGCCACCAGCAGCTGGTCCCAATCGGCCAGCACCTTGCGCCCCTCCGCCTGCAGCGCCCGCGCCACCCGCCGATCGCGCTCGCGCCCGAAGGGCTCCACGTCCCGGTTCCAGGCCACCACTTCGGCGCCCAGGGCGGTAGCCAGGCGGGGCAGTAGCTCGGCGGGGTCGCCGCTCAGGATCACCAGCCGGCTGCCGGCCTGCTGCCAGGCCTGCTGCAGCTCCCGCAGGCTCTCAGACAGAAACCACAGCCGCGCCGGGGCCATGCTGGGCTCCGACAGGATGGCGGGATCCAGCACGAACACCCCCGTCACCGCTGGAGTGGCGGCGGCGGCCGCCGCCAGGCCCCGGTTGTCGGCCAGGCGCAGGTCGCGGCGATGCCAGAAAAGCCAGCGCTCCGGAGCCATTAGATCCCCAGCAGTTGCTTGGCCCGCAGCCAGCCAGTGACGCTTTTGCCGTCGAGGTATTCGTCGCCGCTGGCCAGGGCCGCATCCAGTTCGCTGGGCTCCATCAGCAGCACCTCCATGTCTTCGTCGTCGTCGCCGGCGGGGGGCTGGGCCAGCTGCGTCAGCTCGCGGGCCAGGAACAGGTGGATCACCTCGTCGGAGTAGCCCGGGCAGGGCAGCATCGCCCCCAGCGGATCCCAGCGGCTGGCGCTGTAGCCGGACTCCTCCTGCAGCTCCCGCCGCATGGTGCTGAGGGGATCTTCACCCTCATCGAGGGTGCCGGCCGGAAATTCCAGCAGCCGGGTGGCCACGGCGAAGCGGTATTGGCGCAGCACCACAATTCGGCCGTCCGCGAGTACCGGCACCGCCAGGGAGGCACCGGGGTGGCGGATCAAGCCAAAAGTGCCCACCACGCCCATCGGTAGCTCGACGCGGTTGACCTCAAAGCGGATCTTGCGGGCATCGAGCACCGCGGTGGTTTCCAGGTGACGCGAGGGCTCAGGAGCGGGGAGGGGCGCCATGGCTGGGCTTGTCGCGGGTCGGTGGGGCCAGCATCGCGCAGGGCTACCCCAGCTGCTCGGGCCAGCCGGGTCTGCCAGCTAGCGCGATCACCGCGCACCCTGGTTCTGGGGCCAGGCCTGCCAGGGCAGCCAGCGGCGCCAGCACAAAGTCTCGCTGCCGCCATAGCGGGTGGGGCAACTGGAGGCGGGGGGTGTGGCAGCTCAGATCCCCCCACCAGAGCAGGTCGAGGTCGAGGCTGCGGGGGGCCCAGCGCGCCTGACGCTCCCGGCCGAAGTCATGCTCCAGCGCTTGCAATTGCTCCAGCAGAGCTTCACCGGCTGCTGCCCTTGCCCCATCAGCTCCCAGCCCTGCCACCAGGCCGTCCACCACTAGGACCGCATTGATATAGGGCGGCTGGCCTGGGGGGCCGCCTACCGGTTCGGTCTCAAACAGAGGAGACCAGCGGAAGCCGGTGGGCCCCGAGCTGAGGCCCTGGCCCCACTGCCGCAGGCTGGCTTCGAGCAGGGGCCGCACGGCGATCAGGGTGGCGATCGGGCCACCGCAGTGGCTGGGCAGGTTGGCGCCTAGGGCGATGGCCAGGGTTGAAACTTCACTGCCGCTGGGCTGATCAGCGAGACTGGTTGTCACGTGAATCGAGTCCTGGCCCTCCCATGGTTGCAAGCGGAGTTGCCAGCAGGGCCTTTCCCCTCGCCGCCATCACAGGGCATGGCACCCTCAAGTTGGCCCTGCTTTTGGCAGCGGTCGATCCAGGCCTGGGCGGGGTGGTGATTGCCGGTGGTCGCGGCACTGGCAAGTCGGTGTTGGCGCGCGGTCTGCACGCCCTGCTGCCGCCGATCGACGTGCTCGATGTGGGCGGCCAGGCCCTCAACATCGATCCCCAGAGGCCCGATGACTGGGACGCCGCCACCTGCGCCCGGCTGACCGATCTCGGCGCCCACCTCAGCGGCGCAGACCCCAGCGCCCTGTTTCCCACCGCAGTGCTGCCCGCCCCGTTCGTGCAGGTGCCCTTGGGCATCACTGAAGACAGGCTGGTGGGCTCGGTCGATGTGATGGCTTCGCTGACCAGTGGCCAGGCTGTTTTTCAACCAGGGCTGCTGGCTGAAGCCCATCGGGGTGTGCTGTACATCGATGAGCTCAACCTGCTCGACGCCAACATCACCAACCTGTTGTTGGCGGCGGTGGGCAGCGGCGAAAACCGGATCGAGCGGGAGGGCCTCAGCCTCAGCCACCCCTGTCGCTGCCTGCTGATCGCCACCTTTAATCCTGAGGAGGGACCGGTGCGCGATCACCTGCTCGATCGCTTCGCCATCTGCCTAAGTGCCAATCAGGTGCTGGAGCTTGAGCAGCGGGTGGAAATCACCCGCTCGGCGATGGATCAGGCCGAATCCAGCACCGACTTTGGTGCGCGCTGGCAGGAGGAAACCGATGCCCTGGCCACCCAGCTGCTGCTGGCGCGGCAGTGGCTACCGGATGTGCAGATTGCCCGCGAGCAGATCGTTTATCTGGTGAATGAGGCGTTGCGGGGTGGGGTCGAGGGCCATCGCAGCGAGCTCTATGCCGTGCGGGTGGCCCGGGCCCATGCAGCCCTCAGCGGTCGTGATCGAGTCGAGGCCGATGACCTTCAAGTGGCGGTGCGCTTGGTGATTGCACCTCGTGCTCTGCAAATGCCGCCCCCCGATCCCGATCAGCCGCTGGAACCGCCGCCGCCACCCCAGGGAGAGACACCGCCGCAGGAGCCCGAGCCGCCCGAGAACGAGCAGGAGCCGGAGGACGATCCGGACGACAACGACAACGAAGACGACCAGGAGGACGACAGCACTGAAGACCAGGCGCCTCCCCAGGTCCCGGAGGAATTCCTGCTGGATCCGGAGGCCGTCGCCATCGATCCCGATCTGCTGCTCTTCAACGCCGGCAAAGCCAAGAGCGGCGGCAGTGGCAGTCGGGCCGTGGTTTTCAGTGATTCTCGCGGCCGCTACGTGAAGCCGATGTTGCCCCGCGGACCGGTGAAGCGCATTGCTGTGGATGCCACCCTGCGGGCGGCGGCGCCTTATCAGAAATCTCGCCGCGAGCGTGAGCCCCACCGCACCGTGATCGTCGAGGACGGCGACCTGCGGGCCAAACAGCTCCAGCGCAAAGCTGGAGCGCTGGTGATTTTTCTGGTGGATGCCAGCGGCTCGATGGCTCTCAACCGCATGCAGAGCGCTAAGGGGGCCGTGATCCGCTTGCTCACCGAGGCCTACGAAAATCGCGACGAAGTGGCCCTGATTCCCTTCCGCGGCGAGCAGGCCGAGGTGCTGCTGCCCCCCACCCGCTCGATCACCGCTGCGCGCCGGCGCCTGGAGGCGATGCCCTGCGGCGGCGGCTCGCCCCTGGCCCACGGCCTATCCCAGGCCGCCCGCGTGGGTGCCAATGCTTTGGCCACTGGCGATCTGGGCCAGGTGGTGGTGGTGGCGATCACCGACGGTCGCGGCAATGTGCCCCTAAGTCGCTCCCTGGGTCAGCCCCAACTGGAGGGGGAGGAGCCGGTTGACCTCAAGGAAGAGGTCAAGCAGGTGGCGAGCAAATACCGGGCTCTCGGTATCAAGTTGCTGGTGATAGATACAGAGCGCAAGTTCATTGGCAGCGGCATGGGTAAGGACCTAGCCGAGGCCGCAGGTGGCAAGTATGTGCAGCTGCCTAAGGCCAGCGATCAGGCCATTGCTGCCATCGCAATGGAGGCGATCAACGGTTTTTAGCTGTCGGGTAAAGCTCGTCAAAAAACTTGCCCAGGCCTACAGCGACGCTGCGGATGCCGTCCATGAAGCGGGGATCATCCGTGAGCTTCGTTACATCACCGCCGACCGCATTCCACTTTGCCGTGAGCTGCTCGGCGTTGCTGACGGTGGCCTGCAGATCCTGAAGGGTTTTTGGATTGTCTAGGGCGGCGATCACCCGGTTCAGGTGGGCGCTGCTGCTGTTGAGATTGGTGATCGTAGGTTGGGCTGCCCTTACCGTTGATTCGAGTTCTTTTGCCAGTGTTTGGCCGTCCTTCATGAAATTGGATGTGTCCTTGGCTGTGCGATCGAAGCTGCTGGCGGCGGTTGAGACCTTGCTGAGCAGTTGCATCTGGTCTGTTTCAACCAGCATCTTGTGCATCAATGTGGTCACGCTGGTGAGACTTGGCCCCTGAATTCCCTCGATGGTGGCGCCATTGCAGATGGCTACGGCCTTGTTGCAGGCCTTGGAGCGTGGGTTGGCAGAGCCTGGCGGCAAGGGCGGACCGCTGCTGATCAGGGCGACTTCGGCTTCACCCCCAAGTAAGGAGGCTTCGCCGATTTCCGCCCTGGTTGGCCGCGCCAGATTAAGATCTCCATGGTTAATTTCAAGCTCGGCAACCACCGCCTGGGGTGTCACGGTTACGCGCCGTACGCTGCCAACCAAAACCCCTCGATAGGTCACAGGTGAACGCTCATCCAGGCCAGAGGCTTCGGCAAAGCTGGCTTTGACGCTCCAGTTTTGCCGGCTCAGGGAGATGCCGCGTAACCAGAAGGAAAGCCCTACTGCACTACTGATCGCGGCTAACAGGGAGAAGCCGACGATTGCTTCTCGGATACTGCGGCGCATGGATTCAGTGCTCTGCAGGTTGCATAGGTCCGCGCAGGCTACCGCTCCTGAACTGCACCACGTACGGATCGCTGCAGCTGCGGTATTCCTCAACCGTGCCGTTCCAGCGGAACTGGCCGTCGTACAGCAGCACAACCCTTTCCGCTGAGCGTTCGATGGTGCTGTGCACATGGCTCACCACCACAGAGGTGGCGCGTGCCATATCGGTGGTGCGTACGATCAAATCTTCAATGCGAGTGCAAGCTATCGGATCCAAGCCGGCTGTCGGCTCGTCGAATAGCAGCAGGGGCATCTGATCATCTGGCTTGGCTGGGTCGTCGATTAGGGCCCGGGCAAAGCTGACTCGCTTTTGCATGCCGCCGCTGAGCTCCGCAGGCATTTGCTCCTCGATGCCTTGAAGCCCTACCGCATGCAGTGCTGCTCCCACTCGCTGTCGAATGTCCCGTTCAGCCAGCTGGCCGTGGCGATAAAGCAGGAAGCCGACGTTTTCACGCACGGTCAGGGAGCCGAGCAGGGCCGGGTTCTGAAACACCAGCCGCACGTCTGGGGGCTGGCGCTGGTCTAAGCGTAGGTAGGTCTGTGGGATGCCATGCAGGCTCAAGCTGCCGCTGCTGGGCAGCTGCAGGCCGGCCAGCAGACGCAGGATGGTCGACTTGCCCGCCCCCGAGGGACCTACCACTACCAGACGCTCGCCGGCGGCGAGGTGCAGATTCACCTGCTCCAGAACTCTGCGGCTGCCCCAGCGCATGCTGAGGTCGTCCATTGCAACTAGCGGTGGTGCGGAAGAAGCCAGGGAAGGCCTTTGAAGAAGGATTCCATCCTGGCCCTTTGCGGCGCCGATAGCTCTCCGTAAAGTTCAGCCAGTTGCGGCAGCGTCCTCACCCCCCCTTTTGCGCTCTTCTGCTCCACTTTCCCGATTACGGCGCTCCCGCCGACCACTGCCGAAACCGGGTTGGCTGGGCCGCGGCGATCTGCGCCAGAAGGACCTGATGAGTCGATCCCGGCGGGCGGCCCGCTGGCTGCAGCCCGGTTTGGTGGTGAAGCGCTGGGTGCTCACCTCGGGGCTGGGGTTGTTGGTGGCTCTGCTTGGCGCGGCGGTGTGGGCGGATCTGCAGCCGATTTATTGGATGCTCTCCAGTATTCAGTGGCTGCTGGCTCAGGTCACCGGGGTGTTGCCCCGCAAGTTCACGGGCCCGTTGGTGTTGCTGGTTGGGGCTGTGCTGATCTGGCTGGGCCAGAGCCGCAGTTTCGGTTCTATTCAGCAGGCTTTGGCTCCTGAAAAAGACACATTGTTAGTGGATGCCCTGCTGGCTCAGCGGCGCCTCAACCGCGGTCCAAGCATCGTCGCCATTGGCGGCGGCACCGGCCTTTCCACCCTGCTCAGTGGACTAAAGCGCTACAGCAGCAATCTCACGGCCATCGTCACGGTTGCTGATGACGGCGGCAGCAGCGGGGTGCTGCGGCGGGAGCTGGGCGTGCAACCACCCGGCGACATCCGCAACTGCCTGGCGGCCCTGGCTCGGGAGGAACCCCTGCTGACCCGGTTGTTCCAATACCGCTTCAAGGCCGGTAGCGGCCTGGAGGGCCACAGCTTCGGCAACTTATTCCTTTCAGCCCTCACGGCGATCACTGGCAATCTGGAATCGGCGATCACCGCCAGTAGCAGGGTGTTGGCGGTGCAGGGGCAGGTGGTGCCCGCCACCAACGCCGACGTGCGTTTGTGGGCTGAGCTTGAGAACGGCGAACGGATCGAAGGCGAGTCGAAGATTGGCCACGCCTCCAGCCCAATCGTGCGGCTGGGCTGCACGCCCGAGCGTCCCCCGGCCCTACCCCGAGCCCTGGAGGCCATCGCCAATGCCGATCTGATTGTGTTGGGCCCCGGCAGCCTCTACACCTCGCTGCTGCCCAACCTGCTCGTACCCGAACTGGTGCAGGCCATCCGCCGCAGCAAGGCACCGCGCCTTTACATCTGCAACCTGATGACCCAGCCGGGCGAAACCGATGGGCTCGATGTAGAGGGCCATTTGCGGGCCCTTGAGGCCCAATTGGCCAGCCTCGGGGTGGAGGAGCGACTCTTTACCGCTGTGCTGGCCCAGGAAGATCTGGGCGATTCCGCTTTGATTGACCATTACCGGCACCAGGGCGCCGAGCCGGTGGCCTGTGATACGCGCCAGTTGCGCCGCCAGGGCTACGAAGTGATGCTGGCACCGCTCCAAGGGGCAAGGCCTACGGCCACGTTGCGCCACGATCCCCGCAGCGTCGCCCTGGCAGTGATGCGTTTTTTCCGTAATCACCAGCGGGGCAGTGGTTCCGCTTCTTAGTAGGCGTCCTGCATTTCGTAGAAATCGGGCTGCACGTAGTCCTTGCGCATCGGAAAGCCTTTCCAGTCTTCCGGCATCAACAGCCGCTTGGGATGGGGGTGGCCAGCAAACTGAATGCCATACATGTCGAAGGTTTCCCGCTCCTGCCAGTCGGCACCGCGGAACAGGCCATAGAGAGTGGGAATGGTGAGATCGCCGTCGCGCTCCAGAAATACCTTGATGCGCACTTCTTCAGGGGCTTCCCCTGGGGGCATCACTCCAGCAGTAGAGCGATCTGAAAGGGCTGCCAGCTTGACCAGGTTGTAGAAGCTCACCAGCCGGCCACCGGCGCCTTCGTCGTAGCCCCCTTGGCATTGCAGGTAGTCGAACCCTTGGCTTTTGAGGGCCGTAGCGATTACGGGCAAAAACACCGCTTCCACGCCGATCATTTCGATGCCGAGATGGTCGCGGCCAAGCGCAACATGATCGAACCCCTGGCTGTAAAGCCAGCTGCCAACCGCGCCTGGAGCTGGGGTTTCAAGCGCCGTGCTGCTGGCGTCGTCGCCGGCGTTGGTTTGGATTGCGTCAGGCATAGCGGGCGTGGAGGTGGTGCTCAGGCTTCGACTGGAGCAGGGATGGCCGCAGCTGGTGCGGGCATGGGAAGGGAGCTGGCGGCGGCTAGGGCCTGCCTTTGGGTTTCGGCCGCTAGGTATTGGCCATTCACGATCGGGGCCACCGCTTTCATCTGGTGGGAGACCGTGCAATAGCGGTGCGATTGCTGCAGATTGCCGCGCTCGACCAAGGCTTCGTTGCCCACCTTTTTACGCAGCTTGATCACCGCATCAAAGATTGCTTCCGGGCGAGGAGGGCAGCCGGGCAGGTAGAGATCTACGGGAATCAACTTGTCCACGCCCCGCACGGCGGTGGTGGAATCGGCGGAAAACATGCCGCCGGTGATGGTGCAAGCGCCCATGGCGATCACATATTTCGGCTCCGGCATCTGCTCATAGAGACGCACCAGGGCAGGGGCCATTTTCATGGTCACCGTGCCGGCCACGATCAGCAGGTCTGCCTGGCGTGGACTGGAGCGGGGCACTAGACCAAAGCGGTCGAAATCGAAGCGGGAGCCAATCAGGGCAGCAAATTCGATGAAGCAGCAAGCCGTGCCGTAAAGCAGGGGCCAGAGACTCGAGAGGCGCGCCCAGTTGTGAATGTCATCCAGGGTGGTGAGGATGACATTTTCGGAGAGATCTGAGGTGATAGTTGGCGTGCCAACCGGGTTGCAGCTAGCCGCCCGCAGATCCTTTAAAGCTTCTATTGAGGGTGTGTTGGTCATGGGTTCAGCTCCACTCAAGGGCGCCTTTGCGCCAGGCGTAGGCGAGGGCCACTACCAGGATGGCGATGAAGATAAGGGCTTCGATAAAGGCCAGTAGGCCAAGCCGGTGGAAGGCCACGGCCCAGGGGTAGAGAAAAACGGTCTCCACGTCAAAGATGACGAAGACCAAGGCAAACATGTAGTAGCGGATATTGAATTGAATCCAGGCGCCGCCAATCGGCTCCATGCCCGATTCGTAGGTGAGCTCGCGCTCGCCTTTGCGGCTCTGGGGTGACAGCAGTTTGTTGGCCAGCAACGCCAGCACTGGCACCGCCGCCGAAATCAGCAGGAAGCCAACAAAAGCGTCGTAGCCGGAGAGCACGAACATTCGAGCCATACCAACCTGCCGGGCAGTCTGGCATCTGTGCCCGGGCCCTGGGGTGGCACCGATAAAGTGACTGCACCACCTGAGGCCCAGGGATGAGTTCTGATCAAGTGCCTGGGCCCCAGCCCGAAGCCAGCGAGGTCATTGAGGCGGATCCAGGCCCCCAAGCGGAAGCGGCTCTGCCAATTGATCCATCAGTTGATCCATCAGTTGATCCGTCAGTTGATCCAGGGGAGGACCCAGATACTCACCGCTTTGAATGCCGCAGCTGCGGTTTCGTCTACGACCCGGCTGAGGGGGTGCGCAAGCTGGCCATCGCCCCCGGCACGCCCTTTACCCAGCTTGATC
>ERZ888423.1652-NODE-1652-length-18697-cov-15.425544_pt1 | contig 18697 bp, 15 predicted proteins | sample MGYA00520523_ERZ888423 | MGnify/ENA primary metagenome ERZ888423 (study PRJEB32303, sample SAMEA104408611) | aquatic metagenome | biome: Brackish water; feature: Pelagic; material: water | place: Baltic Sea | collected 2014-06-08T10:24:00 | depth 30,27 m ...
TGGCGGAGGGAATGGGTCTGACGTCCAACCTTCTCTCGTTCGCAACGCATTGAATTTATTCAGCTCCATTTTTTTTCGATGCGGCAACCGGCCCAAATGCGCCGGAAATCCAACTGGTGACGAACGCCGCCTCAGGCTGCCATCGCAACCTCTCACACCTAATGATCCGCCATCAAACGAGCGAATTGCGGCCGCGACAGCTTCTTGCGGAAAACGAGCCACCCGTCCGCCGCCACCCCGTGTGAATGGAGCACGTACTTTGCCAGATCGACCCCGACGAATGACCCCCGGCCCCGCCCGCAGGCGTCAAGAGGCGCGCCTGGAAAGACCGCGCCCGCCTTGGCGACCGATGCAGCGACCTGACTGGCAGCGGTGGACGCAGGCGGGGCCGAAATCGACAACACCGTCAGCCCCGGTCGGCAAGATCGTACTCAGCCATGTAATAGGGATGCTCAGGATCGAATTCCGTCAGCGGAACGGGCGAGGCGACGGTGCCGACATCCCTTACGTCACGACCGATGATGCCGAGCCGACGGTCTCCAAGTCTGAGCCGCGCGAGCTGCGCGCGTGCTTCCAGCAGCCTTGCGATATCGGGTCGCCGCGCATACTCGTCCCGGCTTTCGGCAGGGTCGTCCCTGATATGAAAAAGCAGGGCCTGTTCCGTCCCGGATTTCGAGAAATGCAGCTTCCAGTCACCGCAGCGAAACGCCTCGAGGTCCGCCTTGTTATAGTAGCAGAAGACCCTCTCGGCGGGGTCGTTTGTGACATCCAGCAAGAGCGAGCCGATGCAGGAGCCGTCGATTTCCGGCCCGGCGGGCTGCGCAATGTTGCACCAACCGCACAGCGTGGGGAACAGGTCGAGCGATGTCGCGAGGGCATCGACCGTCCGGCCCGGAGCGATCCGACCCGGCCACCGGATCAGGCAGGGCACCCGCATGCCGCCTTCCCAGGTCGTCCCTTTCTTGCCCCGCAGCGGCGCATTGCTGCCGCCATTGGCCCCTAGCGACCCGTTGTCGCTGGTGAAGATCACGATGGTGTCGTCCGCAATGCCCTGCCGGTCGAGTTCAGCCAGCAAGACAGCCGTGGCCCAGTCGATCGACTCGACCGCCGCGCCATAAACGCCATTGTCAGACTGCGCGAGGAAGCGTTCCTGAACGTAGATCGGAAGATGTACATAGATATGCGCGAGGTAGAGGAAGAACGGTTGGGTGCCGCAATCACGGATAAACCGCACCGCCTCGCTGATATAACGCGCGGTCAGCGATGCCTGGTCGGGCTGCTGTTCCAGCACCTGGTCGTCAAGAAGCAAGGGCAGCGGCGGTGTCCTGATGCGGTCGCGGTCTTCGGCGGCAACCTGTCCGGCCTGCCTGCCCATGTCGTTGCTGTAGGGCAGACCAAGGAAGTGGTCGAACCCGTGGTTGGTCGGAAGGAACGCCGGCTGATCGCCGCAATGCCATTTCCCGACGGCCTGGGTCCGGTAGCCGCCTTGCGACAGGGCGCGAGCGATGGTCACCTCGGACGGGGCAAGGCCCCAGCGGTCGCCCGGAAAAAGCACGGGCATGCCGTCGAACTCAGTGAATCCAATGCGCGGCGGATAGCATCCGGTCAGCAGCGCTGCCCGCGACGGCGAACACCACGGCGAGGCCTGGTAGAACGACGTCAGCCGGGCGCCTTGATCCGCCAGCCGGTCAAGCGCGGGGGTCTTGTTGCGTATCGAACCATAGCAACCGAGATCACCGTACCCGACATCGTCGCAGTTGATCAGTAGGACGTTCGGCCTGCGTGTCATGTCCGCCCCCTTTCCTGCGGGCGCGCCGTCGATCTCCGGGAAATCCGGAGTTGCCCGGCACGCGTCCGTTCAGACGAACGTGTTCCAGAGATTTTCAAGCCGTTCCTGACGGCCCGACAGCGGCTGCGGCTCCATCCCGGTTGCCAGCACGTGCTCGCTGATGGACACAAGACTGCCATGGGTCATCATCGCTTTGTTCTCCGGGTTGTCCCATTTCGCGTAGCGCGCCGCGCGCGCATTTTCCAGCCTGCCGTCCTCAATCAGGGCAGCCGCCGCCTTGAGGGAGCGCGCGCAGACGTCCATCGCACCGACATGCGCGAGGATCAGGTCCTCGGCGTCAAGGCTTTGCCGCCGCAGTTTTGCATCGAAATTCGTGCCGCCCGTGGTGAAGCCCCCGGCACGCAAGATCTCGTAATAGGCGCGCGCCATTTCGGGCACCGAATCCGGGAACTGGTCAGTGTCCCAGCCGGACTGGTAGTCGTTCCGGTTCATGTCGATCGAGCCGAAGATGCCAAGGCTGGCCGCCGTCGCGATCTCGTGTTCGAAGGTGTGGCCTGCAAGGACCGCGTGTCCCTGTTCGATGTTGACCTTCACCTCGTGCTCCAGCCCGAAGTCCTTCAGGAAGGAATGCACAGTCGCCACGTCGTAGTCGTACTGGTGTTTGGCCGGTTCCTGCGGCTTCGGTTCCATCAGGATCGTACCCGCAAAGCCCGACTTGTGCTTGTACTCGACCACCATCTGCATGAACCGGCCCAATTGCGCCCGTTCCCGTTTCAGGTCGGTGTTCAGAAGAGTCTCGTAGCCTTCGCGGCCGCCCCACAGGACATAGTTGGCACCGTGCAACTGCTGTGTGGCGTCCATGCAGGCTTTTACCATCGCGGCGGCATAGGCGAAGACATCGGGGTCCGGGTTTGTCGCTGCCCCGGCCATGTAGCGGCGGTTGGTCGTCAGGTTTGCGGTGCCCCACAGAAGGCCGACGCCCGAGGCCTCCATCTTGCCTTGCAGGTAATCGGTCATCTGCCGCAGCCGCGCGACGCTTTCGGCAAGGCTGGTGCCCTCGGGGCGAATGTCATGGTCGTGAAAGCAGAAGAACGGCATGCCAAGGATGGCGAACATCTCGAAGGCGGCATCGGCCTTCATCCGGGCATGGTCCATGCTGTCGCCGAACCACGGGCGGTCAAAGGTGACGCCGCCGAACGGGTCCATGCCGGACCACATGAAGGCATGCCAATAGGCTACTGAAAAGCGCAGATGGTCGGCCATCCGCTTGCCTAGAACGATCGCATCGGCGTCGTAGTGACGGAAGGCGAATTCGTTGTCGGTGGCAGGGCCTTCGTAGGCGATGACGGGTATGCCACGGAAAAAGTCGGTCATGTCAGGGTTCCAATCTGGGTGCGTGCTTGAACGTAGCGGGCCTGTGCATCGTCGAAGGCGGATTTGAGGTCGGGGTCGGGGGCGAATTCACGTGCGCTTGCAGGCGCGGCCGCAGCTTCGGCACCCGCGCCGGTGGCTGCCATCAGCGCCAGCCGCGCCGCGCCGAAAGCCCCTCCGAAGTCACCGGCCACCGGCCTCTGGATGGGACAGTCAAGTACGCTCGCCAGAAGCCGCAGCCAGTAGTCGGACCGCGATCCGCCGCCGACAGCCACCAGCCGGTCCAACCGCGTGCCGGTCGCAGCCAGCGCGTCGCGTCCGTCGCGGATGGCATGGCAAACGCCTTCCAGCACTGCACGGGTTGCCGCCGCGCGGTCGGTCGCATGCGCGAGCCCGACGAATGCGCCCCGGATGTCCGCACGGTTGAGCGGCGTCCTCTCGCCCCCGAGATAGGGGAGGAAAAGCATCCTGCCCGGCGCCCGTAGCGGGCCAAGACCTTCGGTTAGCGTCACGGCATCCGAGCCGGCCAGCGCGGCGAACCAGTTCAGCGCGTCGGTGCAGGACAGGATCACCGCCATCTGGTGCCACGTTCTGGGCAGCGCGTGGCAAAAGGTGTGCACGGCCGTCGCCGCATCGGGCCGGTATCCGTTGCTTGCCGCGAACAGAACCCCCGAGGTGCCGAGCGAAACGAAGGCATCGCCTTCGCTGACCACGCCCACCCCCACGGCCGAGGCCGCGTTGTCGCCGCCGCCACCCGCGACGACCACGGCCTTCGGCAGCCCCCAGCGCTGCGCAAGAGCCGGGCGCAGGATACCGGACACATCCGACCCCTCGATCAGCGCCGGCATATGGGCGCGCGACAGCCCGGTCTCCGCCAGCAGGGCGTCGGACCAGTCGCGCGCGCCGGTCTCCAGCCAGCCGGTCCCCGCGGCATCGGACATGTCACTGACATGTCCCCCGGTCAGCCAGAGGCGTAGGTAGTCCTTCGGCAGCAGAACGCGTGCCACCCGGTCGCGGTTGGTTGGCTCGTTTCGCGCGACCCACAGTAGCTTGGGGGCGGTAAAGCCCGGAAAGACGATGTTGCCGGTCAACCGGCGAAACTCAGGGTCGCGGTCAAGCTCTGCGGCCTCGGCATGACTGCGCGTGTCGTTCCACAAGATGCACGGCCGAAGCACGCGATCGTGGTCGTCAAGCAAAGTTGCCCCGTGCATCTGCCCCGAAAGCCCGATCCCCCCGACCCGCGACAGCCCGTGGACCGCCAGGGCGTCAAGCACGCGTTCGGCGGCCGCGATCCAATCGGCGGGGTCTTGTTCGCTCCAGCCGTCATGCGGGCGGGACACGGCAAGCGGCGCGTGCGCCTCGGCCACCACCCGCTGCGCGGCGTCGATGAGGACGCCCTTCAGCCCCGAGGTGCCAAGATCGAGACCGATGAACATCACGTCAGCCCCCCTGCGCCGGGCGGGCCCCAGCCCGGCGGCCAGACCTGCGGCCATCCTGCCTCGATCAGGCCGGCCATCCGCAGCGCCGTCGCCTCGTCCTGTGGTGGGGCAGTCACGTGAACCCCGATCGGCAGGCCGTCTTCCGACAGGCCGGCCGGCACGCTGATGGCGGGGCACCACGGCACCCAATTGAAGACCGATGTCATGTCCAGCCCGCGCTTGCGGCCATCATCCGTCCGCGCGTGATATCGCGCGTCGTCCTCGTCGACGCCCACGGCAGGCCGGGTCATCGTCGGGCTAAGCAGCACGTCGTGGGATGCGAACACCTTGCTAAGAACATCCCATTGCCGTTTTCGCACAAGGTCGAGTTTCCTGATCGAGACCGCATCATGTGCCCGCCCCTTGGCAATAACGGCGGCAAGACGCGGATCGGCACGGTCGCCGATCCGGTCGATGTCGTCACCATGGAATGCGGCAAGATGCACATGCCAGTGCCGCACCCAGCCGTCGGAGATCGACAGGTCCCAGTCGAGCACGATGTGTTCAACGAAAGCACCCGACCGCGCAAGCCACGCAGCCACGGCGTCCAACCGGTCGCGCACTTCGGGCTCGATCTCGAAAAAGCCGATGTCGTGCGTTACGGCGATCCGAAGGCCGCGCAGGTCGGGCGTGTACGACCACTCCACCAGCGGAGGGACCAGCGTGCGCGGGTCCGACCACGTGGGCCCGCAAAGCGGCGGCAGCGCCAGCTGCAGGTCAGCGGCGGTCCGGGTCAGTAGACCGTGGTGCTGGATGTCATCGACAAAGGACGGCTGATCGTCCAGCGGCAATCGCCCCGCCGAGGGCTTCAGCCCGACAAGACCACAGCACGACGCGGGAATGCGCACCGATCCGCCCATATCGGTCCCCTGCCCGATCGCCACGCAGCCCGTCGCCACGGCAACTGCCGATCCACCCGAGGAACCGCCGGGGGTCCGGTCCGCGTTCCACGGGTTGCGCGTGATGCCGTGCAGCGGGCTGTCGCAGAAGCTGGAGGAGGCGAACTCCGACAGCGTCGTCTTCCCCAGGATCAGCGCGTCGGCTTCCCGGAATCGCGTGACGATTTCGGCGTCGCTATCCGCTACCGTGCCGGCAAAGGCGTAAGACCCCATCCGGTTGCCAAGACCGGCAACAGGCGTGCAGTCCTTGATCGCGACGGGCACTCCGGCCAGCGGACCGAGAGGCTCGCCCGCCGCCCGCCTGCCATCCAGAGCAAGCGCGGCAGCCAGCATCCCCTCTGCATCTATCTGGGCGAAGCAGTTGAACTCCGCCTGAGCCCGCCGCGCCCGGTCGAGTGCCCGCCGTGCCACGTCTTGCGCCGAGACACGCCCACTCCGCACTGCCGCGACGATGTCGCCGATGGCCGACCAAGGTCCGATGGTGTCTTGCACGCGCGATACTCCGTCACGGTCTTGTGGGCAGCGATCCGTCAGAATCCGGGCGACACATGGCACCGCTCGAAGGCCGCCCCCCAGAGTAGAAATCCACCCCGTCGCCCGAACTGTCATGAAGAAACGTTTCTTCTTGAAGTTTCGTGTTTCTCGACAAAAAGTCAAGGGCCTGATAGATCGGGCACATGCTTAAGATGAGAAAAACGACTATCAAGGGTGTTGCGGCCGCTGCGGGGGTGTCGGTCACCACCGTTTCGGACGCGCTTTCAGGCAAGGGACGCCTGCCCGACGCCACGCGCGAAAAGGTGCAGGCGATCGCCAACCAACTTGGCTATCGGCCAAGCGCAATCGCGCGCGGGTTGCGCGGCAGCGGCATTGGGCTTGTCGGGATCTGCATCGCTCCAGCGGGTGGCGGGGGCGTGCTGACAGATGTCAGCTATTGGGCGGCCATCGTGACACATGCCAGCCAGGCGTTCCTGTCCGACGGACATGCCGCCGTGCTGCTGCCCCACGATGTCGGCCTGCTGGAGACGCTTCATATCCCGCTGGACGGCGTGATCGTGGTGGACCCTCTTGAACGCGACCCAGTGCTGACATTCTTCGAGGACCGAAACATTCGCTGCCTGACAATCGGCCGCGATGTCAGCAAGACCGAAAGCATCTGGGTGGATGACGACACCGCCACTGGGGTGCGCCGCCTGATCGAAGCGACGATCAGTCCGGGCACGAAACTCGCGTTCCTGCGGGTTGGACCGATCAAGAGCTACGTCACCGACGCGATCAGCGGAGCAAGGTCATGGGCCGCGGACGGCGGCGGGACGCTGAGCATCCATCAATGCGCCGGACTGGAGAGCGAGCACGTCGCGCATACAGTGCGCGAAGCCGTCCATGAGGGGGCAACAGCGATCCTCACGCAGAACGACCGTCTTGCGCTGCGCGTTCGAGACGTGCTGCAGGCGATGGGGCGCGATGTTCCCGGCGACGTCCGCCTGCTCTCAGCGGCCGACGCAATGGAACTTGGACAGGGGCCGGTCGGGATCTCAGCCGCGCGCCCCCATCCGGCACGACTTGCCGAAATGGCGGCGGCAAAGCTTCTCGACATGATCCGGGGTCAGCCGGATGTCGCATCGACAATGAGCCCGATGGAAGTGTCGATCCGCGAGTCGGCGCCCCTGCTCTGACGGCAACTCGCACCGATCGGCAAGGTGGTCACCCGATCATGCGGTGACGGCCTTGCGATACGTGTCCTTGTGGCAGATCAGGCCGTCCCGGAACCGCAGGACGTCGAGCCCATTCACCGTGACACGGATGCCGTCGGGTCGCGTTCCACGAAAAACCCAGGTGCTGAAACCCTTTTCGCCGTCGACAAAATGCTCGGCGTCATCCCATCGGGCATCAGGAAAAGCGGCCCAGATCGCTCTGAACGCCGGTTCAAGCTCTGCATGCCCGACATGCCGCGCCCCTTCCGGGCGGGAGCCGGCGGCGGCATCGTAGATGCAGTCGTCCGTCAAGAGCTCAAGCAATGCCTGCACATCGTGGGCGTTCCAGGCGGCGGCATGGCGGCGCATCAGCGCCAGGCTGTCTTCGATGGTCATGACGTTCCTCATTCCTGTCCTCCCTCTGCCCGTTCGGTCTGGTGAAGCGCGGCGATAACCTCCGCGACGTCGGCCGTGTAGGCCTCGACGACCGGACCTTGATGCAATGTGATCATTCCCATGTGGATGGCCTGCGGACGAGCCATCGGGCGCACGAACCATCCCTTGGCCGTCATGGCCTCGGCAACCCGCTGGATCGGTAGCCCCGGCGCACGCCATGCGATGACTGGAAGATCCGGCGCGCCGACAAGCGTGACGCCGTCCACGGCTTCCAGTCCGGTTCGCAAGCGCCGGCTGATTTCGAGGATCTCCGCGGCGATCCGAGTGTAACCCTCCTCGCCGAGGTAGCGCATTACCGCCCATGCGGCCGCGATCGGGGCTGCGGAGCGGGTTCCGGCCAGCCCCACCGACCCGTAGGACCCGATGGGCCAGTCGTCGAATTCGAACGCGTAGGAGGGCCGCCAGCACCGGTGGCGGAACAACGCCACCGACGCGCCCTTGGCCGCGAACCCGTACTTGTGCAAGTCAGCCGAGATCGAGCGCACGCCTTCCACGCCGAAGTCGAACGCGGGAACCGTCGCGCCGGCCTTTCGCGCAAACGGTGCGATCAAGGCGCCGATGCAGGCATCGACATGCACCCAAAGGTTGTGGTGCACGCCCAGCGCGGCGATTTCCTCTATCGGGTCCACGACGCCGTGCCCGAACTGGGGCGCGGAACCGACCACCATGATGGTCCGCGAACAGATGCGGGCCTCCATCGCCGCGACATCGGCTCGGTAGTCGGCGTGCAGCGGGGTGCGCACGACCTCGAGGTCCAGAATGCCGGCGGCCTTGTCGAACGCGGGATGGGCGGATTGCGGCACCACGATCTTGGGAACGCCGATATCGGGCCTGCGCTGACGCGCCCAGTCGCGCGCGGCCTTCAACGACACAAGGATGCTCTCGCTGCCGCTTGCGGCGAAACAGCCGTCTGCGAACGGGCCTGCGCCAACCAGCCCGAGCATCCAGTCCAGAACGTCCTGCTGCAGCCTCGCAACGCTGGGGAACGCCGCCACGCCATGCGCGTTCTCCGAAAAATAGAGGTGCGCCGCGCGCTTGGCCACGTCCAACACGTCATCGCCGCCGAACTGGACATACAGGTTCGTCCGTCCCGACCGCCAGTCGACGTCGTTCGACTTGGTCCGCATCAGCTCTTCGGTGACTGCCTCGGCGCTCAGGCCGTGCAGGGGGAGCGTCGAGCGCATGATCCTTGTTTCCCTTCAGAGGTCGCATGATTGGCATACGACGCGAGCCGGTGTTTGAGGTAACGTTTCTGCATATCTAGCGAATGTGTCTCGGGCGCGTCAATGATGTGCGCGCAGCCAAAACGTGTTGACACGCGCCCCATTTTGAAGAAACGTTTTTTCTAGTGGTTTGGCAAGGAAATCCAGTGCAGGTATCGACCTCGGACTTCGCGAGAGCTGTGGAACTATGGCGCCACGGGGAGAGCCTTGACGCGGTGGCGCGTGGGCTCTGCGCCACCCTGACGACAGACGAAAAGCTGTCGATGTTGGAAGGCGGCACCGAGTTCTGGGAGGGGCGCATCCGCGCGCTTTCCCAGGGACAGAGCAGCCGCACCTTTCCCGCCGCACAGTTGCCTGACCGCGGCATCGACGGGTTTGAGTTCCTAGACGGGCCAAGGGGGGTCGGCATGGGGCTGGCAACCTGTTTTCCAGTCAGCATGGCGCGCGGCGCAAGCTTCGATCCGGCGCTGGAACACGCCATCGGCGACGCCATCGGACAGGAGTTACGGGTCAAGGGAGGTACGCTGTTCGGTGGCGTCTGCGTGAATCTGCTGCGCCACCCCGCATGGGGCCGTGCGCAGGAAACCTATGGCGAGGATCCGCACCTTGTGGGCGAAATGGGCGCAGCTCTTGCCACGGGCGTCCAGCGCCATGCGATGGCCTGCGTGAAGCATTTCGCTCTGAATTCGATGGAAACCGCGCGCCACCGGGTCGACGTGACCTGTGACGAACGCGCCCTGCACGAAGTCTATCTTCCCCATTTTCACCGTGTGGTCAAAGCCGGGGTAAGCGTCGTCATGGCCGCCTACAACAGCGTGAACGGCGAATGGTGCGGCCAGTCCCGCGCGCTTTTGAATGACATCCTGAAGGACGAATGGGGCTTTGACGGGGTCGTCATCACCGATTTCATCTTCGGCATCCGCGATCCTGTCGCGTCGGTGAAGGCGGGCCTCGACATCGAGATGCCTTATCGGATGATCCGCTGGCAGGGCCTGCCGGGGGCCATCGCCGACGGCAGGGTGGCGGTCGAAGAGGTCGACGCCATCGTGTGCCGCATCCTTCGCACGCTGATCCGGTTTGACCAGCTGCGCCAGGCGCCGATTCCGCCGGCCTCAATCGTGGCCGGACCGGACCACGTCGCGCTTGCCCTGCAGGCGGCCCGGTCGTCGATCGTACTGCTCGAGAACCGGGGCATCCTGCCGCTGTCGCCACGCACGACGCAGCGGATCGCCGTGCTCGGCCGTCTGGCCGATGTCGCGAACCTTGGCGACGGTGGGTCTAGCGCGGTGCGCCCGCCCTATGCCATCACCCCCGCCGCAGGCATCCGTCGCGCCTTTCCCGAGGCAACCGTGATGGTATCTGCCACCGACGCATCGGTGGCCTCTGGGGCGGATGTCGCGATCGTGGTCGTCGGCACCACGATGCACGACGAAGGCGAGTTCCTGGACCTGGACGCCCAGTTGCCGCTGCTGGACCAGTTTGCCCCACCATTCGCCGACGAGGATCAGAAGAAACGGTTCCGCTATCTGGTCGAAAATCAGGACACCGCGCTGGCAGAGCCTCCGGGCGGCGACCGCGCCTCGCTGAAGCTGTGCGAAGCGGACTCGGCCCTCATTTCGGCGGTCGCGGCCGTCAATCCGCGCGTGATCGTCGTCTTGACGGGCGGCAGCGCCTTTGTCACCGACGGCTGGCGCGATGTGGCCTCCGCCATTCTGCACATCTGGTATCCGGGCATGGAGGGCGGCACCGCATTGGGCGAGATCCTTACCGGCGCGACCAACCCGTCGGGGCATCTGCCCTTCGCCGTGCCCGAAGCCGAAGAGGATATGCCGGAGTTCGAGTTGATGACCGACAGCGCCCGCTATGGCCTGCTGCACGGTCAATGGTGGCTGGAGGCCTTGGACAGGCCGGTGCGTTATCCGTTCGGTCACGGTCTGGGTTATTCCGCGTTCCGGGCAGAGGCCCTGACGATCGACACGCACGACACCGGGACCGACGCGCTTGTGACCTGGCGCAACGTCGGAAGTACCGCCGGAAGCGATGTCATTCAGGTCTATGCGTCTGTCCCGGGCTCGACCTTGCAGCGGCCGCCCCGCCGGCTGGTGGGGTTCGCCCGCGTACATCTGACTGCGGGGCAGGCCGAAACGGTCAGGATACCGCTGGCGCTGTGCCAACTTGCCGTACGCGACAACGGGCAATGGATATGGGAGGATCTGCCGGTCTCGATCGAAGCGGCTGCCTGGGCCGGTGACCCCAATGCCCTGCGGTGCAGCGCCGACGTCGGCCCCGCCTTGCCATGATCCGTCGAAACCGTTGCGCCCCCAAAAAGGAGCCAATCTGATGGCTGAGAACCCCGGACAAAACGCCGCCGAGGTCCGCTTCGCGGGCGTCACGAAAACGTTCAACACCGGCCTGACCGCAATCTCGAAACTTGATCTCGATATCCGGGCGGGCGAGTTCCTGACGCTTCTCGGGCCCAGCGGGTCCGGCAAGACGACCGCCCTCAACCTGCTCGCGGGATTTCAGGCGCCCACGACGGGGCAGATCCTTGTCGACGGCAACGACATCAGCGGGCTGCCGCCCCACAAGCGCAACATCGGCGTCGTGTTCCAGCATTACGCCCTGTTTCCCCACATGACGGTGCGGGAAAACGTCAGCTACCCGCTGAAGCAGCGGCGAGTCGGCAAGGCCGAAATGGCGCGACAGGTCGACGACGCGCTGCGCATGGTATCGCTTCAGGCATACGGCGACCGGCTTCCTCGGCAATTGTCGGGTGGTCAGCAACAACGGGTCGCTGTCGCGCGCGCCATCGTTTTCCGCCCACGACTGCTGCTGATGGACGAACCGCTTGGGGCGCTCGACCGCAAGCTGCGCGAAGCAGTGCAACTTGAGCTCAAGCGGATTCATCGCGATCTGGGTGCAACCATCGTCTTCGTGACACACGATCAGGACGAAGCCCTTGTCATGTCAGACCGGATCGCGATCTTTGATGCCGGGAAGATCCAGCAGATCGGGACGGCGGAAGAGCTTTACGATCGCCCTGCGACCCAGTTCGTCGCGCAGTTCCTCGGAGAGTCGAATATCTTTACCGGCAGCCTCAGGCGGCATGGTGACACCTGCAGCATCGACTCTCCCGATGGCGTGATCCGGAGCGGAACCGTGGCGGATACGCTGGCAGGCGACGATGCAGCCATTGTCGTCAGGCCGGAACGTTGCCGCCTGTTCGAGCGGGGCAAGGCCCCCGACGATTGGAACAGCGTCGATGCCTGGGTGAGCGACATCGTCTATTTGGGGGCGCTTCGAAAGGTACTTCTCACCCTGGCTTCTGGTGAGACGGCGGTCGTGATTTGCCAACCCGATGTGGAGATTCCAGCGGGTCCAGAAGTCACCTTGGGCTTCCCCGTGTCCGCCGCACGCACCGTGACCGCGCAATGGAACTAGAATCATTGACAACACGGGGCAACCATGTGTCGATGAAATGAAGAAACGTTTCTTCTTAATCTCGGACACATGAGGGAGATCCAAATGACTTCAAGAAAAGCGAGTTTCGCAGCTGGCCTGGTGGTGACGGCAAGCTTAGCAGGCATAGTCTCAGGTGCTGCTGCACAGTCCTTGCCGGACCTGTCCGGTCAGTCCTTTGTGTTCGCCGGATTTGGAGGCGACCTGCAGAGCAACCAGGATATCGCGTGGCTGCAGCCGTTCGCAGAAGCGACAGGCGTTACCGTGCTGCAGACCGACGCGCCGAACAGTGCCGCGCTGGCAACCCAGCAGGAAGCTGGCAATGTCACCGTCGACGTCATCCAGATCGAAGCGAGTGTCGTGGATGCGAATTGCGGCGACATGTTTGTCGAGGTTGAGATCGACCGGTCCGAACTCAACAGCGATCTGGACACCAACGCCTGTGGTGTTCCTGTGGTCAAGTTCTCCTTCGTTCTGGCCTACAACGCCTCACTCTACGACACCGCGCCAACCTCAATCGGGGATTTCTTCAACACGGAAGAGTTCCCGGGGGTTCGCGTTGCCACCAGCTTTGCGAACGCCGGACTGATCGAGGCAGCGCTCCTGGCGGACGGCGTTGCTCCTTCGGATATCTATCCCGTGGATCTGGATCGTGCGTTGGCACGGATCGACGCGTCCCAGGACGCCATTGAGTTCCGTGACTCTTTCGCAATCATTCAGGACGGCATTGCCAGCGGTGAGTTCGACATGGCGCTCATCCCGAATGGTCGGGCCCTGAATGCGTCGCTGATCAACCCGGATGTCCAGGTTACCTTCGGAAACGCAGTCACGCTCTTCGACAATGTCGCCATTCCCGCCGGGGCGGAAAACATCGAAGCTGCGACAGCATTCCTGCAATATACTGCAACCCATTCCACGCAGGTCGCTTTGGCCGAACGCTTTCCCTATGGTGTGGGGACTGTCGGACCGGCTCCGAACCTCAGCGAGGAGGCTATCAGCTTCTTCCCGGACACTTACACGGACCAGCTTCTTGTCCAGGATACCGACTGGTGGGGCGAGAATATTGCCGAAGTTCGCGAGCGTGTGAACGCGCTCTTCGCTCAGTGAGGCTGGAGTGACCCGGGCCACTGATATCGCAATCGGCCCTTCAGCTGGGGAAGCAGTTGGCGGCTCACGTCGCCAACTGCGGCCCTGGCGGCCGGGCACATCCGTCATGGTCGTGCCTGTCCTGATTTTACTGGGGGTGGTCTTTGTTTACCCAACGTCCATCTTCCTGCTTCGCGCTTTCACTCATTTCAACCCGCCGCAAGTCGCTGGGCTGGACAACCTTGTCTGGTTTCTTGGCGACGAGACCAATCGCATAATCCTCGTCAGAACTTTCACTGTCGCGTCCATGTGCGCCGTGCTCACGGCCATCGTCGCGTTTCCCTACGCATACTGCATGACGGTGATTGGGCCCCGCGGGCGCACAATCATGCTGGGCGTGCTCCTGCTATCAATGTTCCTGGGAATCCTATTGCGAAATTTCGCATGGGTTATCCTGCTTCAATATCAAGGTCCCTTGAACGACATCCTGGACGCCATCGGTCTCGATCGCATCCGGTTCCTTGGAACGGCTCCGGCTGTTGTGATGGGTATGATGCACATCCTGTTCCCATTCATGGTCTTGCCGCTTTATTCGGTGCTGAATGGCATCGACCGCAGGCTCGTTCTGGCAGCGCAAAGCATGGGCGCCACGCCGATGCGTGCGTTCCGGCAGGTTTATCTTCCACTGGCAATGCCGGGTATAATTGCCGGCGCGCTGTTGGTATTTGTCCTCGCGCTCGGGTTCTTCATTACGCCGGCGCTCCTCGGCTCGCCGCGCCAGGCACTGATGTCCCAGTTGATGTTCCTGCAATTTGACCTGCAAGCAGCTTTCGGGCGCGCGGGCGCGATGGCCATCGTATTGCTGATCATCGCGATGGTCTTTGTGATCCTTTCGAATATCGTTCAACGTCGCAGCCGCGCCTACGGGGATGCAAGCTGATGGACGAAGAGAAGCCAACATCTCTCTTTGCGCGGCGTCTTCTCGTAGTCACCGTCACGCTGACAGCGCTCTGGCTGATCCTGCCCCTGCTGGTGATCGTTCCAATCAGTTTCAGCGGCGAGAACAGCTTTGCTTTTCCGCCAAGGACCTGGACGCTGCAACGATACGTGGACCTCGCTCAGCCGATGTGGATCGGAGCCCTCATCAACAGCCTTGTTATCGCATCCCTCGTGGCGGTGGGCGCATCTTTCCTTGGCACGCTCACGTCATTCGCCATTACGAGGAGCACGTCGCGCCTGATCGTCATCGTGCGCGCTCTGGTGCTTGCACCTCAAGTGGTCCCGATCATCATCGTCGGCCTCGGGATCTATCTTGTTTTCCTGCGCCTTGACCTCAACGGAAGCTATGTCGGCTTCGTTCTTGCCCATACCGTGCTTGCATTGCCGTTTGTGGTCATTCCGGTCGCCGCGACTCTTCAGACGTTCGATCGCGATCTGGAACGCGCGTCGGCCAGCCTTGGGGCCGGGCCGATCGCGACGTTCATACAAGTAACTTTTCCGATCATTCGTCCCGCGCTCCTCAGCGGTACGTTCCTCGCCTTCCTGTCATCCTTCGATGAGCTTGTGTTGGCCCTATTCCTGCAATCCCCCTCCCTTGTGACGCTCCCGGTGCTGCTGTATCGCAGAATGACCGATACGATCGATCCCACCGTCGCTGCTGTAGCAACGATACAATTGCTCTTCGTAACCACCTGCATGATCATCGCTCTCTTTCTGCAGCGGCGGAAGGACAGCAACGATCAGGCACCGGCCGCCGAGACATGATCGCGTTCATTTCCGATCGAGGCTGCGAGTCTTTCCCGGACAATAAAAGCTCAAGAACATGATCCATATTCCTCCAGGCCCAACCACCCTTCCCCGCGTCGACGACGCCGAGCTTGCGGCTCGCTGCGACCGCGCTCTGGACGCAGCGCTTCGGGAGGGGTTTTCCGGGCTCATCGTCTGGGGACGCGGGTCGACCAACTCGGACGGCTCACAGGATCTCCTCTATCTCACCAACCACATGTCTGCTGTCAGCCACATTCCCGACAGCGAAGCCCATCGCGCGCGCGGACATGCTGGCCTGATCCTCTCGCCGGGACATGATCCGGTGCTTGTCACGGATTCCTACGATCTCGACCGCTCAGAGGTTTCCTTGCCGGACATCCGGCTTTCGACCTTTGTCGACCGTGACGTGGCCCGCGCTGCTTCCGAACTCGGCCTCAAGGGGGCACGGATTGGGCTGGCCGGGCGCGCGGGGCTTCTGCACGACGCCGCGCTGATGATGGCGTCAGAACTCGGCGAAAGCACGACGCTGGAACCCGCAGACCACATCCTGAAGTCCCTGCGGCTGATCAAGAGCCCGCATGAGGTGGCGCTGTTGCGGGAGGCCTCCCGCATCGGCTGCGACTGGATGAGTGTCTGCCTTGCCGCCACCGAACCCGGCCGCACCGAGGGCGAGATCGTGGGTGAAGGGCTGCGCTGGCTGGCCGCCTCGGGGGGCTTTGCCTATGACATCGCGGTCGCCAGCGGCCCCGTGGGCCACCGATATCGCCACCGCCAGGCACTTCCGACATGGGACAGTCATCGGCGACTTGAAGCGGGCGACATGATCCACTTCGACCTCTGGGGGCCGGTTGCACATGGGTACTATTGCGATCTGACGCGCTCGACCGTCGTGGGTTCTGCGCCCAGTTCCTCGCAAGCACGCGTGCTTGAAGATTCCATCTCGCTCGTTGAGAGCGTCATCGCCGAGATCGACCTGGGCCGCCCGCTTTCGGACCTGCATGAAGCTGGAACACATGCCATGCGCCAGCTTGGTGGCGGAGAGTCGGACTTCTCGGCAATGATCCCCTTTTTCGGTCATTCCCTTGGCCTTGATTGCGAGGCACCTTTCATCACCTCTTACGCAACCGAGATCATTCGCCCCGGCATGGTCCTCGCGGTGGAGTGTTTCCTCGGCGGGGGTCCCGGCGAAGGCGGCGGTTTCGAGCACGTCCTCCACGTCGGGGAGACAGAGGTCGAGATCCTGACCTCAAGCTCCCCCGCTCGCCCCTGGGCCTGACTCCTCACCAAGACCTTCAAGGACCGAACATGCCCCGCTTTGCCGCCAACCTTTCCATGCTTTTCACCGACGCGCCTCTGGCCGACCGGATCGACCGCGCCGCCAAGGCCGGGTTCGCTGCCGTCGAGGTGCAGTTCCCCTACGAACTGCCCGCCGCAACCCTGCGCGCGCGGCTTGATGCCAACGGCATCACAATGGTGCTGCACAACCTTCCCGCTGGCGACTGGGCGGCGGGCGATCGCGGCATCGCTTGCGACCCGGCCCGGCAGGCCGAATTCCGAGATGGGATCGCCCGCGCCATCGACTATGCGCAAGCCCTGGGCGTGCAGCAGATCAACTGCCTGACCGGCAAGGCAGGCGCGGCCCCGTCCGATGCGATCACACGCGCGACCCTGGTCGAAAACTTGCGCTACGCCGCCGAACGGCTGGCAAAGGAAGATCTGCGCCTGCTGCTGGAGCCGGTGAACGGCCGCGATGTGCCGGGCTTTTGGCTCGACAGCGTCGATAAGGCCCTGTCCGTGATGGACGAGGTTGCCGCCCCCAACCTGTTCCTGCAATTCGACATCTACCACGCACAACGCTCCGGCGGAGAAATCGCCGGAACCTTGACGCGTCACTTCGACCGCATCGGGCATATTCAGGTGGCTGACAACCCGGGCCGCAACGAGCCAGGGACGGGCGAGTTGAACTTCGGTTTCCTCTTCAGCCTGATCGACCGGCTTGGCTATCAGGGCTGGATCGGTGCCGAATACAAGCCCGCAACTACAACCGAGGCCGGACTTTCCTGGCTTGCGACCTATGGAGACAATGCATGAAAATTGGGTTCATCGGGCTTGGCATCATGGGCGCGCCGATGGCGGGCCATCTAATCGCTGGCGGCCATCAGGCCTTTGTCCAGACGCGCAGCAAGGTGCCCGCCGCGCTGATCGAGGCTGGGGCCAAAGTCTGCGCCACGGCGGCCGAGGTTGCGGCGGCAGCCGAAGTGATCTTTCTGATGGTCCCCGATACGCCGGATGTAGAAAAGGTCCTCTTCGGCGCCGGCGGCATCGCCCTTGGCTTGACGCCCGGCAAGACGGTGGCGGACATGTCCTCCATCTCGCCCATCGCCACCAAAGATTTCGCCGCGCGGATTGAGGCCTTGGGCTGTGATTACCTCGACGCCCCCGTCTCGGGCGGCGAGGTCGGGGCCAAGGCGGCAACGCTTACCATTATGGTCGGTGCCAAGCCCGAGGCCTTTGCCCGCGTCCAACCGCTCTTCGCGTTGATGGGCAAGAATATCACCCATGTCGGCGAGGTCGGCGCAGGCCAGATCACCAAGGTCGCCAACCAGATGATCGTGGCGCTCAATATTGCCGCCGTAGCGGAGGCTCTGGTCTTCGCCAGTAAGGCGGGCGCCGATCCGGCCCGGGTTCGTCAGGCGCTGATGGGTGGCTTTGCTGCCAGCCGCATCCTTGAGGTCCATGGCGAGCGCATGATCAAGCGCACCTTCAACCCCGGTTTCCGCATCGCGCTGCATCAAAAGGACCTTGGCCTTGCCCTACAAGGTGCGCGGTCCCTTGGCATGGCCATGCCGCAAACTGCAGGGGCGGCGCAACTCATGCAGGTGATGCAGGCGCAAGGCTGGGACCAGTTGGACCATTCGGCCTTGGTCAAGGCGCTAGAGCTGATGGCCGATCATGAGGTTGCAGCAGAAGGCGCAGGCGGGTGACGCCCGAAGCCGAACTGCGCGCCTTCTTCGACATTGCGGTTCAGCGCGCTCTTCCAAGCCATGTCGTGCCGGCCCACCTGCCTGCCCCGCCAAAGGGGCGGACCGTGGTCGTCGGCGCTGGCAAAGCTTCAGCAGCCATGGCCTTTGCACTTGAAGAGGCCTGGCCTCCCGATGCACCGCTATGTGGTCTGGTGATCACACGGTACGGACATGTTCCACCGGCCGGTTCTCCGCGGCGTGGAGCGATCATGGTCGCGGAGGCGCGTCATCCAGTGCCTGATGATGCGGGCGTAAGAGCAACGCAGCAAATGCTTGGCTATCTAAAAGGATTGACCGCAGACGACCTTGTCATTTCGCTGATCTCCGGCGGGGCCTCTGCCTTGATGATCGCGCCTGCTGAAGGACTTACACTTGCCGACAAGCAAGCGGTCAACGAATCCCTTCTGGCCTCGGGCGCGCCCATCTCTCAGATGAACATTGTCCGAAAGCATCTA
>ERZ888423.1653-NODE-1653-length-18694-cov-7.693170_pt1 | contig 18694 bp, 15 predicted proteins | sample MGYA00520523_ERZ888423 | MGnify/ENA primary metagenome ERZ888423 (study PRJEB32303, sample SAMEA104408611) | aquatic metagenome | biome: Brackish water; feature: Pelagic; material: water | place: Baltic Sea | collected 2014-06-08T10:24:00 | depth 30,27 m ...
CCCGGACACCCGGGCGTTGGAATCCCCCGGATTCATCCGTGGGGAGGACGTCAAAAAGCGCTGTGTGCAGGTGGCCGATGTGATCGGGGTGCGTGCGATTCTGGTACATGCGCTGGATGATCAGGCCCGCGCGTTCTATAGCCATTTCGATTTCGAGCCGTCTCCGACGGACCCGCTGCATCTGTTTCTGCTGATCAATGATGCCCGCGCGTTGCTTGACGGTTCTCGATGACAAACCCGATGATTCGAGATCGTTCAGGGCCTGTCCCGCACATCCAGGCTGAATATCTCCGGTCAGGCTGCCTTCGGCTCTGGGGGCGAACTGGCATCCGCGATGCGACGTTGCGCTTCGCCGACGGAGACCCGAGGCCTTCGGGCCAGCACCTCGGCTCACGGGGCCCCCGCGAACTCGACCGGCGGCGGTTCGGCGATCAACCTCCCGAGGAGTCGGCGCTGCAGGGTGGCAAGCTCCTGCCAGGCGGCATCCGCACTGTCGAGCTTGGTGGCTTCTCTCGTCAAGAACTCATGTTCGACAGGTCACGACTGGCCTCCGACATTGATCTGGTCGGTTGGCGGCGATCATCCGGACCGGGCTGAGCAGGACGGTCGACGGCGGCTGTGGTAGTCAGAGCTAGCACACGCTTTGCGTCAGCTAGCACGTCAAACTATTATCTGGACACATGTCCAGAAGGGTTCGGAATTCTTGCCTCACACTATTTGGTCAGCTCAGGGCACGTTCCGCTGCTGTAACCCAGTGCTCGTGCGCCGCGCAGGGTAGGTGAGCTGACTATGCGCATCGCCCTGCTTTCGTACCGCAGCAAGACCCACTGCGGTGGCCAGGGGGTCTATGTCCGCCACCTCAGCCGTGGTCTCGTGGAGCTTGACCACGACGTCGAAGTATTCTCCGGCCAGCCCTACCCCGAGGGGCTCGACCCTCGGGTGCGCCTGACCGAGGTTCCCAGCCTCGATCTCTACCGCGAACCGGATCCGTTCCGCGTCCCGAGGCCCAGCGAGATCAAGACCCGGATCGACCTCCTGGAGTTGCTCACCACCTGGACTGCCGGCTTTCCCGAACCCAAGACGTTCAGCCTCCGGGCGGCGAGGCTGTTGGCCGCGCGCCGCGGCGACTTCGACGTGGTGCACGACAATCAGTGCCTCGGCACCGGTTTGCTGACAATCGCGAAGTCGGGCCTACCGGTGGTCGCCACGGTCCACCACCCGATCACCCGGGATCGGATTCTTGATGTCGCCGCTGCCACCTGGTGGCGTAAACCGCTGGTGCGCCGGTGGTACGACTTCGCCGAAATGCAGAAGACCGTGGCACGTCAGATTCCCGAATTGATAACCGTCTCATCGACCTCGGCCACCGATATCGCTGAGGACTTTGGTGTGGGCGCCGACCAACTCCGGGTCGTTCCGCTCGGGGTGAACACTGCGCTGTTCCAGCCGGGGCAGCACAGGGTCCGCAACCGCATCATCGCCATCGCCAGCGCCGACGTCCCGCTCAAGGGTGTCAGCCACCTGCTGCACGCCGTTGCCCGGCTGCGTGTCGAGCGTGACCTTGAACTGCAACTCGTCGCCAAGCTGGAGCCCAACGGAGCGACCGAGAAGCTCATTGCCGAACTGGGTATCTCCGATATCGTGCACAGCTCCAGCGGGCTGAGCGATGCTGAATTGGCAGACCTTTTCGCCTCCGCTGAAGTCGCCTGTATCCCTTCGCTTTACGAGGGATTTTCGTTGCCCGCTGTGGAGGCGATGGCCAGCGGCACGCCGATCGTCGCGAGCCGGGCCGGTGCGCTGCCCGAGGTGGTAGGAGTCGACGGCGAATGCGCAAGGCTGGTCGCGCCCGCTGATGTGGATGAACTGACGATGGTGCTCGGCGAACTGCTGGACTCGCCGATGGAACTGCGCAGACTCGGCGACAACGGACGGCGCCGCGCGCTCGAGGTCTTCAGTTGGGAATCCGTTGCCGCGCAGACCGTTGCCGTCTACGAGCGAGCCCGCGAAAGGGTTGCAACTTGCTGACCGTGGACTTCGACCGGCTAGAGGTCGGTGCCGGTACCAAGATGATTGACGTCGGATGCGGTGCGGGCCGCCATACCTTCGAAGCGTTCCGGCGTGGCGCCGACGTGATCGGATTCGACCAGAGCGCATCTGATCTCAACGACGTCGACGAAATTCTGCAGGCTATGAAGACGCAGGGGGAGGCGCCCGCTTCGGCCAAAGGCGAAGCGGTCAAGGGTGATGCCCTCGAACTGCCCTACGGCGACGGTACGTTCGACTGCGTCGTCGCCTCGGAGATTCTCGAGCATGTTCCCGCCGACGACCGGGCAATATCTGAGTTGGTACGCGTCCTCAAACCTGGTGGTGCGCTGGCGGTCACGGTTCCGCGCTGGCTTCCGGAACGAATCTGCTGGGCCTTGTCGGACGAGTATCACGCCAATGAGGGCGGGCACATTCGTATCTACCGGGCCGACGCGCTACGCGACAAGGTCCTCGCGCACGGTCTGCGGTTGACCCACACCGACCACGCCCATGCTCTGCACGCGCCATATTGGTGGCTCAAATGCTTTGTGGGAACGGAGAAATCAGCACACCCGGCAGTGTCCGCATACCATAAAATGCTGGTGTGGGACATGATGAGCCAACCCTGGCTCACCCGGACTGTCGAGTCGGCGCTGAACCCGCTGATCGGCAAGAGTGTTGCGCTCTACTTCCGGAAGCCTGGCGTTACCGATGTCTGAGATCCGCGGTGTCTGATATCCCTTGTATTCCGGGTGTGTTCACCTCGGAACAGTGTCTGCAGACCGCTGAGTCGATCGCTGCGACGCAGGAATCGACGGGCGCCATCCCGTGGTCGGCGGGTGGACACACTGACCCATGGGACCACATCGAGAACGCGATGGCGTTGACCGCGGCGGGTCTGCTCAAACCGGCGCGGGCGGCCTTCGAATGGTCGCGCAGGACACAACGGCCAGACGGCACCTGGCCGATTCAACTGCGCGATGGCCTCGTCGAGGATCCCAACAGCGACAGTAATTTCTGCGCCTACATCGCCACCGGTGTCTGGCACCATGTTCTCGTCACCGATGACCGCCGATTCGCCGAGGCGATGTGGCCGGTAGTGGCCAAAGCGATCGACTTCGTTCTCGATCTACAGTTCGGTACTGGCGAAATAGCCTGGGCCAGAGGTCCTTCCGGCGTCGCCAACGAGGCGCTTCTGACCGGTTGTGCGAGCATCCACCACAGTATTCGGTGTGCGTTGGCGCTGGCTGACTATGTCGGCGCCCCGCAGCCCGAGTGGGAGGTCGCCGTCGGCCGACTGGGCCACACGATCGCAGATCATCGGGAGGCGTTTGTCGCCAAGGACCGCTGGTCGATGGAGTGGTACTACCCGGTTCTGGGTGGGGCGTTGCGTGGGTCGAGCGCCCGCGCGCGGATCGATGAGCGCTGGGACGACTTCGTCGTTCCCGGTTTGGGCATCCGCTGTGTCGATGATCGGCCGTGGGTCACCGGCGCCGAAACATGCGAATTCGTCATGGCACTGGAGGCCATCGGTGATCTGGCGCGGGCCCACGAGCAGTTCGCGGCCATGCATCATCTACGGGAGGATGACGGTTCCTACTGGACCGGTCTGGTGTACGCCGACGGTAAGCGCTGGCCGGTTGAGCGCACTACCTGGACGGGCGCAGCAGTCATTCTCGCCGCGGACGCACTGTCGTGGACCACACCGGGGAGCGGCATCTTCCGCGGAGTGGACTTACCGAGAGGCCTTGAGGGCCAATATGATTGCGAGTGCGTGACCAGCCAGCGTTAGCTCTCGCCGAGCACGCCCGCCTGCCCCGAGACCCGCTCCAGCACGCGCATCGAACCGGTCGCGCGGACTTCGCGGAAATCGCCGGTGTCCAGGGCGCGACGGTAGATGTGGAAAGGTGCCTGGCCGCCTTCTGCTGGATCAGGAAAGACGTCGTGGATGACCAGCGCGCCACCCACGTCGACCCAACGGGCCCAGCCGTCAAAGTCTCGGTTGGCGGCCTCCTCGGTGTGTCCTCCGTCGATGAACAGGAGCCGCAACGGTGTTCGCCAACCCCGGGCCACCACGGGCGACTTTCCGACGATGGCCACGATGCAATCGTCGAGTCCGGCGGCGTCCAGTGTGTGGCGCAGTGATGGCAGGGTGTCGAACAGGCCGGTGACCGAATCGACCATCGTCGTGTCGTGGTAGTCCCAGCCGGGCTGGTGTTCCTCTGACCCGTGATGGTGGTCGACGGTGTAGACGAGGCCACCGGTCTGTTTTGCGGCAGCGCCGAGTAGGACTGTCGACTTGCCGCAGTAGGTGCCGATCTCCACACCGATACCGTGCCCGAGATAGCCCACGGCGGTGCGGTAGAGGGCGTGGCCCTCATCGGCGGGCATGAAGCCGGTGACACCTTCGGCGAGTTCGAACAGGGCGGCGGCGACCGGTGGCAGCGCAGTGTCGGTGGGGTTCATCGCGGTCCAACGTACCGTTGCTGGGCTGACCGTTGCCGAAGGCCCGTTACCGATGACCCAGCATTGCCGTCGCTGCCGCGACGGCTGGTTCCACGATGTCTAGCACGTCGCCGCCATCCTCTACTAGCAGCGCGGTGAGTTCGCGCAATCCGCCGAGCAGAATCAGCGCCATCGGCGGTGAGATGGGTGCCAGCTCCGCACGGCGAAATCCGGGACTTTCGGTGAGGGTGACCAACATGTCTGTGAGGTTGTGCATGGCCAATCGATGCAGCGGATGTGCCACCGCGCCCAACGCTGGAGCCTCTCGGATCCAGCTCAGGGTGACCGCAGGTCGCGCCTGGATGTGATTGACGTAGGCGCTCACGGCCTGACGGATCTGGAGCTGCCAGTCGGCATCGGCATCGACGGTGGCTTGAATGCCGGCGATCAGGTCGGCGTTGTTCCGGCGGAGCAACTCGACCAGGCATTCTTCCTTGCCGGCGAATTGTTCGTAGAACGTGCGCTTGGATGTCCGGGCGTGACGCACGATGTCGGCGACGGTGGTTTCCCGGTAGCCGCGCTCACTGATCGATGAGGCCAGCCCGTCGAGCAGGCGCTCGGCCACAGAGGTGAGCGCCGGAGCTGTCATTCCAGAACCCCCCTTCACCCTTGCGCCGCCATGGTACTAAGCGGTACCGTACCGGACATAGCCGCGGTACACCGCAGTACCAACGAATTGACCGGGAGAGTCCGATGAGCGAAGCAGCGATCGTCACGCCGCGTCCGGCCGGATCCGCCGTATCTGGGGGAGCCGCCCCACCGACGGGAGCCGCCGCACCGACCGGCGATGGGGCATCGACCCGGCCGGTGCGATTGCCGCCCACCCCGCACGTCCCCGCGTTCCTGCCGGCCCTCGGCTTCTCCGTCTCGCGGAAATGGACTCTCGCCCAGATCGTTCGGCGGTGCGGCGAGGCCTTCACGCTGACCTTGCCCGTCTTCGGGCGGACAGTGATCGTCGCCGATCCGGCGCTGGCCAAACAGTTGTTCATGGCCAACACCGACGATGTCGGCAACATCCAGCCCAATCTTTCGCGGGTGCTGGGCTCGGGCTCGGTGTTTGCCCTTGACGGGAAAGACCACCGCCGCCGGCGCAAGCTACTCAGCCCGCCGTTTCACGGCAAGAGCATCAAGAATTACGAAACGATCTTCGAAGAGGAGACGCTGCGAGAGTCCGCGAACTGGCCTGAGGGTCGGGAGTTCGAGACCCTCGAACCGATGATGCGCATCACCCTTAACGCCATCCTGCGGGCGGTGTTCGGCGCCGACGGTGCGCATCTGGACGAATTGCGGCGCATCATCCCGCCGTGGGTCACGCTCGGTTCACGGCTGACGGTGCTACCGACCCCGAGGCGTACGTATGGCAGGTTCAGCCCCTGGGGCCGACTGGCGGCCTATCGGCGTCGTTACGACGAGGTCATCGGTCGGCTGATCGATGCGGTCCAGGCCGATCCGAATCTCGAGAGCCGCGACGACATTCTCGCGCTGCTGCTGCGCAGCACCTATGAGGACGGTTCGACGATGTCGCGCCTGGACATCGGCGACGAACTTCTCACGTTGCTGGCAGCCGGCCATGAAACCACCGCCGCCACCCTGGGGTGGGCATTCGAGCGAATCAGCCGGCATCCCGAGGTGCTGGCCAAGCTCGCCGCGGAAGCCGACACCGACGGCAACGAGTACCGGCAGGCCACGATCCTGGAAATTCAGCGGTCGCGAACCATCATCGACTTCGCCGGACGACACGTATACGCTCCGACCTTCGAACTCGGGGAATGGGTTATCCCGCAGGGGACCTCGATCGTCGTCGCGATCTCGCAGGTGCACCACCGCATGCAGGAGTTCCCTGACCCGGACCGATTCGACCCGCAGCGTTTCATCGGCGAGCGGCCGAATACTTTCGCCCACATCCCGTTCGGTGGCGGTACCCGCCGCTGCGTCGGTGCGGCGTTCGCCAACGTTGAGATGGATGTGGTGCTACGAACGGTGTTGCGGCACTTCGTGATCGGAACGACCACCGCCCCCGGGGAAAGGCCGCACTCCCGCGGTGTGGCTTACACCCCCAAGGATGGGGGCCGGGTCGTGGTGCACCGCAGACCCGGTAGTTAGACTTCAGCGCGCTTGGGCAGCTTCCATCCCGGTCGGGGGAAGTGGCAGGTGTAGCCGCTGGGGTAGCGCTCCAGGTAGTCCTGGTGCTCGGGTTCGGCGTCCCAGAACTCCGGGGCCGGGCTGACCGTGGTGACAACCTTGCCGGGCCACAGCCCGGAGGCGTCGACGTCGGCAATGGTGTCCAGCGCAACCTGACGCTGATCGTCATCGATGTAGAAGATCTCAGAGCGGTAGCTCGTTCCGAGGTCGTTGCCCTGCTGATCCTTGGTGGTCGGATCATGAATCTGGAAGAAGAACTCCAGCAGGGCCCGGTAATCGGTGCGGGCCGGGTCGTAGAGGATCTCGATCGCCTCGGCGTGGCCTGGGTGACGGCGGTAGGTCGGGTGGTCGTTTTTTCCGCCCGTGTATCCGACCCGGGTGGAAGTCACGCCGGGTTGCTTGCGGATCAGGTCCTGCATACCCCAGAAGCAGCCACCGGCCAGAATCGCCCGTTTGTCGTCGCTCACTCGTGTTCCCTTCGTTTACGTCCTGCAGGCACGTCTTGCTTCACAAAAAGCCCCTCATACTCTGCATACCCCTGTTCGGCGAGGTCGTCGAGGTGGATGAAGCGCAACGCCGCGGAGTTGATGCAATATCGCAGGCCACCGTCGGCTCGCGGCCCGTCCTTGAAGACATGGCCGAGATGGCTGTCGCCATGCGTCGAGCGCACCTCGGTACGGGGCATCAGGAGCTTGAAGTCGCGCTTGGAAACAACATTGGTGCCATTGGCAGTGCCGTTCGGTTCTTGAATGGGTCTGGTGAAGCTCGGCCATCCCGTGCCGCTGTCGAACTTGTCGACCGACGCAAAGAGCGGTTCTCCTGAGACCACGTCGACGTAGATGCCGGGCTCATGGTTGTCCCAGTACTCGCCGGTGAACGGCCGCTCAGTGCCGTTCTCCTGGGTGACGTGGTGCTGCTCGGGCGAAAGGGCATCGACCGCGGCAGGATTCTTGTTGTATTGCTTCGTCATGATGCCGGTATAACCGCGGGAGTGGCGGTCTTAATCCGTGCTGACTTAATCCGTGCCGCTGACATCCTCGCCGCTACCACTGTCTCTGCCTCGACAAGCGTGCTCTGCCTCGACAAGCGCGGGTAGAACGTGTTCTAGTTCCTGATGTGACGGCCCATACTTTCACCAGGGACGAGCTCGCCGTGGCGTTCGGAAAGTTCGAGCAGACGGTCGACGTTGCGGCGCGCACCCGGGACTGGGATCCATGGGTCGACCAGTACACCGATGACGTCACCTACATTGAGCATGCCGCGGGCACGATGCACGGCCGCGAGCAGGTTCGGCCCTGGATCTGGAAGACCATGGAATCCTTCCCGGGCAGCTACATGACGGCGTTCCCGTCGCTGTGGAGGGTCTACGACGAGGCGACTGCGCGCGTCATCTGCGAACTCGACAACCCCATGCGCGACCCAGGGGACGGGACGATTATCAGCGCCACCAACATCTCGATCCTGACCTACGCCGGTCACGGCACGTGGTGTCGCCAGGAAGACATCTACAACCCGTTGCGGTTCGTCTCGGCGACGGTCAAGTGGTGCACGAAGGCCCGGGAACTCGGCACGCTGCCCGACGTCGCGGCCGAGTGGATGGCCCGATACGCACCTGACGGTCGGGGCGGCACATGACCGCACTGGTCATGACCCGCTTCGTCGGCGACATCTGGGACGGCGCGGTGTTGCGGGACGCACCCCGCACGGCGCGATCATCGCCGGTGCTGCGTTCGGCAACGCTACCTTTCATCATTGATGGTCTCGAGTTGGAAGCAGTGGGTATCGACGACGCCGCGGGTGTCGTTGCACCGACGACGAAGCTCCCGCTGACGCTGCTGTATGCGATGGCTGCGATTGGCAGCGCCAAGGCCAAGTGCACGGGTGCCGATGAGCGCCTGTCACTGGGTTCGCTGCGCCTGATGCGTGCTGAGGCCCCGGTGGACTGCAGCAAAGCTAAGCGCGAATTGAGCTGGCGGCCTGCCTCCGATTCCTTGCGCCCGCGAGACCGGCGGCCGCCAGGATCACCAGCGCGAGGAGTGGAGCGACAATCGTCACGCTCAGCGTCGCGGCGTCGGGCACGTCCTGGCCGCGGGCGTGCGCGAGTACCCCGATCAGCGGCTGGAAGATCAACCCGCCGATGCCCACGATCAGCATGTTGGTCAGGCCCATCGCCACGCCGGATAGCTGGGCCGGAGCCTTGTCCTTCACCATGGTGAAGGACAAGGCGTAAAACGAATTGAACACTCCCAGAACGAACATCGCCGCAGACTGAACCGCCTGGCCATGAAACACGAACAGGATGAGAACCATCATCGCTGCCGTCCCGACAGCACCAACCGCAAGAAGCAGTGCAGGGTTCCGGTACCGGGAGCACAACCAGGCCGAACCGAGCATGCCGGGAAGACATCCCCAGAAGTAGAAGGACGCGCTGACCGAAGCCGCCGACAGACTCAGGTCGTGATAGGCCTGGAAATAGGAGACACCCCACAACCACGCGAACGACACCCCGGTCGCCGCCACCAAACCACCGGCTACGGCGGGGCCGAGTATGGGCAGTGAAACCAGTAGCCGAGCTATCGCGGCGGGTCGGGGCCATTGCTCATCGGCGTCTTCGCCGGCGCCTTTTCGGTTTCTGACGAAAACGACGATGAGAAGCAGGAGGACCGCCGAGAACGCGCCGCAAGCAATCATGGCGGTGCGCCATCCGGCGCGCTCGACGATGAAGCCCAGCGATTCCTGGCCCAACGCCGCGCCGGTCATGCCGAACACCTCGGTCAGCGCCGCCAGGATCGGGAAGAAGCGTGGGGGAAACCATTGCGCGGCCAGCGCCATCGTGCACACCACGGTGGGCGCAGCTCCCAATCCCATGAGGATGCGAGTTAATTCGGCGGTATTCGCGGTGTGCGACATCGCAAAGAGAAACGATGCGACCGTGCAGAGGAGCGCCCCGGAGATGAGCACCGACCGTGCGCCGAAGCGCGACACCAGGATTCCCGCTGGGATCTGCAAGAGGATGTAGGGGTAGTAGAAACTTGAGGACAGCCCGCCGAATCCCGCTTCGCTCAGGGAGAGATCGACGACCAACCCTTCCCGCATGACGCTAGGGAATGTTTGCAGCACCATCTGGAAGAAAACGAACAACGCCGCCGTGCCGAAAACCAGGCTGCTGCGCCATGGCGACCAGTCGGGCCGAGGCGAGACCCCCGGTGCGCTGCCCACCTCGCTGGCCATGTCTTCAGCGTAAGCGCTCACCGCATCCCATCCGCGACAACGCCGAGCGGCTGCCACAATTTGTCGGATGTCCACCCGCACGGCTGCTGTGGACCGCCTACTGCCTCAAGCTCGCTGATCCTTCTCTGCGCATCGTGGTGCTCGAGGCCCGGTTCGCTGGTTTCGGCGCGTCCGGCCGCAATGGTGGCTGGTCGGTCACCGCGCGCGCCCGTGGGAACCTGAGCCACTGCGCTGGCTGGGTGTGCGCGGAATGTATCTGGCCTACCAGGCTGCCGACTGGCACGAAGCTCGAGGTAGGTCCAGCACGTCTCCGATCGCCGTCGTCGCGGACAAGATTGCCGGACGACCGCATCAGCCGGCTTCGGCGCGCACCTTGAGCCGCTCGAGGGTGAGCCGCATGTGCTCACCGTTGGCCTCCTGACGATTACTCACCCCGGTGGCCAACCCGCCCAGCCCGACGAACCAACCGGGTCTGCGGTCCCACATCCGTTCGGTGACGCTACAGCCGGCTTCGACAGGCGCGATGTCGTAGCGCCAGTGAGAGACCGGAATCCCCATGAAGTCGACGTCGAACGCGAACACCCGGCCCGGATCGGCATCGGACACCGTGCACGTCGTGCTCCATCTCCGAAGTCCGTTGCGATTCTTGCCCCTGAACACCGCTCCCGGTCGCGCGGAATCGCCCTTGACCCATCGCATCGCGACAGGTTCCACGGCCAGCGATGTCAGTGTGGGCAGATCGGTCACCAATCGGTAAATGGCGTCGGGGTCGGCCTCGACGCCGATGTCAGCCGTTGCTAGGGCCGGTCCAGTGAGTGTCATGGCGCGAATCGTAACGATGAGGCTCGGAAGAACCTGACGGTTTCGGGCGTTGCGCTGAGAATGACCGACCGACCTGCACGCGAGCCCCGTGAGCCGCACGAGCATTCAGCGGCCCATCCCATCACGATCAAGCCGACCGGCACCCGCGTCACCGTCCGTGTCAACGGTGGCATCGTCGCCCAGACAGACGCCGCCGTGACGCTGCAAGAAGCCAGCTATCCGGCGGTGCAGTACATCCCGATCGGCGATGTGGTGGCCGCGCTGACTCCAAGCGACACCACCACCTACTGTCCGTACAAGGGCGACGCCGGCTACTACCACCTGCACACCGGCAACGGCGAGACGGTCGAGGACGCAATGTGGACCTACGAGAAACCGCTTCTCGCGGTGTCGGCCATCGCAGGTCACGTGGCGTTCTATCCGAACAAGGCCGACGTCAGCCTGCAGGCCTAAGCTGGCGGCGTGCCTAGCTCGGCCAGCGTGGTCTTCGGCGGACCCGCCAGTCCGAGTCTGACGCTGTCACCGCTGCGGCGCGGCAGAAAAGACCCCTGCTATCACGACGATGATGACGGGGCCATCTGGCGTACCAGCCTGCTGTCCAGTGGTCCGGTCTCCGCCCGCATCGGCCGAAGTTCGTCCAATGCCGTCGACTGCGAAGCGTGGGGGCCCGGCGCAGGTGAGTTCATCGAGATGCTGCCCGCGCTGTTGGGTGCTGATGACGACGCGACCGGGTTCCGGCCCGCGGAGCCGACCATCGCTGCAGCGCAGCGCCGCGTCCCACATCTGCGGCTCGGTCGCACCAGCCGGGTGTTGGAGGCGTTGATGCCCGCGGTGCTCGAACAGCGGGTCTACGGCAAGGATGCGCATCGCGCCTGGCGCAGCCTGGTGACCAGGTACGGCGCGCCGGCGCCGGGCCCGGCGCCGGATCACTTGAGGGTGCCGCCGTCGGCGGATGCCTGGCGGCGGATTCCGTCATGGGAGTTCCAACTCGCCAACGTCGACCCCGGACGGGCCCGCACCATGGTGGGGTGTGCCCAGCGCGCCGACGCACTGGAAAGGCTGGTCAGCCGTTCGGCCGATGCGGCCCGCGCCGCGTTGATGTCGCTGCCGGGTGTGGGGGAGTGGACGGCCGCCGAGACGTTGCAGCGAGCGTTCGGCGATGCCGACGCGCTGTCGGTGGGCGATTATCACCTGGCCAAGATGGTGGGTTGGAGCCTGCTCGGGCATCCGATCAACGACCCGCAGATGGTTGAGTTACTCGAGCCGATGCGCCCGCATCGGCACCGGGCGGTGCGGCTGCTCGAAGTCAGCGGTCTTGCGGTCAACCCCCGTTTTGGACCGCGTTCGCCGATACCGAAGCTGGCCGAAATGTGACGGGCCGTTCACTACGCACTGCGGCCGATCTCTAAGAATCCCACTAAGCTTTCGCGCAAATTGATCGACAGGCATCATCGCAGTACAGGGCCAATAGCTGTCGGCACAGCAAATAAGCGCTCGCAGCGAACGTGAGGTGTGATCGACGCCTTACTGAACGATTTCAGTCGTTACGGCTGCGAAAGAAGCACCGCGGCAACGGTATTCGACTCCGAACCGGAGGCGGGCGTCTTTTGGCCGCGGATGGCCGAGCGAACCTCATTAGGTTGGACTAAGTTGGCATGTCAGGGGATCGTTGTCATATCGTTTGACCACTTGTGGCGAGTGGGACTTCACTCAAGGTGAGTGAAGAAAGGTCCGTCGTTCGGTGCAGCACGACGGGACCTCCATCGCCAGACCGGCTAACGCTCTCGTCAACGGTTGCCGTCCGAAGGACTCCGCGGCGGCGTGTGCAAGAAAAGGGTAGGTGGGAATGGCGCCCAGTCCTCAAGGGCTATACAACCCCGCGTTCGAGCACGATGCGTGCGGCGTGGCGATGGTGGCGGATATCCACGGTCGCCGCAGCCGCGACATCGTCGACAAGGCCATCACCGCGCTGCTGAACCTCGAACACCGGGGCGCCCAGGGCGCGGAGCCGAACTCCGGCGACGGCGCGGGCATCTTGCTGCAGGTTCCCGACGACTATTTTCGGGCCGTCGTGGATTTCGAGCTACCCCAGCCGGGCAGCTACGCCACGGGTATCGCCTTCTTGCCGCAGTCGTCCAAGGACGCCGCGGCCGCGTGCGAATCGGTGGAGAAGATCGCCAGAGCTCAAGGTCTGCAGGTACTGGGATGGCGCGACGTGCCCACCGATGACTCGTCACTGGGCGCGCTGGCCCGTGACGCGATGCCGACATTTCGGCAGGTGTTCCTCGCGGGCGCGTCAGGGATGGATTTGGAGCGTCGTGCCTACGTGGTGCGCAAACGTGCCGAGCATGAGCTCGGCACCAAAGGGCCTGGTCAAGACGGGCCAGGCCGTGAAACGGTTTATTTCCCAAGTCTTTCCGGCCAGACCTTCGTCTACAAGGGGATGTTGACCACACCCCAGCTGCGGACGTTCTACCTTGATCTGCAGGACGAGCGGCTGACCAGTGCGTTGGGCATCGTGCACTCGCGGTTCTCCACCAACACCTTCCCGTCGTGGCCACTGGCGCACCCGTTCCGTCGGGTCGCGCACAACGGTGAGATCAACACTGTCACCGGCAACGAGAACTGGATGCGGGCCCGGGAAGCGCTGATCAAGACCACGGTATTCGGCGGCGAGGATCTCGAGCAGATCGTCCCTGTCTGTACGCCGGGGGCCTCCGACACCGCCCGCTTCGATGAGGTGCTCGAGTTACTGCATCTGGGCGGCCGCAGCCTGCCGCACGCCATGTTGATGATGATTCCGGAGGCCTGGGAGCGCCACGAATCGATGGACCCGGCCCGCCGGGCCTTTTACGAGTACCACGCGTCGTTGATGGAGCCGTGGGACGGGCCGGCCTCGGTGTGCTTCACCGACGGAACGGTCATCGGGGCGGTTCTCGACCGCAACGGACTGCGCCCGTCGCGTATCTGGGTGACCAGGGACGGCTTGGTGGTGATGGCCTCGGAGGCCGGTGTGCTCAACCTCGATCCGGGCACCGTCGTCAAAAAGATGCGGCTGCAGCCCGGCCGCATGTTCCTCGTTGACACCGCGCAGGGCCGGATCGTGTCCGACGAGGAGATCAAGGCCGAATTGGCCGCCGAGCTGCCGTACCGCGAGTGGCTCGACGCAGGGCTTTTCAATGTTAATGAACTCCCCCCGGGTGACTACGTGCGGATGCCGCACCATCGGGTTGTTTTGCGTCAGCAGGCCTTCGGCTATACCTACGAGGAGCTGAATCTGCTGGTCGCGCCGATGGCGCGCACCGGCGTGGAAGCGCTGGGGTCGATGGGTACCGACACCCCGGTCGCAGTGCTCTCGGCGCGCCCGCGGATGCTCTACGACTACTTCCAGCAGTTGTTCGCCCAGGTGACCAACCCGCCGCTGGATGCCATCCGTGAAGAGGTCGTCACCAGTCTTTCGGGCACCGTCGGTCCAGAGGGCGACCTGCTCAACCCGGGCCCCGAGTCGTGCAGGCAGATCATGTTGCCGCAGCCGATCCTGCGCAACGCCGAGCTGTCGAAGCTGATCTGCGTCGACCCCGACCATGAGATCCGGGGCCACAAGCATGGGTTGCGGGCCGCGGTCGTGCGTTGTCTCTACCCGGTCAACCGTGGTGGGCAGGGTCTCAAGGAGGCGCTGGAGAACGTCCGCGCGAAGGTGTCGGCGGCAATCCGTCAAGGCGCGCGCATCATCGTGTTGTCCGACCGAGAGTCCAACGAGCAGTTCGCCCCGATCCCCTCGCTGCTGAGCGTGTCGACCGTGCACCACCACCTGGTTCGCGAGCGCACCCGCACCCAGGTCGGCCTCGTAGTCGAGGCCGGTGATGCCCGCGAGGTGCATCACATGGCGTGCCTGGTCGGATTCGGTGCCGCAGCGGTCAACCCGTACATGGCGTTCGAGTCGATCGAGGACATGGTCGACCGCGGACTGATCGCCGACATTTCCAGTGACCAGGCCAAGGCCAACTACGTCAAGGCCGCGGGCAAGGGTGTGCTCAAGGTGATGTCCAAGATGGGCATCTCCACGCTGGCGTCCTATACCGGCGCGCAGTTGTTCCAGGCCATCGGTATCAGCCAGCCAGTGCTCGACGAGTACTTCACCGGCCTGTCGTGTCCGGTCGGCGGCATCGATCTGAACGACATCGCCAACGACGTCGCCGCTCGGCACGCGCTGGCCTACCTGGACCGGCCCGACGAGCGGGCGCATCGCGAACTCGAGGTTGGCGGTGAGTACCAGTGGCGCCGCGAGGGCGAGTACCACCTGTTCAACCCGGACACGGTGTTCAAGCTGCAACATTCGACACGCACGGGGCAGTACTCGGTCTTCAAGGAGTACACCGCCCTGGTCGACGACCAGAGCGAGCGCATGGCCTCGCTGCGCGGGCTGCTCAAGTTCCGTGGCAGTGCCGACACTGACCGCCCTTCCGTGCCGATCGACGAGGTCGAGCCTGCCAGCGCAATCGTCACCCGGTTCTCGACCGGAGCGATGAGCTACGGTTCGATATCCGCCGAAGCCCATGAGATGCTTGCCATAGCAATGAACCGCCTTGGCGGACGGTCCAACTCGGGCGAGGGCGGCGAGTCCGTCTCGCGATTCGATCGCGACGCAAACGGTGACTGGCGGCGCAGTGCCATCAAACAGGTGGCCTCGGGCCGATTCGGCGTGACCAGCCACTACTTGTCGAACTGCACCGACATTCAGATCAAGATGGCCCAGGGCGCCAAACCCGGTGAGGGCGGACAGCTTCCGAGCCACAAGGTCTACCCGTGGGTGGCCGAGGTGCGCCATTCCACTCCCGGTGTGGGCCTGATTTCGCCGCCACCCCATCACGACATCTACTCGATCGAGGATCTCGCGCAGTTGATCCATGATCTGAAGAATGCGAACCCGCAGGCGCGTGTGCACGTGAAGTTGGTGAGCGAGAACGGGGTCGGGACGGTTGCAGCCGGCGTCTCCAAGGCACACGCCGATGTGGTGCTGATCTCCGGCCACGACGGAGGCACCGGCGCCACTCCGCTCACGTCGCAGAAGCATGCCGGAGCCCCGTGGGAGCTCGGGCTGGCAGAGACCCAGCAGACCTTGCTGCTCAACGGCTTACGGGACCGCATCGTGGTGCAGGTCGACGGCCAGCTCAAGACCGGTCGGGACGTCGTTGTCGCCGCATTGCTCGGCGCCGAGGAGTTCGGCTTCGCCACCGCCCCGTTGGTGGTGGCCGGCTGCATCATGATGCGGGTCTGTCACCTCGACACCTGCCCGGTCGGCGTGGCCACCCAGAACCCGCTGCTACGCCAACGGTTCAACGCCCAGCCGGAATTCGTCGAGAACTTCTTCCTGTTCATCGCCGAGGAAGTGCGGGAGCTGATGGCCGAGTTGGGCTTCCGGACCGTAAACGAGATGGTCGGCCAGGTCGGCACACTTGACACCGTTCGAGCCGCCAAGCACTGGAAGGCCCACAAGTTGGACTTGGCGCCGGTGCTGTACGAGCCCGAGTCGGCGTTCATGAACCAGGATCTGTACTGCAGTTCACGCCAGGACCACGGCCTGGACAAGGCGCTGGACCAGCAACTGATCGCGCAGTGCCGAGAGGCCCTCGACGCTGGCGTGCCGGTGCGTTTCAGTACCACCATCACCAACGTCAACCGGACAGTCGGCACGATGCTCGGCCACGAGGTAACCAAAGCCTATGGCGGTGAAGGACTTCCGGACGGCACCATCGACATCACCTTCGAGGGGTCGGCGGGCAACAGTTTCGGAGCCTTCGTGCCCAACGGCATCACGCTGCGCGTGTACGGCGATGCCAACGACTACGTCGGCAAGGGTCTGTCCGGGGGGCAGGTCGTCGTCCGGCCGCCCGCCGGTGCGCCCGAAGGCTATGTGGCCGAGGACAACATCATCGCCGGTAATGTGATCCTGTTCGGTGCGACCGGTGGTCGGATGTTCCTGCGCGGTCAGGTGGGCGAGCGGTTCGCGGTGCGCAACTCTGGCGCGCATGCTGTCGTCGAGGGCGTCGGAGACCACGGCTGCGAGTACATGACCGGCGGCAAGGTCGTCATCCTCGGCCCGACCGGCAGAAACTTCGCGGCGGGTATGTCCGGTGGGGTCGGCTATGTATACGACCCCCACGACGCGCTGGCCGACAATTTGAACGCCGAAATGGTGGATATCGAGTCGCTCGACGACCCAGACTCCGTAGACGCGGTGTGGCTGCACGACATGATTCAGGCCCACGTTGATGCTACGGATTCTGCAGTGGGACAACGGGTTCTCGCAGGATGGGATGGATCGGAGTCAGAGATGCGTCACTTCAAGAAGGTGATGCCACGCGATTACAAGCGGGTGTTGCTCGCGATCGCCGAAGCTGAGCTGCGCGGCGCCGACGAGAACGAAATTTCCGAGGCGATCATGGCGGCCGCAGGTGGCTGACCCGCGCGGCTTTATGAAATACGACCACCGCGAGATGCCGCCGCGGCGGCCGGTCGATCTGCGCCTGCAGGATTGGAAAGAGGTATACAAGGACTTCTCTCACGAGGTCCTCAAGGAGCAGGCGAGCCGATGCATGGACTGCGGTATCCCTTTCTGTCACAACGGATGTCCGCTGGGTAACCTCATCCCTGAGTGGAACGACCTGGTGCGTAACGGGCGGTGGCACGATGCCATCGAACGGCTGCATGCGACCAACAACTTCCCGGAGTTCACCGGGCGGTTGTGTCCGGCGCCCTGCGAAGGATCCTGTGTCCTGGGCATCAACCAGGATCCGGTGACCATCAAGCAGGTCGAGGTGGAAATCATCGACAACGCCTTCAGCCAGGGTTGGGTGGTGCCCTTGCCCCCCGACCGGCTGACCGGTAAGGCCGTCGCGGTGGTGGGATCCGGACCCGCGGGTCTGGCTGCGGCTCAGCAGCTGACGCGCGCCGGGCACACCGTCACGGTGTTGGAGCGCGACGACCGCATCGGCGGCCTGCTGCGCTACGGCATCCCGGAATTCAAGATGGAGAAACGCCACATCGACCGGCGCCTCGATCAGATGCGCGCCGAAGGAACCAAGTTCCGCACCGGCGTCAATGTCGGTGTCGATATGACGGCGGTTCAACTCCGCGCAGAGTTCGACGCTGTTGTGCTGGCCGGCGGTGCGACCGCAGGCCGGGATCTACCGATCCCAGGGCGTGAGCTCGACGGTATCCACCAAGCGATGGAGTACCTGCCGTGGGCCAACCGGGTCCAGCTAGGCGATCCGGTAGCCGACGAGCACGACCAACCGCCGATCACGGCCAAGGACAAGAACGTCGTCATCATCGGCGGTGGCGATACCGGCGCGGACTGTCTGGGCACCGCGCACCGGCAGGGTGCGGCCAGCGTGCACCAGTTCGAGATCATGCCGCGCCCCCCCGAGACACGTGCTGATTCGACGCCGTGGCCGACCTATCCTTTGATGTTCCGGGTGACCTCCGCGCACGAGGAGGGCGGTGACCGGGTCTACTCGGTGAACACTGAGCAGTTCCTCGGCGAAGATAGCGTGACAGGCCTGCGCGGTCACGAGGTGGAGATGAGGGCCGGCAAGTTCGAGAAGGTCGACGGCACCGACTTCGAGTTGGCGGCCGAACTCGTGCTGCTGGCCATGGGCTTCACCGGACCCGAACATGAAGGTCTTTTGACCAACCTCCGCGTTGAACTCAACGAGCGCGGCAACGTCGCGCGCAACGACGCATTCGCGACGTCAGTGCCCGGCGTGTACGTGGCCGGTGACATGGGACGCGGTCAGTCCCTGATTGTGTGGGCGATCGCCGAGGGTCGGGCCGCGGCTGCCGCGGTGGACCGGTACCTGATGGGGCGGACGGCGCTGCCGTCGCCGATCAAGCCCACCGAAGTGCCGCAGCGATGAGCGCTTGCGCGAAGAGCAGACAGTGCAGATGAGCGCTTGCGCGAAGAGCA
>ERZ888423.1654-NODE-1654-length-18691-cov-12.958736_pt1 | contig 18691 bp, 13 predicted proteins | sample MGYA00520523_ERZ888423 | MGnify/ENA primary metagenome ERZ888423 (study PRJEB32303, sample SAMEA104408611) | aquatic metagenome | biome: Brackish water; feature: Pelagic; material: water | place: Baltic Sea | collected 2014-06-08T10:24:00 | depth 30,27 m ...
GCCATACCCTCCGCCACTTTGTCACCTTCTTTCCTTTGGTCTATACTTTGATAGTTAGAGGCTAAACACAATTAATATATTATGCAAAAAGGAAAAGTTTCAGTAAACACGGAGAATATCTTCCCGATTATCAAGAAATTTCTTTACACAGATAACGAGATTTTCTTGCGAGAATTAATCTCAAATGCCACCGACGCTAGTAATAAACTACGTGTGCTGAGCCAACGCGGAGAGGCTGCAGGAGACCTAGGTGAATTAAAGATTAGCGTTACCCTTAATGAGGACAAAAAGACCTTAACTATTAGCGACAATGGAATAGGTATGACGGCCGAAGAGATTGATAAATACATCAATCAAATCGCGTTTTCGGGTGCAGAAGAATTTGTAGAAAAATTTAAAGATACCAAAGCAGATGCCAATATTATTGGCCATTTTGGATTAGGATTTTACTCCAGTTTTATGGTTGCAGATACCGTAGAAATTGATTCACTAAGTCATGTAGAAGGAGCAGAGCCTGCCAAATGGACGTGCGAAGGAAGTACCGATTTTAAAATAACCAAAGGAAAGCGTAAGACCCGTGGTACAGACATTATTCTACATATTAACGAAGAGAGCAAAGACTTTTTAGGTAAATGGAAAATTCAAGAATTACTCAACAAGTATTGTAAATTCTTACCTATTCCTATTGAGTTTGATGGTAAGATTATTAATGAAATAGCCCCTCTTTGGAAAAAAAATCCAGCGGATTTAAAAGACGAAGATTACACTGATTTTTACACGCAATTATACCCTATGAGTGAGCCTCCATTATTTTGGATTCACTTAAACGTAGATTACCCGTTTAACCTCACAGGAGTACTTTATTTCCCAAAAATCAAAAAGGAAATAGAGCCGAACAGAAATAAGATTCAACTTTTTAGCAATCAAGTATATGTGACAGACAATGTAGAAGATATTGTACCTGAATACTTAATGTTATTGCACGGCGTAATTGATAGTCCTGATATACCACTTAACGTAAGTAGAAGCAGCTTACAGTCTGATGGTGCGGTGAAGAAAATAACTAGCCATATCAGCAAAAAAGTAGCAGACAAATTAGCAGACTTACACAAAGCTGATTTTGAAGATTACAAGTCGAAATGGGAAAGCATCAGCATATTTGTAAAGTACGGAATGTTATCCGACGATAAATTTTACGACAGAGCTAAGGGAATATGCTTATTGCAAAACACTGAAAAAGAGTATTACAGCATTGACGAGTATATCGCTAAGATAGAACCTAACCAAACCGATAAAGATGGCAACAAGATAGGTTTATATACCAATGATGCAGACAAGCAACACAGTTATGTGGATGCAGCCATAAACAAAGGATATGACGTACTGTTACTAGATGAGTTAATTGATAATCATTTCATAAGCAACCTAGAGCAGAAAAATGATAAGTTTCAACTTAAGCGTGTAGATGCAGATACGGCAGGTAAGCTTATCGACAAAGACGAAAAGAGCGAAAGCGTATTGAGCGAAGATGAGGTAACTAAATTAAAAGCAGCCTTTGAAGGAGTTGTGAACAAAGACAAGTATACCATCGTGTCTGAGGTAATGAGTCCAGAAGAAGCGTTTATCACCATAACACGTAGTGAGTGGGAGAGACGCATGAGTGAAATGGGCGGTATGGGCGGCATGCAGATGTTTGGGCAGATGCCTGAGAAATATTCGGTAGCGGTAAATACAAATCACGCTTTAGCCAATAAAGTACTCAAAGCAGAAGGCGATGCACAAACAGAACTTTTAACCAAATCTATTGATTTAGCCAAATTATCACAGAACTTATTAACGGGTAAAGAGTTAACGGAGTTTGTGAAAAGACAAATGGCAGCTTTATAGCATTTAGGTAAACCAACACCTAAAAAAGGCCCGCGATAGCGGGCCTTTTTTTATGCAATTTTATTTCTAGTAGGATTTTGAAGCCAGTTAAGAATTAATGAAAGAACAAGGAGCCAGAAGTAAAATGACGAGAAGTCGTTTCATTACTGTAAAAATAAAATAACTTTGAACTTAATGAATGTTTCCATAGTGCAATTGGATATAACTGCTAAAAATACGAAAGCTAATTTCGTTAAAATAGAAGCGTTACTCGCCGATTGTACATCAGATTTGGTTGTGCTTCCTGAAATGTTTAGCACCGGATATTTTACAGACGATACAACGCTAGCTCAACCTATGAATGGGGAGATTATAAGCTGGATGCTCGATTATTCACAACGACATTCTACTGCCATTTGCGGCAGTCTGTTATGCCTTGAAAATGGTGAATTGTTTAACCGTTTTGTGATGGTAAGTCAAGGGGAGATTTTAGGGCATTACGATAAGGCTCACCTTTTTTCGATGGCCAATGAAAATGTGCACTTTACGCCTGGTAATACCAAGGTAGATATGGTGTTGAATGGTTTTAAGATTAGACCGATTATCTGTTATGATTTGCGATTTCCATACTCTTCGTTTAACGACTCGGAATATGACATTTTAATAAACGTAGCCAGTTGGCCAAGCCAACGTATAGGGCATTGGGATGCATTATTGCGTGCCAGAGCAATAGAAAATCAAGCGTATGTCATTGGGTGTAATAGGGTAGGAGAACAGGTATATACAGAGGATAAAAAATCTCATTATCCGGGGCACAGTGGCGTATATAGACCTGATGGTGAGCGTCTTGTACATTCGGTAAAGGAAGAAGTACTAAGGTTAACGATTACCCAAGAGGCTATCGCAACTACACGCAAGCAATTGCCATTTTTAAACGACCGCAGAATGTAGTCCGGCTTGTGAATGTTTTAATGCATTCTATCGCCACGTATGGCTAATGTTTTAACCATTTCTGCTTCAAAAGCGACGTACTCCGACCATCGGTTTAGTACATAGTCTTCATCAGCGTATTTTTTGGCTAGGTTTATAAATGCTTTGTAATGTCCTGCTTCACTTACCATAAATTCGTGATAAAATTTTTGTAATTCGGGATCTTCTACATGCAAACTCAGCAGTCTAAATCGTTCGCAACTGCGTGCTTCTATCATCGCAAAAGCGAGCAAATACTCTACGAGTTGTTTGGTAATATGATCTCCTCCCCGTATGAATCCGTTTAGCTTATTGACGTATTCATCTTTGCGCTGCGGTCCCAGTTCATGGCCACGTTGTTTGAGCTCTTTGAGCACTTTTCTAAAATGCCCCCATTCTTCGGCTACAATAGGAGCAATAATGTCTACAACTTCGGTATAATCACTAAATTTACTAATCATACTAATGCCGTGGGTAGCAGCTTTCTGCTCGCACCAAGCGTGATCGGTAAGAATAAATTCTATGCTTTTTTCGGCTATGTTTACCCAACGAGGGTCGGTAGCCATTTCTAGGCCTAAGGTAGTTTTGGATGTGGGCGACGCCATAGGTGCAAAAGTAATAAATGTAAAGTGGTATAGTATTTAAGATTTATGACTCGAATTGACTAGCCTGAAGTACTGATTTTTTGTTCAGTCTTCGAAAGTGGTCTCCTTCCTCGCCAAACTCAGGATGACAAATAAGTACCGAATTACGACCAGCTCCCTAAAACAGCATCAACACCCCCACAAACACCACCAAACCTATCAACATAAGAATGAGTGTGTAAGGCAAAATATCCTTGGCTTTTAAACCCGTTATACTCAACAGCGGCAACGCCCAAAATGGCTGCATCATATTGGTAAGTTGATCACCGTAGGCCATGGCAAGTATGATTTTGGGTAATGGCACGCCTAGCCTTGTGGCTGCGTCTAGCAGAATAGGACCTTGTATAGCCCATTGCCCGCCTCCGCTCGGCACAAATAGATTTACTAATCCTGCACTTAGAAACGTATACACCGGGAGCGTTTGTGCAGTCGAAATTGTTATAAACCAATCCGAAATAAGGTTAATTAATCCGCCGCTTTGCATTAAGGCGAGTATCCCAAAGTACAGAGGGAATTGAATTAATATTCCCGACGAACCTTTAATGGCATCATCCACGGCACCCAGAAAAGTCTGAAAGTTTTGATGAAGGAGAAGACATAAGGCTAGCATACCAAAATTGATATAGTTGGGTGATATAAATCCTAAGCTCGGTCCCTCAAAAATAACGGCAATGTAAATGGCCAGTACAACCAAACCGACGCCTATAGATTTGCTAATGAAACCGAGGTGATCTATGTATTCAGCACCTTGCAGTTGGTTGGGTTTTTCGTGTTTTAGTTTAACGGCTTCAATACTAGGTATAGATGATTTTAAACGTTTACCTAACAGATAAAACGCTATTGGAATAAGAACCAGTAGCAATACAAAGGCTGTAATGTTGAGCGAAGAAAAAACCGTTTCGGCATAGGTTACAGCATTGGGCAGTGAGGTGTTATGGGCTATTTCTTGTAGATGTCCTTTTTCTGCGGCCTTTGCCAATGCAGAACCAGATAACCCGCCATGCCAAACCATTAAACCTACATAGCCAGAGGCTCCTATGAGCGGATAGTTTAAAGGTAACTGTTGTTTGGTAAAACGTTCACCCATTTTTCGAGCGATAATGGCTCCAAAAACCAAGGCCAATCCCCAGTTGATAAAAGCAACCAATATGGTCGTAAATGTAATAATAGCAGCTGCTTTTGCCGTGGTATTAATGGGTTTAATCAGGGATGAAATAAGCGCGTCAAAAAAGCTACTCAAGGCTAAGCTATGTCCTAAGACCAGCATGAGCATCATCTGAAACGCAAATGCGAGTAAATTACTGTTCCATAAGCCTTCTTGCCAATCTAAAAGTAGTTCGGTGGTAGGTTTGGGACTGTATACTAGGGTAAGAAAGAGGGTGAAAAGCGTGAGCAACACCGCAATACTAAAGGGAGAAGGGAGTAACCTCCGAAACCAATTCGCGTAGTGTTGCGTAAAACTCATAGATAACTTACCAGTTCTTCCAAATAGGTGGCATCTACGTTGTCAAATGCACCAAATGCTGTACTGTCTATATCTAACACCGCGTAAACCTCATCATTGCGAACACATGGAATTACAATTTCAGAATTACTAAGCGCACTGCATGCAATGTGTCCAGGAAACTCATGCACATCTGCCACAATTTGTGTTTGTTGAAGTTGCCATGCAGTGCCGCATACACCTCTCCCAAATTGGATGCGCGTGCACGCTATAGGTCCGTTAAAAGGGCCTAATATTAGTTCGTCATTTACCACACGGTAAAATCCAATCCAATGATGTGGAAAGTGTTCCATAATCAATCTGCTGAGGTTCGCCATATTAGCTACATCATCTACCTGCTTATCTACAAGCGATTTGGCTTGTTTCAGTAAATTTTGATATACTTCTTCCTTTTTCAAGATTACAATATTATTACTTATAAAATAGATGTACATTCCAAAACAAATTTAGTTTTGAAAGAAATAAACTGGTAATGAATTTATCTCATCAAAAAATCCTCCTGATTGTATTGGCGATTAATGCCGTGTTCTTACTTGCTTTATTTATTTTCTGGGAATAGGAATAAAGAAGAGGCAGGTTGTTCGTTTGATTTACTTCTTTTTCAAAATGATATAACCCCACGCATCTATTACTCCTGTTGCAGCATCATACTTATCAGAAAGGTCTACACCGTAACCTTCCAAAGCAGATTTAGGGTATGAGGCCTCTGCGGTAGAAGCAACATTTACTACAATTCTGTATTCAGCCTTCTCGCCTCGATCTATGGTAATAGTGTTTTTACCTTGCAGTGCTGTAGGAAAAACCATCGCACTATTAATAGCCATGGCTTTATCTGATTTAATTCTGTTTAAGCTCTGATAGAATCCAAAGTAATCTTTAGCATCTTTACCCTTCCAGTCGATCTCATCTTTACCAAAGAAACTTAATCGGTGATTTAATCCTACTTCTTGACCATTGTATATAAGAGGCATACCTCTTAAAGCATAGCTCAAAACGGCCATTGCTTGCCATGATTCACCTAATCGTTCGCCAATGGTTCCGTTCCAGCTATTTTCATCGTGATTGGTGATGAAATTCATAGGAAAGGCTCTAGTTCCATTGATGCTGTCTTTATTTTTAACCACACGGATAATTTCACTTGCGGTAACTTCACCTTTGGCTAGTTTGTTAAACACGTGATGCATTTCCCAACCGTAATAAGCATCAAAGGCCTTGTCAAATTGATCTGGTTTGTGCGTTTCGCTTTCCGCAAGCATAAACATAGGCTTAATAGTTTCTATTGCCGCTCTGGCTTCGTTCCAAAAGTCTGTAGGCACTTCGTTAGCCACATCGCATCTAAAACCGTCTAAATCGCATTCTGTCACCCAAAACTGCATGCTTTTGATCATTTCTGCACGCATTTCTTTGTTTTCATAATTTAAGTCTGCCACATCCGTCCAGCCGTAGCTTTTTCCATCTTCTCCTATTGGGTCCGTTATTTTACCCGTGCTGTCATGCGTGTACCAATCAGGGTGTGCGGTAATCCAAGCATTATCCCAAGCGGTATGGTTCCCCACCCAGTCCAAGATTACTTTGATGCCCATATCATGACATTTAGCAATAATTCGTTTAAAGTCTTCAACCGTTCCGTACTTTGGATTTACCGCCATGTAATCGGAAATAGAGTAGGGACTGCCCCAGTATTTATCGTAATCCGGATTAGGTAAGTCTTGAACAAATGTATCCCCTACTGCTTTTCTATTAAGCTTACCGATGGGTTGTATGGGCATAAACCAAAGTATGTCCACTCCAAGTTCTTTAAGTTGTGGTAATTTGGCTTCAAACGCCGCAAAGGTGCCTTCAGGGGTATATTGCCTAATGTTTACTTCATAAATGGTAGCATTTTGTACCCACTCAGAAGGTGATGCTTCCTCGATAGTGGCTTCTTTGGCAGAATTACAGGCAAATAGGCTAATGGTTAATACGGTCAGAATAGCGAAGTGTTTTTTCATGGTGAACGGTGAATATATATATGTATACAAATAATAAAAATAGTGTAGCGTGTGTAAATATGCCGTAGGCTTCTAAAATATCAGAAATCCTAGAACCTACGAATAACTCAGAACTAAGAGTAATTAGTAATATTGGGATTAGAAATAAGATTCTTAGCTTTTTATCTTGACGTGTAATTATGTACAAATTCAATGTTAAAGGCAATAAAAAAACAAAGTAATATTTCCAAGCTATGGGAGAGAACAAAGGAATAAATGAAATTAGAATAATGTATTGCCATTCAAAAGACAATTTAAAATTATAGGTATAAATGAAGACTATTCCAACAATAAGAGCAATGAGTCCAATAACTCCTAATGAGAAAATTTTTGATTCTTGCAAAGTGAACGACCAAAGGTTATAACTAACCCCAGAAAAACGCTCAACGTTAGAAACTAAACCGGTAACAAATCCCCAAATAGACTGATTGCCATAGTCATAGATATGCTTAGTCAGTACATCCTTGCTCCACCACGTAATGTGATGTTGAATGGTTTCATGGAAACCGAAATACATAAAAACACCAAGCATAAGTACGCTGATCCATCCTAAAACATAGGCTGTTAAAATAAATCGTTTTCTAAAAATAAAGAAGGGTAAGAGCAGAATCGTATATGCTTTGCAAAGAATTGTGATGGCTATTAGAAGTGCTGGAAGTGTTTGTTTGCCCTTAGTAAGCAAGTGTAATGCAAGTAAGCACATCCCCATTAAGTAAATGTTTATCTGAATATTTACTACTTCTTCTACAAAGATTCTTAATCCTAATAAAAAAGGAACAATAAATACCCAGCTTTTTAGAGTTTCGTTTGTTTGATCTGGCTTCTTTAGAGATAACTTGAAATCTTTGTTAAAAAAAATGGCGAGTAACCACTTAAAGCAGAGCACGTAAACTAGTGTAAAACCTGAAAGCCATACAAATTGTAATGCTTTGTGACTTATACTATTCAGTAAGTAGAGTGGGATACTAAATACGGAGAACGAAGGCGGCCAAGTATTTAAATAATGACTGTAAATATCTCCCCGCTCCCAAGCAAGTTTGCCTGCTATTATATAGCCAGAAAAATCGTGCTTTGTTGTGATGCTATCTCTCAGTATTATGAAAATTAAAATTAACGCCAAAATACTAAGTATGGCGTTCTTTAATACATCTTCATTAAGTTTTATCCGTTTGTGCATAGAAGGTTATTTATTTTTGACTTGAATATCATAAGACCATGGGTTACGTGCATCTTTATGCAACGTTACCGTAACTTCATTGCTAAAGTACTTACGTTTATATGTTAAACGGTTTTCAGTGTTTTCTAGGATGGAAAAATCACCATAAAGTAGCGCCATATTATCCTTACGTAACGTGGTAAGTTTAGCGATTTCCTTTTGAAGTGCCATTTCTTCTTTGCTTAGATTTTCAAAGCGCATCATTCTTCTATTGTCAGGGTCACCTGCGCCCGTCATGCCTATTTCGTCACCATAATAAATGATAGGAATACCCGGAATAGTCATGTTAAACGCATTGAACATAGCCATTTTTTTATAGGCTAAATTGTCTTGTACGGTAATGTCTTGCTTCCAGCCAATACGCTTGTACTCTTGACCAGGTAAATCAAAAGGCAAGCTTCCATCGGCATAGCCCATAAAACGTGGTTTATCTTGATTACCTGTAATATTGCCCATCAAGTGATGATAGCCATAAGTAGTTAAGCTAGCTTCTAGTGCATCTGCAAGCTGAGTCATACTTGCTTGTTCTTTAGCAAATACAGGAAGTGCTTTGTCGTACATATTAAAGTCAAACTGTGCATCTAGCATTCCAGTACTAATGTAACTGTTAATAAGATCATGGGTGCCATAGGTTTCACCTATTTGGTAAATGTATTTCTCTTTTTCCTTACTTACTAATTTTACTTTTTTGGAAAGATTACGCCAAAAATTCTCAGGAATATGTTTCGTTGCATCGTGTCTAAATCCATCAAAATCATAATGAGTAACCCAAAATAGCGCTGAGTCAATCATAAAGTCAGCTACTTTCGGATTTTCTAAATTAAGCGTAGGAAGAAAAGTATCAAACCAAGTGGTAAGTCGGTGATCGTCCCAGCGTTCCGTATTCATAGATCCATCAGGAAGATAGAGTGGCGTCACCCAGTCTTTGTGTTGCTGGTACACAGAATGCTGTTCATGTACGTGATTGGCAACGTAATCGAGCAAAACACTGAGCCCATTTTGATGCGCTACGCTAAGCATTTCTTTTACATCAGCTTCAGAACCAAGTCTAAAATCTACAGTGGTAGAGGTAACAGGCCAGTAGCCATGATATCCGCTAAACTTGGTTTCTGGATCATGAAACTGTCCCCAAGCGTCTATTGGATTCTGGGTAATAGGAGAGACCCAAATGGTATTGATATGGAGGTCTCTGAAATAACCACTTTTTATTTTCTGGGTAATTCCCTGAATATCACCACCGTAATATTGGGCTTTGGATAAGATTGCAGGATCATTTACCGGATGATTATTTGATTTATCGCCATCTACAAATCTATCTACCATCATAAAATACATAATGCTGCTATGCCAATCATTGTTATTTAACTTTTTAGCATCGGTAATTACGTTTCCTTTTTCTAGTGGTATCAGTAAGTCATTACTTACAGCGTCTTGGTTGTATCCAAAAATTCGAATATGAGAGCGATTTATATTCCTAGCAAAGACCGGAATTACGAGTTTAAAATTATTACCTTCTTTTTTGGTTTCTATTCTGAAGTTGTTCCAATAGGCATAAATATTATCGGTATGGACCGAAGAAATTACAATTTCATTGGTTGAAAAAGATTCGGTTACAATGGACGGTGTTAGCTCTTTAGGAGGCCCCGAAACCTCAAGCACATTATTAAACCCACCCATGCCGTTACTTATGGTTACGGGGTTACTTGGGTCATCTATTTCTTTACCATCGGCTATAAGCTTGTATTGGTATTTGCCGGGTTTGAGATTTAAAACAATACCATATGGACTACCATGAACGGAAGGGAAGAGCTCTGATTTAGAACTGTTCCAATTGTTAAATTCGCCTTTTATTTTAAGTGTAACATAGTTTGGCTTTATTGAGACATCAAAATGATACTTTTTTGTCTTACTCCCTTTTACTAAAATAGCATAAGGAATACCCTCAGCGTAAACGGTTAGATTACTCAGCGGCTTTGAACTTACGCTAAGTAAATACAAGTTGGTTGTATCAAATGCTATTTGTATAGCATCATCCGAAACGACAGAATCAATATTCAGGGGACTCTCAAAATAATCAGCAATAACTACGACGGTAGTATCACCTACCAACTGAATAGGAGAGGCCAAACCAAAGAGCTTAGAATCCTCCAGAGTAGTTGTATTTTTTGAGCATCCTGTTGCCAAAATAAAAACAGATACTGCAAGACCGATTGATTTGATTAACGTGTACATAGTGTCATTTTTACGCTAAGGCAATTATAGGAAAAAAATATAACAAGGCGTTAACCACTTATTTCTATCCCTTTTTTAGTGATAGCAACATTTTTCACATCTCCATTAAAACGGATTTTAAATGAAAAGCCATCCCAATTTTCTGGTAAGAACGGTTTGAATGTAAGTTCACCGTTTTTAACCCGCATACCTGCAAATCCTTTCACAATGCTTAACCAGGTTCCTGCCATACTGGTAATATGAAGTCCGTCACGCGTATCATTATTGTAATCGTCGAGGTCTAGACGGGCAGTTCTAAGGTAAAATTCATACGCACGTTTTTCATCACCCAGTTTAGCTGCCAAAATACTGTGCACACAAGGGCTTAAGGAGGATTCGTGTACGGTGAGTGGTTCATAAAAGTCATAATGACGCTTATGTTCTTCGTCTGTATACTCATCTTCAAAGAAATAAAACCCTTGTAAGGTATCTGCTTGCTTTATGTAGCAGCTACGCAATATTCTGTCCCAGCTCCAATGCTCAACAATAGGGCGTTGTGATTCAGGAAGGTCTTTTACGGGTATTAACTCCTTGTCTAAAAAGCCATCTTGTTGCAAGAAGACCTGGTATTTTTCAGAATAGGGGTAGTACATATTCGCTGAAATCTCAGCCCATTTTACGGCTTCCTCGGCATTATATTTTGTTTTAGCACGTATTCTGGTATACTCTTTTGGTTGATTTTGCTCTACCCAAGTAAGAGATTCTCGGCAATAATCCATGCACCAAGCTGCTAATTTATTGGTGTACCAGTTATTGTTTACGTTGTTTTCAAATTCATTTGGACCTGTTACTCCCAACATTACGTATTTCTGTTGGTTCTCACTCCAATTAACGCGTTGCGCCCAAAAGCGAGCTATGCCCATAAGCACTTCTAAGCCATACTCTGCTAGGTATTTTTTATCAGCGGTATAATTGATGTAATCATAAATAGCGTAAGCGATAGCACCGTTTCTATGTATTTCTTCAAAGGTTATTTCCCATTCATTATGACATTCTTCGCCGTTCATGGTTACCATGGGATAAAGTGCAGCTCCATCTGTAAAACCAAGTTTTTTGGCATTTTCGATAGCTCTGTCTAGGTGTTTGTATCGGTAAATAAGTAGGTTTCTCGCTACTTCTGGATCAGAAGTGGCCTGATAAAATGGTATGCAATACGCTTCGGTGTCCCAATAGGTGCTTCCTCCATATTTTTCACCAGTAAATCCTTTAGGTCCTATATTTAATCTTTCATCTTCCCCTGTATACGTACAGTTTAATTGAAAAATATTAAAACGAATTGCTTGTTGAGCAGAGATGTCTCCATCTATGACGATGTCACTTTCTTCCCACTTTGCAGCCCACGTAAACTCATGATTTGCTTTTAGGGTTTCAAAAGAGACATGCTTAACACTGGCTATCTCGGTTTCAAGAACAGTTTGAATATCTGCTTTTTCGTAGTCTAAGGATGAGATAATGATAGCTTTTTTCTTGATGCCAACGACAGAATCTTTTTTAAGTTTAAACGTTGTGGTAGTAGAAGCGTATTCCTTAGAGGTCTCTGCATTGTCTGCATGTATTTGCTCTCCATTTGTAACGATTTGCGTTTCGGAAATAACACCAACGTAAAAGTCTGTTTTCTTGGTTTTAGCAATCAAAAGAGCGGTTTCTTTGGTAGCCATTGTATCAACTCCGATCCAAAATTTTTCGTCGTAGTTAGAGTCCGCATTAACGATTGTGCCGTCAATACTAGATTCAATGCTTACAGTTGCATCTTTATCTAGGGAAAATGAATAAGAGATGGCACCTAAGTTACTTTTAGCTAAACTGCAAAAACGCGTGATGTTGGCTGTAACGGCAATGCCATTTACCATTTTTGCTGTAAATGAACGATGTAATAAGCCTTTTTGCATGTCAAGTGTTCTGTTAAATACAGAAACCTCACACATGGCAAGATCTAGTTCTTCATCATTAATGGTAATGTTAATTCCTATCCAATTAGGCGCATTAAGAACCTTGGCGAAGTATTCAGGATAACCATTTTTCCACCAACCTACACGTGTCTTGTCAGGATAGTATACACCGGCTACGTAGTTTCCTTCAAGGGAGTCTCCGCTGTATTTTTCTTCAAAGTTGGCTCTCTGTCCAAATTTACCATTTCCGATACTAAAAATACTTTCGGATACGCGACTGACATGCATGTCAAATCCTTCCTCAATAATATGCCAAGGATGATGCTTTATGTAGTTTTTCATCTACGAATTCTTAAAATAAGGTTTTAAATTTCTCTAAATCGGCTTTAGACCAGTCATCTATTTGAAGATGAGCTCCTTTAAGGCCTTTGTCTTCTCCGTATAATATGCTTTTCATTCCTGCTTTTTTGGCTGCAGTGAGTCCCGCTTGCGAATCCTCTATAACCAAACATTCGCTTGGGTCGCATTGTAATTTTTCGGCTGCTAATAAAAAGATATCAGGTTCAGGCTTGCTATTCTCCGTCATTCCTCCATCTACTATTGCGTGAAATTCTAAGACGAGATCTAGTTTGTCAATAATACGAATAGCATTTCTGCTCGATGATCCAATGGCTACTTTAATGCCTTGCACCTTTGCTGCGTCATTAAATTCTTTAAAACCGGGGAAAACCTCATCTGGAGTCATAGTATCTATAAATTCCAAGTACATGGCATTTTTTTTCAAGAGATACCTTTGTTTATCAGCCTCAGATATTCTATTACCGCTCCACTTAATTATTTTTTCGAGCGATTCTTTTCGTCCAACACCTTTCAGTTTCTGATTTTGCTTCTCTGTTAAGTGGTATTCCAATTGATCTGCAACCCACTTCCAACTTTGATAATGATATTTAGCAGTGTCTGTGATAACACCGTCTAAATCATAAATGCACGCTTTTAAACTCATTTGGCTAGTTGGTATAGATTAATATGATATTCTGCAAGTGGTTCTACTGGGCGTTTTTCTATCTTACCCACGGTAAAGCTATGTTTTTTAGCTACCTCATCCAAAATATTTTTAAAATAATAGGCTACGCTCCCCACAAAATGCACGGGAACTTCACGGTAGTTATCATAGCAAAGCACATGTATCTCGACGAAGCGATCTAATCCTTTATAGAGTAAATCTTTCAGATAGGGATGATTGGGGTTCTTGCTGAAGAAATGCATAAAGCTTGCAAGATATACGTTTGCATCGGGTAAATTATAAGTAGCCTCAAATATTCCTTCTTTGGTCAGCTTATATTCCGTTTGAAAGGCAATAGACAAATCTTCAGGCATACGGTGATATAGCCATTCGGCTAATAGTATTTTGCCAAAATAAGCACCACTTGCTTCATCCCCCAATACATAACCTAGAGCAGGCACTTCTTCATTTACTTCCTCTCCATCAAAATAACAAGAATTAGAACCGGTGCCTATGATACATGTAATTCCTTTATCTCCTTTTGAAGTCGCTAAGGCAGCTCCTTTTAAATCATGGTCTACTAATATGAATGATGCATGCTCAAAAACACGTCTTAATCCACCTTCAATGATTATATTTCGTTCTGTACTTGAACAGCCTGCGCCATAAAAATATACTGCATCAATCTTGTTTCTATATGTTTGAAACAAGTCGTTTTTCATTAACTTGGTGTAGACAATGTCGCCATCGTGAAAAAATGGGTTAAAACCCATACTGTGTGTTTTATGGTGTACATTTTGGTCGTCTATAAGAATCCAATCGCACTTGGTTGAGCCGCTGTCGGCAACTAATATCATGTCTCGTTTTATTATTTTCGAGCAAACTTAGTGTAAAAATTACACTTTGAAAAAAATAGCTAATTTTACCACACTAAAAGAAAGTAGAATAGCATAAAAATGGTACAAAAAAATCCTATTATTTCTAACCCCAACGTCTCTGTTGACTGTGTTGTTTTTGGCTTTGACGGTGCAGATCTTAAGGTCCTTTTAGTAGAGCGATACAGAAGGGATAATCTTGATTTTCAGGATGATACGTTAGTACTTCCGGGGGATCTAATTAACAATAATGAAGACCTGAATGAGGCCGCTTCTAGGGTTCTTTATGACCTTACCGGATTGACAAAAATATTTTTGCAACAAATAGGAGCTTTTGGAAGCCCAAAAAGGTTGTCAAAACCAAAAGATATTGCTTGGTTAGATGCTGTAAGGATGAATCCTGAAGCACGAGTAATCACTATTGGCTATTACGCTTTAATCAATATAAAAAATTATAAAGTTAGACCGTCCAGCTTTGCAAAGCATGTGGTGTGGAGAGGGTACAATGAAGTGGGAGAACTTGGATTTGATCACAATGACATCTTAGAAAAAGCTATTCATAATTTAAGAGATCAACTTTACAGAGAGCCCATTGGATTTGAATTATTACCTAGTCATTTTTCGTTACACCAACTGTATAGTTTGTATAATGAGATAATGGGTGGAGAGATAGATAGAAGAAATTTTAGACGTAGAATGTTGAAAACTGGATTCTTAAAAGAAACAGAAGAGTATCAAGAAGGAGTGCCACATAAGCCAGCTAGATTATATACTTTTATTCCAGAAGAATTTGAAAACGCAAGCAAGAATAATTTTAAATTTTATTAACTAGATGAGTATAAATGCGGTAAAACCAAAGTTAAGTTTTTGGCAAATATGGAATATGAGTTTTGGGTTTTTAGGAATCCAGTTTGGGTTTGCCTTACAAGGAGGATTTATGTCTCGTATTTTTTTAACACTAGGAGCACAACCTCATGATATTCCAGGATTATGGCTAGCAGCTCCATTAGCAGGGCTTATTGTTCAACCCATTATTGGTTACATGAGTGACCGTACCTGGAGCGAACGTTATGGTAGAAGAAAACCTTTCTTTTTTATTGGAGCAGTACTGGCATCTATAGCGTTAATAGTTATGCCTCACTCGCCATTGCTTTGGATAGCTGCTGGGAGTTTACTTATGCTAGATGCGTCTATCAATATTAGCATGGAGCCTTTTAGAGCGCTTGTAGCTGATAAGCTAGATGAATCGCAACTTTCTTACGGTTTTATGGTGCAAACACTTATTATTGGTATTGGCACATGGGTGGCTAGTCAGTTGCCTCGTCTTCTTAATTTAATGGGAGTGAGCAATGAGGCAGTGGATACGGTTATTCCAGATAATGTAAAACTTGCATTCTTTATAGGAGGCATTGTTTTTCTGGGTTCTATCTTATTGACCATATTCACTACCAGTGAGTATCCTCCTGAGGATATAGCTGAATTTGAAAAAGAGAAAAAAGAAACTGCAGGATTTATTAATGCAGTAAAAGAGATAATACACAACATCATTGCCATGCCCGTTACGATGAAAAAATTAGGTGTGATTCAATTTTTTTCATGGTTTGCATTTTTTACCATGTGGAGTATGGCTACGCCGGCGCTTACCGAGCATGTATTTATCGCTCCAAAACCAAATATTAGCATCATAGATAAAACCAATGAAGTCGCTATGGCTGCATATACCACTGCAGATGCTAACTTTAATAATGCTGCCGACTTAGTAGGCTCTGCCATGGGAACTTACGGTTTGAGTTCTATGTTATTTGCTTTTATGTTTGTGCTTATCACGCGCAAACTTACCATCAACCGCAAGTTGGTACATATGTTTAGTCTAATAGCAGGAGGGCTTGGCTTTATTCTGATGTATTATGCAGATAGCCAGAATATGTTGCATGTATGCTTTGGCTTAATTGGTATTTCATGGGGAAGTATTTTATCATTGCCTTATGCAATGCTATCGAGCTCCATAGATCCTAAAAAAATGGGTATTTTTATGGGACTATTTAATATGTTCATTGTGATTCCTCAGATAGTAGCGGCTTTAGGTGGTATTAATTTCTTATCTAGTACGCTATTTGGAGAAGCTACTATAAATACCATGCTGTTGGCAGGTGCTTGTTTGATTGTTGCTGGGATTAGTAATCTTTTAATTACAGATGCAAATGCCATTAGGTATCAAGCGAATAAAGTAGCCTAGATGAGAATTTATTCCTTTTTATTTCTACTGCTGATACTAGGTACTAACAGTAAAGCGCAACATAACCTTCCTGGCAAAGGAGAAGTGTTTAGAGATGATGTGCTTCCTAGCATTCACATTACTATTCCTGCTGATTCTTTAGCAGCTATTTTAGAGTATGATAATAGATTTAGCGACTATGAATACCATGCTAACTTTGTTTTTGATAATGGAACTGTTCGTGATTCTATAGCCAATATAGGATTTAGATTGCGCGGTAATACATCTCGAAATTCAGCTAAAAAGTCATTTAAAGTTTCTTTTAATACCTATGAATCAGGTCGAAAGTATGACGGTTTAGAGAAAATGAATATCAATGGGGAGCATAATGACCCCAGTATAACCCGAACCAAGTTGTGCTTTGATATGCTTGACTACTTGGAAGTTCCAGCCTCTCGTACTAATCATGTAAAACTCTTTATTAACGGAGCTTATTTTGGCTTGTATATGAACGTAGAGCACTACGATGAAGAGTTTACCCAAAGTAGATTTAATGGACAAGGTAATTTGTATAAATGTACGTATGGTGCAGATTTGAGTTATAATGGAACTAGTCCTTCTGCCTACAGGTTGGCTTGCTACGAGTTACATAATTCTAATTCGCCTACGGCGTACCAAGATCTTGCTCATTTTATAGACGTATTGAATAACACGCCAAGTGCAGATTTTGAATGCGAATTAGAACATGTTTTTAACGTAAACTCATACATCAAGTGTATGGTTATGGATGTGTTAACCGGAAATTGGGATGGACCCAACTATAACATGAATAATTTCTACTTGTACTTTAATAATGCCACAGGTCAATTTGAATATATTCCGTTTGATTTAGACAATACATATGGAATAGACTGGCTTGGTAAGGATTGGCCCATTCAAAACATATACAATTGGAGTAAATCGGGTGCTAAGCGTCCATTATATACGAAAATTCTAGCAAGGCCTACCTATGCTAAACGATTTACGTATTTACTGGACAAAACCCTCAAAGAATATTTTAATAAGGCAGAATATACCACCAAGTTTACGCAGATTTTAGGGTTAATAAGTAATGCTGCTTCGGCAGACACCATGAAAAGACTGGATTACGGTTTTACCCAAACCGATTTTATAAACTCATATACATTTTACAGTAAAGATCATGTAAAGTATGGTCTCCAAGATTACATCACCAGGCGTTATAATTCTGCTAATACACAGCTAAAAACACTTGCATCAGTTGGGTCTCTACCTTATTGGCATACTGCAAGCACCGATTATACGACAGACTCCATTTTATTTACAATCAATACGAAAGGCGATTCAAAAGTAGACTACGTGCTGTTAACATATAACTGGGGAAGTCAATCTGCTATTTGGACAGACACCTTAAGACAAATAGGTGCTACGGATGATTATACTACTAAGATAGCTTGGAATATCACTGTGCTTGATCTTGCCTATTCATTTCTTATCGTTACAGAAGATAATACGCAGATTTCATATCCTGTCTGCGACATGTTTACCAGCACAAAAAGTAGAACTGATATTAAGTTATACCTGAATGAACTAATGGCGGATAATACCGCTACTTTTTATGATGAAAACGGTATGTATGAAGATTGGATTGAACTGTTTTATGATGGAGAAACCCCGCTTAACTTGGGAGAGTTTTATATTACCGATGACATTACCAATACACGGAAATATAGATTGCCCAACGTCACTATATCTCCAAATAGTTTTCCTCTGGTATGGGTAGATAATATTGGAGAGGGAATGCATGCCTCATTCAAACTAGGCAAAGCGGGAGAAACGTGTGCGATTTTTGATAAGAATGGAGCGCTTATAGACCAAATAACCTTTGGTTTGCAAACAAAAGATGTGTCCTATGGTAGGCAAAATGATGGTGAAACACCTTGGGTAAGTTTTTTAAAACCCACACCTGGCGCAAGTAATAATGCTGATGTGGGGATTGAACTAGTAGGCCAGCAACTAGGCTTTTATCCCAACCCAACTTCGGGAATGGTGTACCTTGTCAATGTACCAAATGAATCTACCTTTAAAGTGATGAGCATGAATGGTGCTAGTTTGATGGAAGGGTACGTAAATTCAGCGCTTGATTTGCGTGATTTACAGAATGGAATGTATCTTCTCCAAGTAAACACAG
>ERZ888423.1655-NODE-1655-length-18673-cov-7.261790_pt1 | contig 18673 bp, 21 predicted proteins | sample MGYA00520523_ERZ888423 | MGnify/ENA primary metagenome ERZ888423 (study PRJEB32303, sample SAMEA104408611) | aquatic metagenome | biome: Brackish water; feature: Pelagic; material: water | place: Baltic Sea | collected 2014-06-08T10:24:00 | depth 30,27 m ...
CCGGGATGGACGAACCTCTGGTGTGCCAGTTGTCCTGCCAAGGGCACGGCTGGTTGGCTACGTTCGGAAGAGATAACCGCTGAAAGCATCTAAGCGGGAAGCTTGCTCCAAGATGAGGACTCCCACAGGGTTAACCTGGTAAGGCCCCCAGCGAGAACACTGGGTTGATAGGCCGGAAGTGGAAGCGCAGCAATGCGTGCAGCTGACCGGTACTAATAGGCCGAGGACTTGACCCCTTTTCTATCTACTTTGTATAGACGCGTCCACTGTGCGGTTCCCGAGTTACGGTCGGGGACCGATTGATAACTCCATAATGTTTCGGTGGCTTTAGCGAGAGGGAAACGCCCGGCTCCATTCCGAACCCGGAAGCTAAGCCTCTCAGCGCCGATGGTACTGCGCGGGTGACTGCGTGGGAGAGTAGGACGCCGCCGGACAATTGTTGGCAAAGGCCGCACCTTCGGGTGCGGCCTTTGCTCTGTCGTGGCACGGATTCATGTACGGCGTACTCGATGTGGGGCGCCGTCACATTCATACCTGCGGTGCGTGAGGATGGGCACATGTCTGACAGCAGTTCCCAACCTCGACCTCCCCGCAAGGGGGGTGCGACGGGTCGGCCTCCCGGTAAGGGGGGTGCGACGGGTCGGCCTCCCGGTAAGGGGGGCTCGTCGGGTCGGCCTCCTGGCAAGGGGGGCGCGTCGGGTCGGCCTCCCGGTAAGGCGGGTGTGTACAAGCCGTCGGGGAGAAGCGGAAGTACCTCGCGATCGCCCCTGCCTGACGGATCGCTGGACCGTCCACGTGGGATCCGCGTCCCGGAGGACATCACGGGCCAGGAGTTGGACCGCCGGGTGCTGGCGGAGTTGCGCACGCTGCCGGAGGGACTCGCGGAGCAGGTGGCCAAGTTGCTCGTGGCGACCTCCAATGCCCTTGCTGATGAAGACTTTGACCTTGCTCTGACGTATGCGAAGGAAGCCAAGCGCAAGGCAGGGCGGGTCGCGGTCGTGCGCGAGGCGCTCGGTTTGGCCCAGTACGCGACGGGTGACTATGCCGGTGCTCTCGCCGAGTTGCGCGCGGTACGACGTATCACCGGGGACACGGCGCATGTGCCGCTGATGGCGGATTGCGAACGTGGCCTGGACCGACCGCGTAAGGCACTGGAGTTGTTGGCGGAGTTGCCGAAGGATGGCCTTGAGGACGAGACGCGCATCGAGGCGTTGATCGTCGAAGCCGGTGCGCGCCGCGATCTTGGACAGGCGGACATGGCGGTCGTGATCCTGCAGGTGCCGGACCTCAACGCTCGGCGTACCGAGCCGTGGTTGGCTCGGCTGCGCTATGCCTATGCCGATGCCCTGCAGGCCATTGGCCGCGAGGACGATGCCCGCACGTGGTTTATGCGTGCGACCGATGTGGATGCCGAGGGACTGACAGACGCGGCGGATCGGGTGGCGGAGATCGACGGCGTTGTCTTTGACGATGCTGACGTGGATGACGATGCTGACGATGCCGACGTCGTTGACGTGGCTGAGGAGTCCGCGGTCGTGGGCGCTGCGGTGAGTGACGCCGAGCGCGCTGTCACCGATTGACGCCGGCAGCGTCACCTGATGTGGATCCGGGACCCTCGGTGATGTCCAGCCAGCGACTGATGCCCGCGACATTGGCGGTTGTCGACGACAGCACCTCCCACTTGTGGAGAGCGTCCTCATCATGGTCGGGGAAGGCCGCCGGGGTGCGCTCGCGCACCATGGCCACCGCGTGATCGAGATCCATCTCCATGCTGCGCGCTTCCCGCACGAGCTCAACCCAGCGCAGCAGCACCTCCCCGGAGCGGTCCAGGACCATGTCGACATCCGTGACGGGGCCGTAGTGGCTAAAGAGCAGCCGCCGGGCGGAGATCTCGCGCATGCGCTGCATCGAGGCGAGCGCGAGGTCGAGGTCGAAGTCCGGTGGTGGAGTCGCGGGTCTCACGGCGTCCGCCTCAGGGATGTACACCCCGGCCGCGTCCCCCGTGTAGAGGTCTCCGGTGAGTGAATCCAGGAGACCTACATGGTGGGAGGCATGCCCGGGTGCGTAAAAGGCATCCAGGCGCCGACCTGCGCCGAGGTCGATACTGCCGATCTCACCCAGGGCCACGATCCGGTCAGCGGCCGTGGGCTTGAGGTCACCGAAGAGCTCATCCATGACGGGGCCGAAGACCCGATGGGCACTGGCGACGAGTCGCGAAGGATCCACGAGATGTCGCGCGCCCTTCTCGTGGACGACCACCTGCGCCCGCGGGAAGGCAGCGGCGATATCGCCAACGCCGCCGGCGTGGTCAAGATGGATGTGGGTGACCACCACGGTGCCCAGGTCATCCGGCCCGATCCCCAACTCCCGGAGGGATTCCACGACGGTCGGGGCGCTGAGGGCTGTGCCCGTCTCAACGAGACATGGACGATCCGATCGGATGAGGTACCCCGCCGTAATGCCGGAGTATCCCCCCATGAGGGTGTCGATCTCGAAGACGTCATCGTCCAGCGACGTGATGCGTGACATGCCAGCCTCCCTGCGGTGTCTGCCCATGCTAGGCGGAGGAACGGGCCCTATCCACAGACGTCCCGCTCGTTCGCTGTCCCCAGTCGGGACCTTCGCCAAGACAATCGCGTGCTGATTCCTCACCCTGGCGATCTACCACTCGCGGAAGGGAGTCTGCCGTGGCGACATCGTCACCCCCATCACCCACACGATCACGTGATCTACCCCCGTCGTCCTCGACCACCAGTGAGGTGCTGTTGCGGGGACGATTATCAGGTGTGCGTTCCATCACCATGCCCAGTGGCGATGAGGTGGTCACGTTCCGCGTCATCATCGACCGCCCGGCGCATCGTCGCGGGCCGGGTGGGCGAGTGCGCGTGGACACCATCGACTGCCTCATCTGGTCGGCGCCCCAGCGCCGCCGCATACTCACCTGGGAGGACGGTGTGTTGGTCGAGGTCGTGGGGAGCCTGCAGCGACGCTTTTGGAAGACGGGTGCGGGGGGATCCCTCTCGCGCACCGAGGTGTGCGCATCCCGTGTGCGACGGGTCACGTGAGCCGTCGGATGGCGGCAGCGGTGGAGGCCGTGACACGATAGGCGCCGTGAACGAGCACGCGAATGGTGCGCCCGAAGGCAGCGCATATGACTGGTATCGCAGAGCCGTTGACCTCCTCGAGCGCGGTGATGCCGACGCGAGTCTGTTGCTCCTGGAGCGCGTCCTGGCCGAAGATCCGACCTCGCGGACCGCACTCGAGGCTCGGGCGCGAGCACTCTTTGATTCCGCGCGGTACGCCGAGGCGAGGGCAGCCTTCCAGCGCTGCGTTGATGTATCCCCAGATGACGACTATGCCCACTACGGGCTGGGTCTGAGTCTGTGGCGCACCCAAAACTTCCGGCAGGCAGAGAACCACCTCGCGATGGCCTGTGTCATGCGCCCGAGTCGACCGGACTACACCCGGGCACTGACACAGGTGCGGGCGACATTGGCGGCGCGACGTACAGCAGGGATGCCGCTCGATGGCCCCATCGACAGTCCATCCGTTGTGGGTCGGTCGATCCTGGGGATCGACACGTTCGTAGCCGAGTATCCCGAACTCCACGATCCGAGCCCCGACGCGTGAGTGGCATCCCCGCCGATGCGTTGGCGCGACGGCATGACGTGGCGCTTGTCGATCTTGATGGCGTTGTCTACATCGGTGATCACGCGGTGCCCGGGGCCGTGGAGGCCCTCGCTCGCGCTCGCGATGTGGGCCAACGCCACATCTTCGTGACCAACAACGCCTCACGGACACCGGAGGAGGTGGCTGAGCACCTGACCCACCTGGGCGTTGATGCTGGGCCCAGCGATGTCCTGACCTCGTCCCAGGCCGGCGCTGCACTCCTGGCGCATCGGCTGCCGGCGGGTAGTCCCGTCCTGACGGTCGGAGGTCCCGGCGTCGGTGCAGCCGTTCGTCAGGTGGGGCTTATGCCGGTGTCGAGCATCGATGCCCAGGGTCCGCCACCCGTGGCCGTCCTCCAGGGATTCGGCCGCGACGTCGGCTGGATCCACCTCATGCAGGCGGCCTTGACCATCCAGGCGGGCGCGCTCTGGGTGGCGACCAATCTGGATCGGACGTTGCCCGTGCCCGGTGGCCGAGCGCCCGGCAACGGAATGCTCGTGGCTGCGGTCGCCGAGGCCGTCGGCCGCGGTCCCGATCTCGTGGCCGGCAAGCCGGAGGGTGCCCTGCTCGCGGTGGCGGTGGAGCGCACCGGTGCCCGCAGCCCCCTCGTGGTGGGGGATCGACTCGACACCGATATCGAAGCAGCCCATCGAGCCGGCCTGCCCAGTCTCCTCGTGCTCACCGGGGTCACCGATCTGGGCGCGGCGCGCGGCGCCGAGGCTGGGCAGCGGGCGACCTACGTCAGCCAGGACCTGTCCGGGCTGCTGCAACCGGGCCGCACGGCGTAGCGTGGGGGCATGACGCAGCCCACCGGGGATGACCCGCTCGCCGCCCTCAAGCCCTATGTCCAGATCGCGTCCGGCCTCATGGGCATCTCAGCGGCCAAGGCAGCGGAGTTCGCCCAGGGCTTCTTGAATTCCGGGGGTGGATCCGCGGACGAGGACCGGGCGGATGAGGAGCTGATGGACGAGGTGCTGATGGACGAGGTGCCGGGCCTGTCGGCTGACCAGGTGCGCGCCATCGTCCGTGAGGAGGTCGATCGCGTGGCTCGGCGCATGGGGTTTGTGCGCGAGGACGAACTCGCCAGCATGCGGCGTGAACTTGATCGATTGGCCCGCCAGGTGGCCGACATGTCCGTCGAGGTGGCTGACGTCGCCGCGGCAGCCCGCGTGGTGGATGGGCGGCCGAAGACGGCGAAGTCAAAGAAGACCTCCGGGTCGAAGTCGAAGCACAAGCACAAGCACGATGGCGTGACTCATGGAGAGGTGGGATCGTGACGATGCATCCGCAGGAACTCAACGTCCAGCAGGGCCTCCCCATCGCCGTGCCGGTCCAACCGACCGGTGATGCCCGCGTGGATGCTGCTCTGGAGCGCGTGCAGGAGTTGGATCAGGTCACGACCGCAGATCACGTGGAGATTTACGCTGATATTCACCAGCGATTGACCGCTGCTCTGGGTGACTCGGCAGTCAGCGAGGACACCCCCTGAGTCGTCGGCGACTCGACGCCGAGTTGGTCCGGCGTCGGCTGGCCCGCTCGCGCGAGCAGGCACGCGCGCTGGTGGAGGCGGGCCGGGTGAGCGTCGCGGGGATGGTGGCGACGAAGCCGTCCACCATGGTGGACGAAGCCGCCGCGGTTGTTGTCCGCACCGACGAGGACGATCCCGGATTTGCCTCCCGCGGGGCCTGGAAGCTCGCGGGTGCTCTGGAGCGTATGGGCGGTCCCGGTGTCGACGGGAGACTGTGTCTGGATGCGGGCGCATCGACGGGTGGATTCACCGACGTCCTGCTGCGCGCGGGGGCCCGTGAGGTGGTGTGTGTCGATGTGGGCTACGGCCTGCTCGACTGGAGATTGCGCACCGATCCTCGGGTCACGGTCATCGATCGGCTCAATGTCCGTCTGCTTCAGCCGGCGGATCTGCCCTTCCGCCCGCACCTCATCGTCGCCGACCTCTCCTTCATCTCCCTGCAGTTGGTGCTGCCGGCCCTCATCGCCTGCGCGGCCGAGGGGGCTGACCTGGTCCCCATGGTCAAGCCTCAGTTCGAGGTCGGCCGTGAGGCCGTCGGCTCGGGAGGGGTTGTGCGTGACCTCGCACAGCGAGCCGCCGCCGTCCGTAAGATCGCGGCAACGGCGTACGACATGGGCTGGGGGACCGTGGCGTGTGCCGCGAGCCCGCTCCCCGGGCCCAGTGGCAATGTGGAGTTCTTCCTGTGGCTTCGCGCGGACGCGGGGGCACCCGACGATGCAGCGATCAACGAGATGGTGGAGGCCGGCCCATGACGGAGCAGTCGAGCGGCCAGCGCCGCGTCCTGCTGGTCGTCCATGCGCGGCGGCAAGACGCCCGCGATATCGCGACGCAGGTGTGCGCAGCCCTGCATGAGGCTGGGATCGAGGTGCGCGTCAGCACCGATGATGCCGATGATCTCTCCCTCACCGGATCGGTGATCGTCGCGGCTGATGAGCACGCGGCCGACGGCACCGAGCTGGTCGTGGTGCTCGGCGGGGATGGCACCATCCTGCGCGGTGCCGAGAGGGCGCGCGAGGCGAATGTGCCGCTCTTGGGCATCAATCTCGGGCATGTGGGATTCCTCGCCGAGGCCGAGCGCGAGGCGGTCGATGACGTCGTCCGGGCCATTGTCGATCGCACGTGGCATGTCGAAGAGCGCATGGTCATTGATGTGCGCGTGTCTCAGCAGGGCCGTCCCATGCACCGCACGTGGGCGCTCAATGACGTGAGCCTGGAGAAGGCTGTGCGCGAGCGCATGATCGATGTCCTCGTCGAGATCGACGGGCGGCCACTATCGCGCTGGGGCTGCGACGGGGTGGTCTGCGCGACGCCGACCGGCTCGACGGCGTATGCCTTCTCCGCGGGCGGTCCGGTCGTCTGGCCGCAGGTCGAAGCCCTGCTCGTCGTACCCATCAGCGCGCATGCCCTCTTTGCGCGCCCCCTCGTGGTGTCGCCGTCCAGCGTGATTGCCTGGGAACTCCCCGAGGAGCACGCTCGGGCTGTGCTGTGGGCGGACGGGCGACGTACCTTCGAGATCCCTGCTGGCGGTCGCATCGACATCCGCCGCCATGAGCGTCCCGTGCACCTGGCTCGCCTGGGCGATAGCCCGTTTACGGATCGATTGGTCGCCAAGTTTTCCCTCCCGGTTGATGGGTGGCGGGGGCGTCGATGACCGGGCGATGGGCGTCGCTCACCCTGCGGGGGCTTGGCGTCATCGACGAGGCCGAGATCGAGCTCGGGCCGGGCCTCACGGTCATCACGGGTGAGACCGGAGCGGGCAAGACCATGGTCATCAGTGGGCTGGGGCTCCTCCTCGGCGGGCGCACCGACCCGGCGATGGTGCGTCACGGCTACGACGCTGCCGTGGTTGAGGGACGCTTCCATGCGGCGGGTGCGCAGGTCGACGAGATCCTCATCGACACGGGCGGACATCGTGATGAGGACGACACCGTGCTGGTGAGTCGCACCATCAGTGCCGAGGGTCGATCCCGTGCACACCTTGCCGGACGCAGTGTCCCGGCAGCCACGCTGGCGCGGATCGGGGAATTGACCGTGGCGGTGCACGGTCAAGATGATCAGCATCGGCTGCGCCTGCCGGCCCAGCAGCGGCAGGCACTCGACAGATTTGCCGGCCCCGCCATCGAGGACCACCACGCGACCTACCGCGCGGCCTTCACCGAGGCGCTGGATCTCGCAGCGCGTCTGGACGAGGTCGTGGGTCATGCCCGTGAGCGCGCGCGGGAGGCCGAGGACCTGCGGGAGTTGATCGCACTCGTGCAGCGTGTTGCACCCGGTGAGGGGGAGGAGGCGGCACTGCGCGCCGAGAGTGTGCGCCTATCCCACAGTGGGGACATCGCGCAGGCTGTCCATGGCGCACATGAGGCTCTCGAGGGCGGAGATGCTCCCGGTGTGCGCGATCTCCTGGCGACGGCGAGTGCCGCACTCGGGCGTGCACGTGAGCATGACCCACTCCTCGGGGAGTTGGCGGAGCGCATATCGCGCACCCAGGCCGACGTCGATGACATCGCCCTCAGCCTGACAGGGCATCTGCAGGTCCTCGATGCCGATCCGGCCCGGGTGGCCTACGTCGAGGAGCGCCGGGCGACTCTCGCAACACTGCGGCGGCGGCTGGCCCACGAGGGTGTTGATGCCGTGGAGGACATCGCCACGTGGGCGGCCAACGCCGCGCTGCGGCTGGAGGAGATCTCCGATGACGCGTCCCTGGTGGAGTCCCTGCGTGCCGCCTGCGACGACGCCCGAGCCCGAGCGGCAACTGCCGCGGTACACCTGAGTGCCGCACGCACGCTGGCCGCACAGGCCCTCGCCGATGCCGTGACCCAGGAGTTGGGCGCCCTGGCGATGGCGCGAGCCCGTCTCGTGGTGCAGGTGCGGGCCAAGGAGGGCCACGGCCCGCTCACCCTCGATGTGGATGGGGCACCGCGTGCCGCGGATCGACACGGCATCGATGAGGTGGAATTCCTGCTCGCTGCGCGACCGGACTCACCCGCGCGGCCCCTCGCCAAGGCCGCCTCCGGGGGTGAACGGTCCCGCGTGATGCTGGCCCTCGAGGTGGTCTTCGCCGGGCTCGATCCGGTGCCGACGTTCGTCTTTGACGAGGTCGATGCGGGTGTGGGCGGCAAGGCTGCCGTGGAGGTGGGCCATCGGCTGGCCATCCTGGCTCGATCCGCCCAGGTGATCGTCGTGACGCACCTGGCCCAGGTCGCGGCCTTCGCCGATCGCCACCTGGTGGTCCGGCCGGGCCCGGTGACCTCCGCCGGTGTGCTGGAAGTGACGGGGGAGGACCGACTGCGAGAGATCGCTCGCATGCTGGCCGGGCTGGAGGATTCGCCCACCGCCGCGGCCCACGCCGAGGAGTTGCTCACCCTCGCGGCGACGCGTTTGTCCGCGGGTCGCTCCGGGAGATCGAGCCGGAGGCGCTGATAACCTAATCTCCCGTGGAGCAACGAGCGACGACCCGACATGTCTTCGTCACCGGAGGAGTCGCCTCCTCCCTGGGCAAAGGTCTCACCGCCTCGAGTCTGGGCAACCTCCTCAAGGCGCGCGGTCTGCGCGTGACCATGCAAAAACTGGATCCCTATCTCAACGTCGATCCCGGCACCATGAATCCCTTCCAGCATGGCGAGGTCTTCGTGACCGACGACGGCGCGGAGACCGATCTTGATGTCGGTCACTATGAGCGCTTCCTCGATGCTGATCTGCACGGATCGGCCAATGTCACCACGGGCCAGGTCTATTCCACCGTGATCGCCAAGGAGCGTCGGGGTGAATATCTCGGTGACACGGTGCAGGTGATCCCGCACATCACCAACGAGATCAAGTCACGCATCCGACGCATGGCCGGGCCTGATGTCGACGTCGTCATCACCGAGGTTGGCGGCACGGTGGGCGATATCGAGTCCCTGCCCTTCCTCGAAGCGGTGCGCCAAATCCGCCACGAAGTGGGCCGAGACAACGTCTTTTTCCTCCACGTGTCCCTGCTTCCCTACATCGGGCCCTCGGGTGAGCTCAAGACCAAGCCCACGCAGCACTCGGTGGCACAGTTGCGCAGCATCGGTATTCAGCCCGATGCCATCGTGCTCCGGGCTGACCGTCCGGTGCCCGCGGGGATCAAGCGCAAGATCTCGCTCATGTGCGACGTCGACGAGGAAGCCGTCGTGGCCGCGGTCGATGCGCCCAGCATCTACGACATCCCGAAGGTGCTGCACTCGGAGGGACTCGACGCCTACGTTGTCCGACGACTCGGCCTGCCCTTTCGTGACGTCGACTGGACAGCCTGGGGAGATCTGCTGCGTCGGGTGCATCATCCCGCCCACGAGGTCGACGTCGCCCTCGTCGGCAAGTACGTCGACCTGCCGGATGCCTACCTGTCCGTCACCGAAGCCCTGCGGGCCGGTGGCTTCGACCAGGACTGCCGCGTGCGCCTGCGTTGGGTTAGTTCCGATGATTGTGCGACACCCGAGGGGGCTGCGGAGCAGCTCGGCGGCGTGGATGCCATCTGTGTCCCGGGTGGCTTCGGCGTACGGGGTATCGAGGGCAAACTCGGTGCCCTGCGCTATGCCCGCGAGCAGCGGGTGCCGACGCTCGGTCTGTGCCTGGGCCTGCAGTGCATGGTCATCGAATACGCCCGCAACGTCGCCGGCCTCGAGGGCGCCAATTCACTGGAGTTCGACGAGACCACACCGCACCCGGTTGTCGCCACCATGGCCGACCAGCGTGACGTCATCTCCGGTGAGCGCGACATGGGGGGCACGATGCGGCTGGGTCTGTATCCGGCCAAACTTGCCGATGGCTCGGTGGTGCAGCGCGTGTACGACGTGCCCTACGTCGACGAGCGCCATCGCCATCGCTATGAGGTCAACAATGCCTACCGCCCGGCATTGGAGGAGGCCGGTCTCGTGGTCTCGGGGACCAGCCCGGATGGCCGACTCGTGGAGTTTGTCGAGTTGCCCGCGGATGTCCATCCCTATTACGTCGCTACGCAGGCCCATCCTGAGTTCCGTTCCCGGCCCACGCGCGCGCATCCGCTGTTCTCCGGTCTGGTCCATGCTGCGCTCGAGCGCAAGGGCGCCCACGTGTCCACCACCACCGCCCAGCCCTGACCGTGCCGGCACAGCAGATGTGGACCGGTCCGATCCGTGATCGCAGGTGTGCGGCCCAACTCCTCCACCGCGTCGAACATTTCCGCGGGCGTGTCTGGTCCATCGTGAGCGACGAGGTGCGGCTGCCGGGTGGCGCGGTGGTGACACGCGATGTTGTCGATCATCCGGGTGCCGTGGGTGTGGTGGTGCTCGACGAGGACGATCGCGTGTTGCTGATCCGGCAGTTCAGGCATCCGGTCGGTGGCTATTTGATGGAGTTGCCGGCGGGGCTGCGCGACGTTGCGGGTGAGCCCCCTCTGGTGACGGCGCAGCGCGAGCTCGCTGAGGAGGCAGGCTTCACCGCCACGGATTGGCACGTGCTGATCGACTTTTTCAACTCACCCGGCGGATCGACAGAGGCTTTTCGCTGCTTCCTGGCCCGCAGGGTGACCGCGATCCCGGGGGGGCGCCCGCACACGGGGGAGGCGGAGGAGGCGGACCTACCACAGGTGTGGATGCCCCTGCGGGATGCCGTGGATGCGGTGCTCGCCGGCGATCTGCACAATCCGACGACCGTCGCCGGTGTCCTCGCGGCATCGGCTGCCCGCGATCGAGGCTGGTCCACCCTGCGCCCAGCGGATGGACCGATGTGGGACCTGCCGCTGGGGACTGCCCCCCATGCGGCAGAGTGAGCCGGGCGACCGGGTGGTCGTGGGGATGCGATGGTCGTATCCGACGTGCGCACGGAGGCGAGTGCGATGAAGGTTGGCGTCCCGACCGAGGTCAAGAATCACGAATACCGCGTGGCGATCACCCCGGCCGGGGTGTTTGAGCTTCGCCGCCACGGCCACGACGTCGTCGTCCAGGCAGGGGCCGGCATCGGATCTTCCATCTCCGATGATGAATTTGCCTCTGCCGGTGCGCGCATGCTGCCCACTGCTGATGACATCTGGGCCGAGGCCGACCTCATCCTCAAGGTCAAGGAGCCGGTCACGGAGGAATACCACCGCATGCGCTCCGGACAGATCATCTTCACCTACCTGCACCTTGCTGCCTCCCGTGAGTGCACCGATGCCCTGGTGTCCTCGGGTGCGACGGCGATTGCCTATGAAACGGTCGAACTGCCCGATGGATCCCTGCCGTTGCTCGCCCCGATGTCGGAGGTCGCTGGCCGCATGGCCCCCCAGGTCGGGGCCTATGCCCTGCAGCGGGCCAACGGTGGTCGCGGTGTCCTGATGGGGGGTGTGTCGGGGGTCTACGCGGCCAAGGTCGTCGTGATCGGGGCGGGTGTCTCGGGGATCAATGCCGCATCGATCGCGCTCGGCATGCAGGCGGAGGTTTTGCTCATGGATAAGAGCGTGGCGCGCCTGCGCCAGATGGATGCGATCTACCAGGGACATATGCAGACCATCGCCTCCAATGCCTTCGAGATCGAACGCGCGGTGCTCGATGCCGACCTCGTCATCGGTGCCGTGCTGGTGCCCGGGGCAAAGGCGCCGAAGCTGATCAGCAACGACCTCGTGTCGCGGATGAAAAAGGGCAGTGTTCTCGTCGATATCGCCATCGATCAGGGTGGCTGCTTCGAGGATTCCCGACCCACGACACACGCCGATCCGACGTTCGCCGTGCACGATTCGATCTTCTACTGCGTCGCCAATATGCCCGGTGCTGTGCCGCATACCTCGACGTACGCCCTCACCAATGTCACATTGCCCTACGCCGTGGACATAGCCGACTACGGATGGCGTGGAGCGCTCCAGCGCGATGCCTCGCTGCGCCCGGGACTCAATGTGCACGCGGGTGCGGTCACCTATCCCGCCGTGGCCGAGTCCTTTGGCATGGAGTGCCTCGATATCTCGGACGTGCTCGCCTGAACGCGACAACCTGGGATCGCGTGGTCGGGGACTATCTCGACCATTGTGCTGTCGAGCGTGGGCTCTCGCGCAACACCGTGTCGGCATACCGGCGTGATCTCACGCGCTATGCCGCATGGTGCACGGCGAGGGGTATCGCGGATCCGGCATCGGTCCAGCCGGGGGACCTCGCCGACTTCACGGTCGATCTGGCCCGGGGGCTGGCGGGCATCCCCGTCGAGGGCGCCGCTGCTGTCTCGGGTGGCCCTGTCGAGCCAGGGCAGCCGACACCGCTCGCTGCGGGCTCGGTCGCTCGGTGTGTTGTCGCCGTTCGTGGCTTCCATCGCTTTTGCCTGCTGGACAACCTGTGCCCGACCGATCCCACCCGGGCCTGGAAGCCGCCGAGCACCCCGCAGCGACTCCCGAAGGCCATCCCCTATGCCGACGTATCGGCGCTCCTGTCCGCCGCGGCCGTGACGGACCCGCCCCTGGGGCTTCGCGATTCCGCGCTGCTGGAGATCCTCTACGGCGTGGGTGCGCGCATCTCAGAGGCCTGCGGCCTGGATATCGATGATGTGGATCTGCAGGAGCGGGTCGTCTCCCTGCGCGGCAAGGGCGGCCGGGATCGACGGGTGCCGCTGGGGACCATGGCGGCTGAGGCCGTGTCGGCGTATCTCGTGCGGGGCCGTCCGGGGCTGGTGACCCGGGCGACGCCAGCCCTCTTTGTCAACTCCCGTGGGGCCCGCCTGAGCCGCCAGAGCGCCTGGGCGGTCATCTCCACAGCGGCGGGCCGTGCCCACCTGAGCGGGGTATCCCCGCACACCCTGAGGCACAGCTTCGCGACACATCTGCTCGAGGGGGGTGCTGACGTGCGGGTTGTCCAGGAGTTGCTGGGCCACGCCTCGGTGACGACCACGCAGATCTACACCCGGGTGACGGTCGAGACGCTGAGAGAGGTGTACGCCGTGAGCCATCCTCGGTCGGGTGTGGCCCCCGCCCGGCCCTGCGTCTGAGAGGATGGCGCGGGCCCACCGGGTCCGTGACAGTGATGCGGCACGAAGGGAGGGTCGATGGCCACCGAGAGTGACCCACCCGTGGGCATGGGCCCGACGGGGCGACCGACCCCGGATTTCCCTGTGCCTCCACCGGTGGACAAGCACGGCCCCGCCCGCGTCATCGCGATGGTCAATCAAAAGGGCGGTGTCGGCAAGACCACGTCGACCGTCAATCTGGGTGCGGCTCTCGCCGAATACGGCCAGCGCGTGCTCCTGGTCGACTTCGATCCCCAGGGGGCGCTCTCCGTCGCCCTCGGTGTGCCGGCCCACGAGTTGGACCGCACCGTCTACAACCTGCTCATGGATGAGGACTGCGCGGCGGCCGATGTCATCGTCGCCACGCGCGTGCCGGGCCTGGACCTCATCCCGAGCAACATCGACCTCTCAGCCGCGGAGGTCGCCCTCGTCAATGAGGTCGCCCGCGAGCACGCCCTCGCCCGCGCACTGGCCGGGGTCATCGACGACTACGACTTCATCTTCATTGACTGCCAGCCTTCGCTCGGGCTGCTCACCATCAATGCACTCACGGCGGCCAATGGCGTCATCATTCCGCTGGAGTGCGAATACTTCGCCCTGCGAGGTGTGAAGTTGCTGACGGACACCGTCACCAAGGTGCAGGGCCGGCTGAACCCGCGTCTGGAGTTGATCGGCGTCCTCGCCACCATGTACGACGCCCGGACCCTGCACACCCGTGAGGTGCTGGAGCGCGTCGTGGATGCCTTCGGTGATCAGACCTTCCACACGGTGATCAGCCGCACGATCAAATTCCCCGACGCGACCGTGGCGGGGGAGCCCATCACCGTTTTTGCTCCCTCCAGTGCCGCCGCCGAGGCCTACCGCCAATTGGCGCGAGAGCTCCTCTCCCGGTGACGCAGACACCGGTGATCACCGCCGACGGTGATCACCAGGCAGCAGCGGGTGTCGCCGTGGATGCGTCCACCGGTTTTTCTGTCACCGTCGGTGGCTTCGAAGGCCCCTTCGATCTGCTGCTCCAACTCATCTCCAAGCACAAGCTGGAGGTCACCGAGCTCGCCCTGCACGTGGTGACGGATGAATTCATCTCCCACCTGCGCGCACAGGGCCCGGAGTGGGATCTGGACGAGACCACCGAATTCCTCGTCGTGGCCGCGACCCTGCTGGACCTCAAGGCCGCCCGGCTCCTGCCCAGTGGCGAGGTGGAGGACGAGGAGGACCTGGCCCTCCTGGAGGCCCGAGACCTGCTCTTCGCCCGGCTCCTGCAATACCGCGCCTACAAAATGGTGGCATCGATCCTCCAGGAGCGGATGGGTCACGCCGCCCGGCAGATCCCCCGCACGGTCGGACTCGAGCCGCACTTCGCCGATCTGCTTCCCGAGGTCGTCCTGGGTCTGGGCCCGGAGGCCTTCGCGGCCCTGGCCGCCCGCGCCCTGACCCCGCAGCCTGAGCCCGAGGTCAACATCAGTCATCTGCACGTCCCCCTCGTGAGTGTGCGGGAGCAGGCCGCGGTGCTGGTGGGTCGACTGCGTCGGCTGCGCACCGCGACCTTTCGCACCCTCATCTCGGACTGTCAGACGACAATGCTGGTCATTGGCCGTTTCCTCGCCCTGCTGGAGCTTTACCGCGACGGATCTGTCGCCTTTGAGCAGGTGGCCCCGCTGGGTGACCTGACCATTCGTTGGATCGGCAGTGACGACGGCACGGTGGATGTCCAGGATGAGTACGACGACCATGACGATGCCGCCATTGAGGTCGATGTAGCCATTGAGGCTGAGGCAGCCGTTGAGGTCGATGTAGTGATCGCCGTAGAAAGGGAGACGCAGGCATGACGGAGCCGGTGACCGAGCAGGACGTGGTCGAGGAGGAAGAGGCGCAGGAGATCCTGCCCGCGCCCTCCCTGGGAGCCGCCCTCGAAGCGTTGCTCATCGTCGCGGTGGAGCCCCTCTCGTCGATGGCCCTCGCCGAGGCGACGCGCCATCCGGTCGACGATGTCGCAACCACCCTGCAGGCGCTCGCGGCCGACTATCGCGCCGCCGAGCGAGGCTTCGCACTGCGTGAGGTTGCCGGAGGCTGGCGCTTCTACACCAGTGAGTCGTGCGCCGGTGTCGTCGAAGGATGGGTGCTGGATGGCCAGCAGGCCCGCCTCACGCAGGCCGCCCTGGAGACCCTCGCGGTCATCGCCTATCGCCAACCGGTCTCTCGCGGTCGCATCAGTGCCGTACGCGGGGTCAATGTCGATGGTGTGCTGCGCACCCTGCAGTCGCGGGGGTTGATCGAGGAGGCCGGCACCGACCCCTCGAGCCAGGCGATTCTCTATCGCACGACGCCCTTTTTCCTCGAGCGGCTCGGCATCGCCTCCCTGGAGGATCTGCCGGACCTATCCGATTATCTGCCGGATCTGGCCGAACTCGACGCGGTCATGGACTCCGTGGCGGCGGGGGAGTAGTGGCCGACGAAGGTATCCGCCTGCAAAAGGTCCTCGCCTCGGCGGGGATCGGGAGCCGTCGCGCATGTGAAGAGCTCATCGACGCCGGCCGGGTCAGTGTCGATGGCCGTGTCGTACGTGAGCAGGGCATGCGGGTGGATCCGGCGCGCAGTGTGATCCACGTCGATGGTGAGCGGGTGCCGACTGCGTCAGATCTCATCGTGCTGGCCCTCAACAAGCCCTTCGGTGTCTTGTCGACGATGAACGACGAGCAGGGTCGGCCGTGCGTGGGGGACCTCGTGGCCGATCGCACGGAACGGCTCTTCCATGTCGGGCGACTCGACGCCGACACGGAGGGCCTGCTCCTGCTCACCAATGATGGTGAGCTGGCCCAGCGCCTCACCCATCCCAGCCACGGGGTGATGAAGACCTATCTCGCCACCGTGCCGGGGATCGTCAAGCGCGATGTCGGGCGACGTCTGCGTGAGGGCATCGAGCTCGAGGATGGCCTCGCCAGCGTGGATTCCTTCCGGGTGGTGCAGGCGCTGCCCGGCCGCGCCCTGGTCGAACTCACCATCCATGAGGGGCGCAAGCACGTCGTGCGGCGACTTCTCGAGGCGGTCGATCATCCCGTCGAGCAACTCGTGCGCACCCAGGTCGGCCCCATCCCTCTGGGTGAGTTGCGTCCCGGGCGGCTGCGTGCGATCACCGGGCCGGAGTTGGGGTCCCTCTACACCGCCGCCGGTCTCTAGGCCGATACCTCGCTAGGGTTTGCGCATGGCGATCAGGGCGATTCGGGGAGCGACAACGCTCACCGCTGACGACGCCCGGGAGATGTCCGAGGCCGTGGTCGAACTCGTCACCGCCATGATGGAGCGCAACGGAGTTGTCCGTGATGACCTCATCAGCATCCTCTTCACCGCGACACCGGACCTACACTCCGCATTCCCGGCAGCCTCGGCACGGGACCTGGGCCTGGTTGATGTCCCGCTCATCTGCGCCCAGGAGTTGGATGTGACCGGGGCGCTGCCGCGCGTCGTCCGCGTCCTCATGCACACCGAGACACCGCTGGCCCGCGCCGATGTGCACCACATCTACCTTCGTGGTGCCGAGGTGCTTCGCCAGGATCTCGCCCCATGAGTGTTCCGATCTCCGGGACCGTCCTCATCATCGGCAGTGGACTCCTCGGAGCCTCCATCGGGCTCGCCCTACGCCGAGCCGGTGTCCGTGTCGTGATCGATGACCAGGACGAGTCCGCGCGCGACCTCGCCGTGGAGCGGGGAGCGGGGCAGCCGTGGCGGGCAGACGCGGGCGAGGTGCCCACGCTCGTGGTGGTCGCGGTGCCTCCCGCAGCTGCGGGTGCGGTCATGGCCCGCGCCAGTGCCTTCGCGGGGGCGACCATTACCGATGTCACCTCCGTCAAGCAGGCCCCCCTGGCGGAGGCCCTCGCGCGCGGCGGGGATCCCGTCCGCATCATCGGCGGCCATCCCATGGCCGGGCGGGAGGCCTCGGGTGCGGCGGCAGCCCGGCCCGACCTCTTCGATGATCGCGTCTGGGTGGTCACCCCGCTGCCGGCCAACAGCCCTGAACGGGTCGACCTCGTGCGTGATCTCGCCCTCACCTGTGGTGCGGTGCCGGTGGTCATGTCTCCCGATCAGCACGATCAGGCGGTCGCCCTGACCTCGCACGCTCCCCAGGTGCTGTCGTCACTCCTCGCGGCCCAACTCCTCGATGCCGACGTGGATGCGGTGGCGGTATCCGGTCAGGGGCTGCGCGATATGACACGCATCGCGGGATCGGATCCGGCGCTGTGGCAGGCCATCCTGGGGGCCAACGCCGATGCGGTCGCCGCTGTCCTCGCAACGCTGGCGAGTGATCTCGATGGCGTGATCGATGCACTCCGCGCGGCACACCCCGACGCGGCTGATGATCGGGTGGCCGTCGCTTTGGAACGCGGAGTCGCGGGTCGTGCGCGGATCCCCGGCAAGCACGGTGACGACGCCGCGGATTACGACGCGGTCCCCGTCATCATCCGAGATGAGCCCGGTGAGCTCGGTCGACTCTTTGTCGCCGCCGGTGATCTTGACGTCAACCTGGAAGACGTGCGTATTGACCACGTTCTGGGCAAGCCATCCGGCCTCGTGGAGCTCAGTGTGCGTCCGGAGTCGATGCAGCGACTCGTCGAAGGTTTGCGCTCTCGCGGCTTCGACGTACGCGCCTAGGGTCTGCACATGCCTCCCCTCACCATCGCCATCGACGGACCCTCGGGCTCGGGCAAGTCGAGTACCGCGCGGGGTGTGGCCTCCCGACTCGGGCTGCGCTACGTCGACACCGGTGCGATGTATCGCGCGATGACGTGGTGGATGCTGCGCCAGGACATGGACATCGATGACCCGGAGGCGATGGCCGCCCGCTGCGACGAGGCCGTCATCACGCTGCGCGATGATCCCGAGGATCCACGTGTGTTCGTCGCTGGCGTCGATGTGTCAGCGGCGATCCGAGAGGGCGCGGTCGCCGATGCCGTGAGTCGTGTGGCGGCGGTCCCCCGAGTCCGCGAGCGGATGGTCGCCCAGCAGCGTGACCTCGTGGCGCAGGCGCGACAGTCCGGTCTGGGTGTCGTGATGGAAGGCCGGGATATCGGCACCGTGGTCCTGCCGGAGGCTGATCTGAAGGTCTTCCTCATCGCGGATGCTCACGAGCGCGCTTCGCGGCGAGCCCGGGAGGAGGCCGGTGACGCTGGGGCGGAGTCGGCCCACCTGGCCCGGACGGAGGCGAACCTGCGATCCCGCGATGCGCTGGACTCCAACCGCGCCGTGTCCCCGCTCCAGCGAGCCTCGGATGCGGTGCTCATCGACGGCACCCATCTCAGCCTGGACGCCGTCGTGACCGCCGTCATCCAGGCGCTGCCCGCGGACCCCCAATGACATCCGCAGCCACGGCACGCAACCTCATCGGACCCCTGCTGCGCATGGGATTCCGGGTGCACCTGACGGGGGCTCATCTCCTGCCGCGCCGCGGACCCCTGCTGGTGGTCAGCACGCACAGCGGCCTGCTGGATGCCTCACTCATCGCCACCAATCTGCCGCGAC
>ERZ888423.1656-NODE-1656-length-18650-cov-6.310944_pt1 | contig 18650 bp, 21 predicted proteins | sample MGYA00520523_ERZ888423 | MGnify/ENA primary metagenome ERZ888423 (study PRJEB32303, sample SAMEA104408611) | aquatic metagenome | biome: Brackish water; feature: Pelagic; material: water | place: Baltic Sea | collected 2014-06-08T10:24:00 | depth 30,27 m ...
GGTCCTCCTGGTGCTGCTCACGGTGGTCTTCAACCTGATTTCCGATCTGATCGGTGGCATTCGGGTGACCGTCATCGAGGAAGAGACCGTTCGGATCCCTCCGGTCGAGAAGTAGCCGCGGCGGCGGTCAGCCGGTAGCGTTGGGAAGCTCCGGGGCTATAGCTCAGTCGGTTAGAGCGCACCCCTGATAAGGGTGAGGTCGCAAGTTCGATTCTTGCTAGCCCCACACAGTTTCGATGGTCGAACAAGGCCCTCGTCGCCCCGATCTCCGGAGTTCTTCGCCAGTCAGTAGGGTGGAGAGATGGTCGTGTTGATTCGCCGGGTGGCTGCCGCGTTGTCGATGGCGGGAATGTTGGCGGCCTTCTTCCGTTTGCGGGGAACTGGGGGAGTTCCCCCTCGCGATGGCGGATGGCGTGAAGTGTCCGGTCCCGATCTCCGCTGATGAGCGTCGGAGTGGTGGGGCTCGGCGCCACAGGCTTTCACGTGGCGCAGCAGCTGATGGCCTCTGACCTCGAGCGAATTGTCGTCACCGACAGCAATTCGCGGCGCCGAGACGAGATGGTTGCCCGTCTGGTCTCCACTGACGGAGACCGTTGCATCGAGACCACGGGCATCGATGACGTGGATGTCTTGATCTTGGCGCTCCCGGCAGGCGGTCATGGGGAACTTGCTCGTCGCGCCATCTCAGCCGGATCGCACGTCTTGTCACTGAGCGATCGACCCGAGGATGTGGCGGGCCTCCTCGGGTTGTCCGAGTTCGCTCGGACCCGAGAGCGAGCGGTGGTGGTCGGAGCTGGATTCGCTCCCGGTCTGAGTTGTCTGTTGGTGCGGCACGCTGCAGCTGCGCTGGACCGTGTCGACGCCGTGTCGATATCGAAGGCCGGCACCGGAGGACCGGCGTGTGCTCGCCAGCACCATCGAGCCTTGAAGCGATCGGGCCGAGACTGGGTGGACGGAAACTGGGTGCTCCGGCGGGGTGGGTCCGGTCGAGATCTGGCCTGGTTCCCCGATCCAATCGGCGCTCGCGATTGCTACCGCGGTGCGCTCGCCGGTCCGACGTTGATCCATCGCCTGTTCCCCGAAGCATCACGGATCTCCGAGCGCGTCGCCGCAACCCGCAGGGATCGTTTCACATCGTGGCTTCCAATGCTCCGACCTCCTCATTCCGACGGCGGGACCGGTGGGCTGCGAGTCGAAGTTCGAGGCCGATCGGAAGGCCGAGTGGAGACGATCGTCTATGGCGTCGTTGCAACGCTGTCGGTGGCAGCCGGCACGGTCGCCGCAGTGGGCGCACTCGGCTTGGGTGTGGGCTGCTGGTCTCCGGGCACCCATGGGTACGGGGAGGCCGCGAGTCCTTTCGAGCTACTCCAGCAGGTGAGGGATCGAGGTATACGGATCTTCACCCATGCTGAATCCGGAAATTGAGCAGGTTTGGGTCGCCGTTCGAGAATCACGATGCGTAGGAAATGATCTCAAGTTGCCGCGCAGAGTGGCCGATACAACGATAGGCGAACATTTCCCGAAATTTCTGCTCAAGTTCTTTGACGATCTGGTCGATGACTCCTGCGTGTTGGAGACAAACCTCAGGGAGAGCAAGAACATGGGCGAGATGACGCTTGAAGAGATCAATGCACGCATCGAGGAGCATCTGCCCCTCGTGAAGCACGTCGTCTTCCAGGTCGCAGTGCACTTCCCGCGCCACGTCGACCGAGAGGAACTGGCGCGGGCCGGAGCCCTCGGCCTGGTGGAGGCATCACGCCGCTTCGACGCCGAACGCGGCGTCCCGTTCGAACGCTTCGCCGCCCAGCGAATCCGAGGCTCGATTCTCGATTCGGTTCGAGCTGCTGACTGGGCACCCCGATCGGTTCGTCTCCTGGCCCGCCGCCTCGAAGCAACCGAGCAGCATTTGGCATCGGAGTTGGGCCGCATCCCCAGTGTCAGCGAAATGGCACAGGAACTCGGCGTCGGGGTCGATGAGCTGAGTCGGCTGCAGGACCGTCTCTTTCGTTCCGTCGTGCTGGCTCTCGATCACGAGACCAGCGATGACACCGACGAGGATCTGACCCTTGTTGATGTCTTGCGGGACCGTTCCGCAGTTGATCCGGCCGATGAGCTCGAATCGCGCGAACTCCATGCGTATCTGCGCGACGCGGTGAAGCTCCTGCCTGAACGGCAACGATTGGTCATCATCGGCTACTTTCTGGAGGGCAAGACGTCACAGGACCTTGCTCGCTTCCTGGGCGTGACAGAGTCCCGGATCAGTCAGCTGCGATCCGAGGCCCTGCGCAATCTCAAGCTGGGCATCGATTCCCAGTACGTCAACGACGACAAGACCGAACCAGCGGGTCGTGTCGCCAAACGACAGGACGCCTACGCCGACTCGGTTCGTGCCGAGTCTGGATGGAAGAACCGTCTCGGTCGATGGGACACCCGCTACGACATTCCCGAGGAGCCACTTCTCCCCGTTGGTCGAGCCTGAGCGCCAACTCACGACGTTGGCGAGGCACGGACGCGGCAAGATCCGCCTGAGCTGGTTCAGAAAGTTGCGGCCTGCTGCCAACGATCGAGCAGGGTTGTGTTGCCGAACGTCTCGAGCCTGCTCGGGGGCAATCGCCCCCACAACAGGAGTAGTAGGTCCGACACCGGACCTCGGGCTGCCACGTCGGCCTTGGTGTGGGCGTGTTCCCAGCGCACCTCGTCCGGTCCAAGGGTGAGGACCCATTCGCCATCGGCCACATCGGTAGCGTGAAGGTGCACCGTCTCGCCCTGTCCGGCGAGCGTCTCGAACTGCATACGAGCCGGCACGAAAATCTGCAGGATCTCGTCGATGCCGTCGCGTGCGATGTCGGAATCGATCGGTTCGGGGGAGCTGATTGCTGCTTCGGCGTCCCAGCGATGCATCGACGTCTCGTGGGCGAGGCGGCGACACCACCAGGCCACGGGTTGGGGTCCGGTGAAGGTGTTCACGACGGTGCCGGGATCAGCGGCCTCGAGGCTCTGCAGAACCGCACGAGCTGAATCCTCGAACCAGGTAAGCACATCGGCCCCAGCCGGGGGCTCAGGAACCGCGGCCCGCTCCGGTGGTGCCTCGAGACTGGCGTGCACGTTGAGATCGACCCAGCGATGAGCCCAGGCGGTGTGACCGATCACGTCGTGGACGGTCCAACCTTCGATGTGCGGTAGGTGCAGGGGGAGATGATTCACATCGACGGCGGCGAGGCGAGCGGACTCGACTCGAAGCGTGTGCAGAAAGTCGGCTCTGTTCGGCGGCTGGGTCATGGTTGAAGCCTTTCATTCAGAGGGCCCGACGCGGCGGACGGGGGAAGAATCCCGAGGTCTGCTCGACGTAGGCCCCGTCTCTTGGACGGCGGTTGTTCAGGTTTCCTTCGAGCATGGCCTTCCCCGAGAGTGGCATGACGGCCATGAAGGAAGGATCCACCCTTCCACCTCCCAAGCGTCACGAGTCCAACTCCTGGACTACCCAGCGATCGAGCGTACGCCATTGATCCTCGAGCCACTCGATCCTGCCCGGTGGGTCGGGCGGGATCGAACTGCGGGGCTGCATCCACCAACGGACCACGACCGGAGATCGGGCAGGAAGGTGTCGACGCAGGCCACGCAGTTCGGCGACGCCTTCCAGTCCGACATGCCCGAGGATCATGACCGGGGAAGTTGGTCGCTGATCGAGCAACGACAGCGAGCCAGCGGCGCGGGGAGGAAGCAGGCGGACCAGTTCGTCATTGAGTGACGCCAGATGGGAGTGCTGCCGGCGCTCCAAGGATCGCGCCACTCGTTGCTTGCTGGCCGCAGTGGCGTAGGTGCCCTCCGGGAAGATCACCAGGGCCGAGTCCGGAAGGGCTCGTTGCGCCAGCTGCGCGATGCCGGCGAGCTCGCTGGCTCGGTCTCCATCACGATCGACGAAGTGATTGCCCAGACGATGCCCGTAGATGTCGATGTTGGGTATCCACTGCAGTTCCTTCTTCAGCACGTAGTGCACGGGCCGATCGAGGATGCCCGTGAAGAGCACGGCTGGAATCAGTGCGTCGATCATGCTGGCATGGCGACTGAGCACGATGAGTTCACCATCTGGCACGGAGGCGGCGTCGCCCAGGTCGAGCTCGACGTGCAGCAACCGTCGGGCCCAGCCCAACAATGAGGTCGCCCACCAAGCTTGCACGCACCGATGTCGTTCGAGATCGAGTCGCTGACCGAAGTGCCCCCTGACCCAGAGCCGAGTGGCGTAAGCAACACCGATCCACTCGTGGACGGTGAACACCAGCGCGAAGATCCAAAGCCGGATGGTGGGCACGCGCCAACGGCCCTGGATGACATCGATCAGCAGGGCCACGGGCACCACGATCGGGGACAGCACCGTCCAAAGCGGTAGGGCCAGGTACACCAACGGAATCGAGATCATCCGTCGGGCGAACGCCCGGTCGTATCGTGAAGAACCAGTGGTCATGGCAGCAGCACCGAGTGCTGCAGGTATTAGCGCTCTTCTTTGAAGATGACGTGCTGGCGGACCACGGGATCGTACTTCTTGAGTTCGATCCGCTCCCGCGTGTTCGTCTTGTTCTTGCGTGTCGTGTAGGTGAATCCGGTTCCCGCAGTGGAACGCAGCTTGATGATCGGTCGTTTCTCGGATGCCTTGGCCATCAGAACTTCACTCCTCGACGTCGAAGATCCGCAGCGACGGATTCGATGCCCTTCTTGTTGATCGTCTTGATGCCCTTGGCACTGACGGTCAGTTTGATCCAGCGTTTCTCGCTGGGAAGCCAGAAGCGCTGATTCTGGATGTTTGGATCCCAACGCCGCTTGGTGACACGGTGGGAGTGCGAGATGCTGTTGCCGAAACTGGGCTTCCGGCCGGTGACCTGACAGACCATCGACATGACGAACCTCTTCTAACCGGATGAACGGCAGAATTCTGCCGTGGTGATCAACCTCGGAATGGTAGCTGTTCGTCAGCCAAGCGCCACCTTGGTCCTGAACCGCCACGGGACTGCCCGTTGGGCAACGTTGCCCGGGCCAACCATGATCCGTTGATGTTACGAAACGATGACGTTAGCGTGTCGCCGTCGTCGGGCGCGCAAGTCCGGCGGTCGGTTTTGCCGAGGTACCAAGACACGAGCAAGTGCTCCCGGGACCCGCCCCGGGGATCGATACAGATGTCGAGGTTGTGAATGACACCTACGCCGGAGTGTGCCAGCAGCGTTGCTGGGAGTGGCAGCGTTGCTCGGTTCCGAGCATTGTCGGTTCTCCTGGCGGTGATGGTCTCGGTGACCGGTCTGGCCGTGGTTGGTTCCGGCGCTCGGCCGGTGGCCGCCCAGGTGGAGATGCGGACCATCACGCTGCCCGTCCATCCCGACTTCGTCGACCAGGTCTCGTGGAGCGACACCTGGGGTGCGCCCCGGTCGGGCGGTCGTCAACACGAGGGGGTCGACATCATGGGCCCGAAGATGGTGCCACTGGTCGCCGCCGTCGACGGTGAGGTCACCTGGCTGCGACACGACGCCGAGCGCGGGAACAATCTCGAGATCACCGACGCCGACGGTTGGATGTATCACTACGTGCACATCAACAACGACACCCCGGGCACCGATGACGGTGCCAACGCCTACGAATTCGCGTTCGCACCCGGGATCGAACAGGGAGCCAAGGTGAGGGCCGGCCAGATCGTGGCCTTCCTCGGCGACTCGGGCAATGCCGAGTCGACGGGTGCCCACCTGCATTTCGAGATCGAGCGACCCGATGGTTCGAACATCAATCCGACCGCCAGCGTCGATGCCGCGCTGGTTCGGATGCGGTCCACGCCAACGCTCGACGACCTGGGACCCTACGGCTCTGCCAGCGAACTCTTCGACGATGTGTTCACCACCTTGACCGGTCGGCCGGCCACAGCCGAGAACATGCAGGCCTTGGCCGACGTCATCAACCGCGACGGATTGAGCGCAGCATTGTCCCCCTACATCGATCAGGGTTCGCAGGCGGCCGACATCCAGCGACTGTACGTGGCCTTCTTCCTTCGCTTGCCCGACCTCGGCGGTTATCGCTATTGGATCGAACGCAAAGCCACCGACCTCGATCTGGTGCGTATCGCTGATAATTTCGCTGGTTCCCCCGAGTACCAGGCCCGCTACGGGAGTCTGCCGTTCGGATCTTTCCTGGACCAGCTCTATCTCGATGTCCTGGGTCGTCAGCCCGATGAGGCCGGCAAGGCCTACTGGTTGGCTCGACTCGACGATCCGAACGACGTTGTCACGAAGGGCACGATCGTCGCGTTCTTCACCGACAGCCCGGAGCTGCGGAGTCTGGCGGCTCATCGCAGCGAGATCGTGGCACTGACGGCTCTGTTCGAAGACCGCATGCCGACCGATGCCGAGACAGCCGAATGGGAAGTCCTGCGTCGGTCCAGGACATTGGTCGAGTCGATCGACGCCTATCTGGCCGCACTCACCGGCTGATCGACGCCAGACAGCTCGTCGGCCCAGCTCTGAACGAAGGCAACGAAGTCGTCGATTGCGGTGTCGGTGATCTCGACCGACAGGGCAATGAAGCCCCGTCGGGCGAAGTAGAAACCGGCCTCCATTGCGTCGAAGAACAACAGGCTGCGCCAGCGCTCATCGAGATTCTCCAGATCCCGCGTGCTCTGGATGGGGGCGGCGGTGGGGTGAATGTTGAGCAGCGAACCCCAGCCGGTCACACCCATGGGAATCTTGGCGTGGGCCAAGATCCGCGACAGCTCGTTCCGAAGCCGATCGCCCCGCTGGTTGGTGGAATCCAGAACTTCGTCGGTCAAGACCTCTCGCAGCGTCGCGACGCCGGCGGCCATGGTGAGGACGTTGTTGTTGAATGTGCCGGCATGGCCCAAGGGCCGGGGTCCCGCCTGATCGAAGACGGCCATCACCTCGCGACGTCCTCCGAAGGCACCGAAACTCATGCCGCCGGCCAGGTATTTGCCGAGCGTGGTGAGGTCGGGGTGAACGCCGGTGACCTGCTGAGCACCACCGGGGGACAGACGGCTGGTCATCACTTCATCGAAGATCAGGATGGTGCCCTGGGCGGTGCACAGGTCACGCAGCGATCGGAGGAAGGCTTCGGTCGCCGGGATGCAGCCGCCCGACCCGAGCATCGGCTCGATCAGCGCGGCGGCAAACTCGTGACGGGCGAACAGTTCCTCCAGAGCAGCGATGTCATTGAACGGAGCAATCACGAAGTCGTGCGGGACGTTGGCCTCTCGCTGATGACCGAAGTAGAGGACTCCGCCGTGATAGCCCCCTTCGAAGACCAGAACGGAGCTCCGTTGGGTGTGATGTTTGGCTGCCGCCAGAGAGAGCAGGTTGGCCTCCGTGCCGCTGTTGGTGAAGCGCACCTGCTCCAACGAGGGAAACCGGTCGACGAGCAGCCGGGCGAACTCGACCTCGGTTTCATGGGTCGTGCCCAGGGCCCAGCCATTGTCGAGCGCTCGGTCGATGGCGTCGCGAATCGGTCTCGGGGAATGACCGAGCAGTCCAGCGGTGTAGTTGCCGAGCAGGTCGATGTAGCGGTGGCCATCGACGTCTTCCAGGGTCGAGCCGGTGGCGTTGGCCACGCGAAACGGAAAGGGATCGAAGTGCAAGACAGTTCTGGTGTTGCCCCCCGGCATCACCTCGGCCGCAGCCCGGGCCAGCTCTTCACTGCGGGGCCGAACTGTCCGATATCGGCACACGGCCTCGGTGAGGCGGTGATCCAAGAGCGCGTCGTCGATCATGGATACACGCTAATACGTGCCAGTAATACCGCGCCGCTCACTACCGATAGCTGAGGGGTGACGACGGGACGGCGACGTATGCAGCTGGGACTCAATCGCTTCCGGAGAGACTCTGGGTGGGAGCGCGACTTCGAGCCCATCGACGGCCCGGTCCTGGGTCTGGTGTTCGGGTCCAGCGACTACCTTGGCGAGTCCGCACCGTTCGACGATCTTCGACGCCTCTATCCCGACATCACGCTCGCAGGCTGTTCGTCGGCCGGCGAGATCCTGGGTGTCGAGATCACCGACGCATCGCTCGTGGTGGCCGTGGTCGGCTTCGCATCGACTCGGTTCGCCGTTGTCTCGGCCACCATCGACGACCCTCGGCATTCCGGCGAGGTGGGAGCGAAACTCGCTCGGAGCCTGGTGGACGACCAACTGGCCGCTGTGCTGGTCTTCAGTGACGGACTGGTCGTCAACGGCAGTGAACTGGCCCGGGGATTCATGAGCGAGCTTCCGCGAGACCTACCGGTGAGTGGCGGGTTGGCCGGTGACGGACCTCGCTTCGAACGCACCTGGACGATGGTCGATGGACAACCGCAGGAGGGTGCGGTCGGCGCCGTTGGCCTGTATGGCAGTGACGTGGTCGTCAAACACGGTTCGGCCGGAGGTTGGCAGGGGTTCGGTCCGGTCCGCCGCATCACTCGCAGCGAAGGAAATGTGTTGTTCGAACTCGATGGACAGCCCGCCCTGGAGCTGTACCGAAGCTATCTCGGTGACCGAGCATCGGGCCTGCCGGCGACTGGACTGCTCTTTCCGTTGCTCATCGGGCGTGATTCGGGCACGCCTGTCGTGCGGACGATTCTCGCCATCGACGAGGACAGGCAGTCCATGACATTCGCGGGGGATCTGGCCGAGGGCGCCGACGCCCAGTTGATGCGGGCATCCTTCGATGCGCTCGTCGAAGGAGCCGAGGACGCAGCCGAGCAGGCCATTGCGCCCGCTGCCGGCGAGGAGCTCCCTGAACCGTTGCTGGCGCTCGCCGTCAGCTGCGTCGGCCGACGCCTGGTGCTGGGCGAGGGCTGCGAGGAGGAGGTCGAAGCAACCCTCGGCGCCTTGGGCACCGGGGCGAGTCAACTGGGCTTCTACTCGTATGGAGAGCTGTCCCCCAATGGTGACGAGGGCTGCAGTCTCCTCAACCAGACGATGACGCTGACCACCATCTACGAACGGCGTGCCGAGCCGGATCGAGGCTGAGGTGGGCGGGCGGTCGGACAACGAACTCCATCGCACGCTCCAGCGCCAGCTGCGCCGAGCCGGTGTCGACCTGGAGGGCGACATCGATGTCGCGGGCTTGCGGCGTCTCCTGACCAGCGTCGATCGTTCGTACCGCGAAGCCGAGGAGTACCGCTACACGCTCGAGCGTTCCATGGACGTCTCCTCCACCGAGATGAGACGGTTGTACGACGACCTGGCGCAGGCCAGCGATCGGCTGGTGGCCATCGAGCACGACAAGCTTCAATCGGTGATCTCCGCTCTCGATCACGGGCTGTGCGCAGTGGGCCACAACGGACAGATCCTGTTCATGAACGAAGCGGCCGGGGGCCTGCTGCGGGAACGTCCTGTCGACGGCACGGCGCTGCTGAGTCGATTCGAACTGACCTGGGGACCTGACGCGTCCCGACTCACCCCGGACGAGATCTTCCGGTTGATCGCCGGTGGACAGCACCTCCACAACTCCGCAGCGATGTTGCGTCGTCCCGATGGGACGCTCTTGCCGGTGTGGGCATCGATCACCCCCCTTGTGGAGGTCGGCGAGGTGCGTGGCGCGGTCCTGGTCTTCGACGACACCAGCGACTACAGCGCGACGCTCGAGAATCTGGCCAAGGCGCTGAACGAGTCGCAACGAGCCACCAACGCCAAGTCCCAGTTCCTGGCCAACATGAGTCACGAGATTCGAACACCGATGAATGGCGCGATCGGCATGTTGGATCTGTTGGCCAACGCACCGCTCGATGCCGAGGCCGGCGAGTTCCTGCGCATCGCCCGATCATCGGGCGAGGCCCTCCTCGAGATCATCAACGGGATCCTCGACTTCTCGAAGCTGGAAGCCGGTCGAGTCGAGGTGGAGGACGTCGTCTTCGATCCGACCGGGTTGGCCGAGGAGGTGGCGGCGCTCTTGATCCCGCGCGCTCAGAGTGCCGGTGTGGCAGTTCGTGTCGTTGTCGGCGACGATGTTCCGGGCTGGATACACGGTGATCCGATCCGACTCCGACAGGTCATCACGAACCTCGTGGGCAACGCCGTCAAGTTCACGGCCACCGGGTCGGTCACGATCGCCGTCGACCGGCTCACCATGACCAATGGACGAGACGATCGACTTCGGATCCTGGTCATCGATACCGGCTCGGGTATTCCCGAGAGCCGTTTGGAGAGCCTGTTCGACCCTTTCAGCCAACTCGATGCTGCCACCACGCGTACCCATGGCGGCACTGGGTTGGGTCTGGCCATCTGCAAGGAGACACTGGCGTTGCTGGGGGGCCACGTCGTCGTGTCCAGCGAAGTCGGCGTGGGCTCGATGTTCGGGTTCACACTCCCGTTCGTGGAGGCTCATGCCGACCGAGATGACGGCCCACTCGAACCGTTGCCTGCTGGGTTGACGGCGCTGGTCGTAGATGACCAACCGTTCGATCGCCAGGTCGCTGCCGAATACCTGCGTCGACTCGACATGAGAGTCGTGGAAGCGGAGTCCGGCGCCGAGGCCATGGCGAAGTTCGCGATGGCGTCGGAACTGGGTCGCCCCTTCGATGTGGTGCTGGCCGATCTGCGGATGGCCGAGCAGTCCGGTCTGGCCCTGGCTGACGAGCTTCGACGCCGTGGTCACGAGGGTCTGGTGGTGATGTTGATGACCGCGACGATGCTCGATGGGTTGGAGCGGTCCCGGGCGAACGCACTGGTCGATGCGACCGTACTCAAACCGATGCGAGCTTCCGATCTGGAACGGCTGACGACGGCCACCTGGTGGCGTCGACACTCGGCCAGCCAGGTCGCTGTGCCCGAACCGAATGACAGGGTGCCGGCGCTCAGCGCCGACAACCATACGGGCAACGACCCAGCCGATGTGCCAGTGATGAGAGATCCGGAGGGGTCGGTCGGCCCGTCCGGCGACTCGTCTCGTCCCGTTCCCGAACCTCGGTCGATCCGTGTGTTGGTGGCAGAGGACAATGCCACCAACCAGGTCGTGATCAGGGCCATGTTGGCTCGCTTCGGCCATTCGTGTGCCGTGGTCGACAATGGCGACGATGCGGTCAAGGCGGTGATGCAACACGACTACGACGTCGTGCTGATGGACTGTCAGATGCCGCAGATGGATGGGTTCGCGGCGACGGCCACAATCCGGGCGATGTCGGGCCCGGTGTCGCGCATCCCGATCGTGGCCTTGACGGCCAATGCGCTGTCCGGCGACCGGCAGCGGTGCCTCGACGCAGGGATGTCGGACTACCTGTCGAAACCGCTCAAGGTCGGCGCGTTGCGTGACGCTCGCGAGGCAGCAGTGCACGGTTCTCGGGTGTAACACCTGCCACAATGGTCGATCTCAGGGAACTCCCCGATACGTCCTGGGGTTACAACGGCCAGCATCGCTTGGAGGCCGAAATGTTCGGTTTGCCCAGGCATCGAAGGAGATCCTCATGACCACGACCACCCAACGCTCGACCGTCACCGAGATCCTGGCCATGGGACGCGTGTGGGCGGAGACGATGACGCTCGTCCCCCAGAGCTCGGCAGTCGATCTCCTGCTCGATGCACTCAATGCGGCCCAACGGCCAGCCGTGCGTCAGGCCGTTCTCGGTGCGCTCGCCGATTTCAGTCACCGACGGATGTCACCGTCCGCTGAGTTCCTGGCTGCACTCGATCACGTCCAGGTCGTCGTTGATGCCGATGGCGTCTTCGACGGCTTGGTCCTGGAGGAGTCAGCACAGGACTGAGCTGCCCGGAATCGCCTGGCCGGAAGGCCAGGGGGCAGGGATCAGAAGTCGCCCTGCCACTCGTCTTCCGGTCCGCCCTGGTAGACGGGAAGTGGCTCACTGGTGTCGCGAGGCGGGGGAGGAGCGGCACTGCCCCGGGCTGGGCGAGCAGTCGTGGCATCACTCTCGTCGTCGGGGGCATAGCCGTAGGCCATTGCCACGCCGTCGACGTCGAACGGTTTCCCCATCGAGGCCACGGAGAACTTGGACCAGTCTCCGGACTTCTTCTGGACTTCGATGATGCCGCCGTTGGCCAGCGCTGCGGTGAGGGTTTCGACGGGCGCCATCACCGCCCACTTCTCGGATTTCGTCTTGCGGAACTTGGGTGCGGGCAACTCACTCATCCCTGCAGTATTGCAAACGAACGACGAGCACACGCTCTGCACCTCGTACGCGCTGCACCTCGTACGCGCTGGGGAGCGATGACAGCAGCTCTGCCAGGCGTTCCCGTTGGGCGCTCAGGTGAGGGGGACAGATCGGCGGGCGTCAACCAGGGCGTCGAGGAGACGAGACGCGCCGAGCCGAAATCCTGCGGGCACCAATCGCTCCGGCCCGAACTGGCCGCTGACCAAGGCGGCGTAACGACGGGCGTCATCGACGGTGCGCAACCCTCCGGACACCTTGATACCGACCGATCGACCGGTCTCGGCTTCGAATCGGGCAACGGAGCGGGACATGGTGATCACGGCTTCAGGAGTCGCAGACACCGGGATCTTTCCGGTGCTGGTCTTCACGAAGTCGGCCCCGGCCGCCAGTACCAACAGCGTGGCGACAGCCACCGACGGAAGATCTCCGAGCTCCCCGGTTTCGAGAATCACCTTGACGAGCCGTCCCTCGGCGGCTGCAACAGAGGCGACGACGTCGCTGTAGGCCGTTTCCAGATCACCGGCCAGGAAAGCTCCTCGATTGAGCACGATGTCGATCTCGTCGGCTCCCGCTTCCGCCGCTGCGGCGATGTCCGCGAGGCGAACCGGCAACGGCGATTGGCCGCTGGGGAAGGCACCGGCCACGCTCGCGACGCGAACCGGTGATCCCGACGCCGCCGCCACCGCAGCCGGCACCAGACTGGGATAGACGCAGACCGCGGCCACTGGCGCCAGATCAGGATCATCAGGGTCGGGAATTCGGGCATGCTCGGTGAGCGCGGCCACACGGGCCGGTGTATCCGATCCCTCGAGTGTGGTCAGGTCGATACAGGCGATCAGGCCCGCGAGTTCGTCGGCGGTGGCCGCCACCGTGAGGGTTTCGTCGGCCGACGCCAGGCGACGTGCCACCTCGGCTGGCGTCGGTGGATCAGCCCAGGCTCGGACAGTTGCGAGTTCTATCGGAGTCGGTGCTGCCATCATCGGGGGTCAGCGGGTCGGCTCATCCGTTTGGACCGACGAACACGTTCGACGTTGGCCATGTGCTGATCTCCTACTGGCTCCCGATCGGGCTCCTGCGGCCCACGCTACTGGCTCTGGGCGAGCGGCAACGGTCGAGACGTGGTGCCTGGCAAGTCGACTGACGTCGAACGGAACAGACGGTCGGGATGATTCAGCGCGCTCGGAGGGACTCGAACCCCCAACCTTCTGATCCGTAGGTGGATCCAAGGGTTTCGCCGGGGTTGTCCGTAGCTGTCCGACGGTCTCCGTCATGCACCGTGAACAGGGGAAACGCACAGTCTGCCATGGCCCCTGATGACCGCAGTTGCACCGGTTTTCCTACGGGATCTTCTCAGGATCTTCTCACGGCGACGGATGTTCCTCGTCCATGAAGGGTGGGTTCTCGACTGCGAGCGGGAGCTGGTTGGCTCTGGCCAATCGCAGGTCGAGTCGCCGCCATGAGGCCATGACCAAGGCGTCGGCGACGAGCCTCAGTGCTCTTCCCGGTCTTCGCAGATGATTTCGACGATGTCGGCTGGGGTGAAGCCAGTGAGTGTGGGAGGCTCGGCGTTGATTGTCTCGAAGAACTTCTCGAGGTCTGAGGGCTCGCGTCCAGGCCGTTAGGTAACCACTCCCGATGGCATGGGTTGCTCCTCCAGTGGTAGCTCTGTCGAGGGAGTGCACCCGAATCGTAGACAGTTCTGCCGCCCGACAACGCCATGAGATACCCGGTCGGCAGTCGGCCTCTTGGCGTCAGGTGTCGGCCGGAGGTCGGGGGCGAGGACACGGAGGCCCGCAGGGCTACGTCGACCACGCTCGGTGCCAGGAAGCCATCTCGCGTGATCTCGCGTCGGGGGTTCGGAACGAACCTCCAGTTGTGTCTGACGTTTCTCGTTCGTCCGTGGAGCGGTGAGTGGCAGATGTCGTTGCCCACTGACCGTGCTCGAGAGACGGCGTCCCGTGCTCGCCGAACTGCTCGGTTGTACGGATCCGATCCGCCCTTGGGGGACATTCGTGAGGGCACATAGTGAAGCCGGATCTGCTCGGCCAGATGGTCGTTCCGGCGGTGTGGTTATCGCGTTGGTCACGATGCGGACCGGTTTTCAGGCACTTGCCGAGTAGTCGCCGAGGGCGGTTCCGTGGAACCGTTACCGAGTGGTCTTGCCCCGCGATCGGCCGCACTCATCCGGCACGGATGGTGCGGTGGCGATTCGCTGCCCCACGGCGGCGTTACCGAGTGGGCCGCTCCCCACACGCCGGCGCGTCGCCGTTGGTGATCCTGTCCAAAGCCGACCAGGTCGAATCCACCACCGATGCCGAGCGAGAGATTCTGGCCGATGACCCAGCTGCAGACATCGTTGCCGTCTCGTCGGTCACCTCCGATGGGGTTGCGGAGCTGCTGGGGCGTTGCGCGAATCGCACACTGGTTCTTGTCGGCGTGTCGGGGGCGGGTAAGTCGACGCTGCTGAACGCGCTCGCTGGACGCGAGTTGGGAACGACCGGTCGGGTTCGCGCTGGCGACAGCAAGGGCCGTCACACAACAACGGCCCGGCAGCTGTACCTACTCGAAGGAAACTGCTGCCTCATCGACACCCCGGGTGTCCGCGAGGTCGGGCTCTTCACCGATGTCGACACCATCGACGACGGCTTCAGCGACATCGCCAAGCTCGCCCTCGACTGCCGATTCAACAACTGCGGCCACAGCGGCGAACCAGGCTGCGCTGTTGCGGCTGCGGTAACTGACGGGGAGCTGAGCGAGACTCGCGTGCAGGCTTGGGACAAGCTGCGACGCGAGGCCGCCTGGCTGGAACGGCGAACAGACCCAGCGGCAGAAAACCGCGCTGGCAAAGCACTCAACAAGAAGATTCGCGACGCCCAGACGACGAAGCGCCCAAAGAACTAGGATCCCAAGAACCAAACATGAAACAAAGACGCTGTGATCAAGCCGGACGCCGCCGACGGTCTAACACGAGCTCAGCGCGGATCGGCAGCGAACACTGGTGGGTCCCGAGGATGACATCTGGGCGAGTTTCTTCGACCGCGTCGTCAACAAGATGAACATCTCCGCAGCCATGACATCGACGGTCGATCCCAAGTTCGGTCAGCGCCCGAATTGATGGAGGAACTATCGGCTCAGGGCTTGAGGTGTTAGCTTGCACATTGCAACTTAACTAACGACAACGAATAGGACACCTCGACATGCCCGATCTCAACGACGTCCGGTCCTTTCTCTCCCAAGAGACCGGACTAGCAACGGTCAGCACCACCCAAGCCGATGGGCGAGTGCTGTCGAGCATCGTGAACTGTGGCGTGTTCGATCACCCGCTGACTGGCGAGACCTCCGTGGCGCTCGTTGCTCGCGGCGCGGCGGCTCGCGTCGGCCATGTGCGACGTGGATCCGAGGTCACGATTGCGGTTCGCCGCGGTTGGAGCTGGGTTGGAGTCACCGGCCCAGCCAGCCTCATCGGCCCAGACGACATCCCCACTGGCATGACCGACGACGATGTCCGCATCTTGCTGCGCGATATCTATTCCGCAGCTGGTGGGGTTCACGATGACTGGGACGAATATGACCGGGCGATGGCCGAAGATGGTCGCATCGCGATCTTTGTCAGTCCCGACCGAATTCTTGGCAACATTCCGACAGCGTGACCGCGCCGGAGACACCCGTCGAGGTGCCCACCTTCGATCATCGACACGGTCGCCTGACGCTCGCGATTGCCGCCCTTGCTGCGCTCGCGACCTACCTCGACACAACAATCCTTTTCGTCGCCTTCCCCGACATCAGCTCGAGCTTCGGCAGCTCGGGGCCATCGACACTGTCGTGGGTTCTGAATGCCTACACCATCGCCTTCGCCGCCCTGCTTGTTCCGGCCGGCAAGATCGCCGACAGGCTCGGGCACCTCAAAGCCTTCCTTGTCGGTTCGACCACGTTCACCGTCGCTTCGATGGCCTGCGGCCTTGCCCCGAACGTCGGGTTGTTGATTGTCGCTCGAACTTCCCAGGGGGTCGGCGCCGCAATCCTGGTCCCCTCCTCGCTCGCGCTTGTTATTGCCGCCTTTCCCCGGGAGAAACTCCCCCAGGTCGTCGCGATCTGGGGTGCCATTGGTGCCATGTCGGCCGCTATCGGGCCATCGCTTGGTGGGCTGATAGTCGACTCGCTCGGCTGGCGTTGGGCCTTCTTCATCAACTTGCCCGTAGGCGTTGTGACCGTTGTTGCCGGTAGGAGATTCCTCCGCGAAGCCAAAGACCCAACGGTCCGGCTTCCGTCGCTGGGGGGCGTGGCGCTCATCGCGCTCGCGGCCGGGACCTTGCTGTACGGCATCGTCGAATCCGACAATGCCGGCTGGGCCAGTCCACAGACTTTGGGCGTGCTGTCCCTAGGGCTCGTTCTGCTGGGCGCCTTCATCGTCAGTCAACGCCGGACCGACTCGCCAACGCTCGATCTTGAGCTCTTCTCTCTCGGCAACTTCCGTTGGGGGAACTTGGCGATGTTCAGCTTCTCGATGTCGTTCGTCGCCATGTTCTTCGGGCTGATCCTGTTTCTTGTGAATGTCTGGGAATGGTCGGTCCTGAAGGCTGGCCTCGGCGTGGCACCAGGCCCAGCGCTCGCCGCCATTCTGGCCGCCCGTTTCGGCAAGCTGGCAGGACAAATCGGGCAACGGCCGCTCGTCCTCGTCGGTGGACTGGTCGCCGGGCTCAGCGGGCTTTACCGGGTTCTGTTTCTCACTGCAGAAGTCAGCTATTTAGTTGACTTCGCCGTACCACTGGCCTTGTCCGCCGTCAGTATCGGCCTGGTGTTTCCACAAGCCACCAGCGTGGCGGTCCAAGCACTCCCACCCAACCGAGTAGGAGTCGGAGGAGCAACGACCCAAGCCATTCGTCAGTTCGGCGGATCGCTAGGTGTCGCCTTCACCATTGCTCTGCTTGGCAAGGCGACGGCTACCGAGGATCTGGTCGCTGGCTTCAACCGCATCTGGTGGCTCGTTGTTGTCGGCGGTATCGCAACCGCCCTATGCGCCCTTCCGTTGCGCACCGGCAAGGCAAACTAGTGAAGCGGACAAGAACATTGCGACCTCAAGCGGCACGAGTCGGGCAATCGGTACGGTGAGTGCAGTGAGTGCAAACCCCGACGAGACGGTGTGGCGTTCCGGATGCCCGATTAGCAGCGCGCTCGACGTTCTCGGCGACAAGTGGTCGCTTCTCATCATCCGAGATCTCGTGATATGCGGCACTCGCACCTACTCAGACTTTCGCGAATCTCCTGAAGGCATTGCGACCAACATTCTCGCGGCCCGCCTCAAGCTGCTTTCCCGGCTCGATCTCATCGAACGGGTTGACCCAGAGCGAGCTTCCCGCGGCAACGCCTACCAGCTGACCGAACGAGGAGCGGCATTGCGACCAACACTCAATGAGCTCTTCACTTGGTCTCAGCAGCATCTCGGCGAATTCCATCCCGACATGCATCCCGAACAGCGCTCGCTGTAAAGACCGGACTCTCCTAAATTTGAAGACATCAGGGGCCGCCGCGCATTCGGCGATGCTTCCTCGAGGTTCGGCCCGCCGTGGGAGGTCCCGTATCTCGTTCGCGTCGGATTGGGTACTTTGAGCGATCGACGGAGCTGCTAGCTCGGCAGTCACCTGCGGATCATCCCACACCGCTCGGTAATACCGCCCAGAACCCTCTCGAATCAGTCCTCAAACCCGTCCGCTATTGCCGGGAGTAGCGCACTTCAATGGGCTGCCCGAAGCTCGATAACGCGCAAGGCCCGGCCGCGTCGAGGGTGCGCGAGATCCTCACTTCTGCGCTCCTGTCCCGGTGATCCGGTAGCCGCCACCGGAACCCGCACGAGCGCTGTGAGCGCTCAGTGAGCAGAGGCTCCCGCCCTCCACCGCATCGCTCAGGCACGGAGAAACTGGAGACACAACTGGAGGTTCGTTCCGAACCCCCGACGCGAGATCGCCAGGAGACGCGAGGTCACGGTGGGTGATCTCGCGTTGCGTCTGGGTCCAGGTGACGTCCCAGGTGTCGAGTGGGGTGCCCCACAGGTAGTTGCGACACGGGGAAACGAGAGGGACACCATGCAGGCATTGAACGGATCAGCAGGAACGGAGCCACAGCAGGGTGCGGTTGGCCCGCTGTTGGCCATCGACGAGGTGGCGGATCGGCTGAACGTGACGCCACGCTTCGTGCGACGGCTCATCGCCGAGCGGCGGATTCGGTACTTCAAGCTTGGGCGACATGTCCGGCTTGCCGAGGAGGATGTCGATGACTGGGTGCGCCGGCGCAGGATCGACCCGTCGATGACTTGAGCGGGCTCGCACCGAGGATCCTCGCAAGACGGACCGCAGCTTGCGATGGGTCTCGAACCACCTGGATCTCTGTGTGGGGACCAGCCCGGCAAGGTCCGCTTCAGCGGGCCTTTGCGCGTCATCGGTCACGCCCCGTACTCGGTTGGGAGTAGAGAACGTGCGACGCTGCCTGACCATTCACCGGTCCCCGAACAGGGCTTCGCCGATCTGGGCTGCGGC
>ERZ888423.1657-NODE-1657-length-18649-cov-9.418415_pt1 | contig 18649 bp, 12 predicted proteins | sample MGYA00520523_ERZ888423 | MGnify/ENA primary metagenome ERZ888423 (study PRJEB32303, sample SAMEA104408611) | aquatic metagenome | biome: Brackish water; feature: Pelagic; material: water | place: Baltic Sea | collected 2014-06-08T10:24:00 | depth 30,27 m ...
AAGCACTCAAGACTACTACCTTTAGCAGTCAAACTTCTCAGCCCACTGTGATGCCATTGTAGCCACCTACTAACTTACTGCCGCAGCCGTGTAATACTGGCTGTGCGCTCAAAAAGCTGGCGAGAACGGTCAATTAGGCGGGTTAGGCTAACCTGTGAGGGCAACGTGCCCAAAGCACTGCGGGAGGTCATTCCCAAGGCGACGGTGTATCGCCAGCTAGGGGATAGCTACGATGAGGCAATCGGGAGGCTTCCTGTGGTCAGCAGCCGCTGTAGATGACTGAACCATCGGGCATGGTGGTGTTGCAGAGGATTACGTCGATCATATACGCATATGCCAGATTAGCACCCTCCAGATTAGCACGCTCCAGATCAGCACCACTCAGAATAGTAGACCACAGATAAGCATCCCTCAGATTAGCACCATTCAGACTAGCATTACGCAAATTAGCAAACCTCAGATCAGCACCATTCAGATTAGCACCACTCAGATCAGCCCCACTCAGATCACATTCTACGCACACATTAAAATCCGTCAGCTTCTGTAAATCGTCAGGATCAAAAGCAGATGCGTTACTGGCAAACATAGTTGCTGCTACGGTCAGTGCTGTCAGTGTTAGTTTCATCTTAGAATAACTCCTCATTGTTCCATGAAGATTGGACTGCAATGTGCTTTCCATCAACCCTTCAAACCAACAGTACAACCACCCATGAGGTCCGTCAGAGAGCTGTGTGCAGGGGCTGTGGTGTCAGAGGGATACCACGTATCGACTGGTGTATTTCGCCCTGTACGGGCCTCTGTGTAAGCCTCGGCGCTATCCCTAGTGTAGCGACCAGTCTACGTGTTGTGAGCACCCACCCCAACGCCTAATCTCCCCACCGGACAACTGGACACCCCTATAGGGGATTGTCAGTGTCTGTCCGTCTGCATGGGGCGCCGACAAGGGCCGGACATGTCCGCTGGATGGCGGGGGCGCCACACCGCCCCCCGCGCGCGTGCGCGTCGCTGTGTAGGCGCGTGAGGCGTCGCGGTGCAGTGAGGGCTGGTCAGCAGGGGTTGGGCACGGCTCGGTGAATGGAGCGCTGCCTGCAGCTTCGTCAGGCCACAGGGCGCATCCCGCGGCCAGCTTCCCCTACGACCCTCCCAGATACAAGCCGCGACGGAACCGCAAGTGTCGCGAGAGGCCGTCTAGGCTACGGCATGGCATAAAGGGCAGCTTCGCTATCCTTGCAGAAACTGGTTCGCATTCGTCTGACAGTACCCTCCAGCCCATCTCAGCCAAACAGCACGAGCAGCCAGCAGAGCCCCCACAAAAGCCCCATCATCATCACCGCGGCGCTGGCAATGTCCTTAGCCTTCTTGGCCAGCGGGTGCCGGTCGGTCGAGACGTAGTCGACAGTGGCCTCCACCGCGCTGTTGAGAAGCTCGACCACTAGTACAAGTCCGCCGAGCGCCACCAGCAGCACGGTTTCGGTGGTGGAAAGCCCGGCCACGGCCAGCAGGCCCCAGCCCAGAAGGTTTAGCCCCGTCCATTGGCGCAGGCTCTTTTCCTCGCGCCAGGAGGCCAGCAGCCCCTCCAGCGACCAAGTCGCCGTGTTGCGGAGGCGGGCCAATTCCTGACCGAGGCTCATTTTCTTTGGCTGTTTCATTATTCCGTCGTTAGCTGCAGTTCGCGGCCGTTGCGCGAATATCTTTGACCTCGGCCTGCGCAAGATCATCCGAATAGATACCACTCGCTCCGCGGGCCAAAAGGCAAGAGGCGGTTTGCGGATCGTTGATTGTGTGGACGTAGACTGGGAAGTCGGTGGCCTCGATAACCGCCTGCAAAAGACCTGCGTCGGCCATTGCCTGCGGCATGGTGATAGCGTTCGGGTTCGCGGCGAGCGCCTCTCGGATCACCTTCTCCGGATCGTCCCCGAATTGGTAGAGCGTCCAGATCACGCGATCAAAGCCCATGCTGCGATAAAGCGTGACTTCCTGGGGCTGGTAGGCCTGCGGCACGAATTGCGCCAACAGGTCGGGATGACGGGCCACGATCATTTCATGTGCGGCGACCGGGTTCTCCTTGACGTCGGTGACAATACTAACACCGAGGTTGGCGCGAAGCCATCCGGCCAGCCCGTTAAGATCACAGTTGCGCGGCTTGTCAGGCGAGGCGGCCAGAAGTCGCGTAAAGGTGTCCTGATCGACGGGTGCCGCAACGTCGGTTCCAAAACGGCTGGTAAAGGCGCCTTCCCAGTCATGCAGGCAGACAAGCTCTCCGTCGGTGGTCCAGTTAAAGTCAATCTCGAAGACGTCAAAGCTGTCGATATTAGCGTTGAGCGCGTCAAAGGAGTCGCTGAGCGCGGTGCCGCCCAAACGCCCGCCCGCATGTGCGATCGAGCCAGTAAAGGGCGCGCTTTTGCCTTGGGTCAATTGCAGTGACTGGATCATCAAACCCAGCGCACGCGTGTCGCTGCCGCCGTCTGCTAGGGCAGGACAATCCAGCGCAACACCCGGAATGCTGAGCATGATGTCCAACACAACGTCACGGGGTAAGTCGGTGACGTCGGCCACCATCGGGGTCTGCAAGCCTGCGTTATGGCGGGCCAGTTCGGTTCCATTCAAGCTCAGCACTGCGCCGACCGAATCCGAACCAAAGGCTGCCATCATGATCGAAAGTGTCAGCGGGCCGGTCGTTTCGGGCAGGATGACCTGAAGCTTTGCCTGATTTGCGCCCATCCAGCGGCCGGAGGCCTCGGGCGACCACCAGCCCCCCCCAAAGCCCATGAGCGCGGCGCTTTCGGCCTCGGGCACGGGCACCACGCGCTCCAGGGGAAGAGGGCCCAGTCCCGTACGGGGGGCGATGCCGGCCTCAGGGCCGATGCAGCCCTCAAGTCGCGCGGCGGTGCTGTCTGCCATGGGCAGCGCCGCCTGGGTCAGGGGCTGCACGGCCAGGGATCCGTCGCTGTCGCCAAGCGTCACGGCTTTTAGCATGACCCCCATCTGGCGCGCATCATTGCTAAGTCCACGTAGTGCGGGGCAGGTCAGATCGGGGCCGCCGGTGGACAGCCGCAGGGTGACCGGGACACCCCGAGGCAGCATGCCAAGCTCAGCTGAAAATCCGACGTCGCCCATGACAGGGCGCGCGGCAAGTTCCACCCCGTCATGGCTGAGGGCAACCGTCCTGCTTTCGGCAGAGGCAAGGTCGAGTGTAAGCGTCAGGCCACCTGCGGTCTCGGGAAGGATCAGGGAGAAGTCGACTTCGCGCGCACCGCTCCAACGTCCGGCGCGTTCCTGGCTCCACCAGCCGCCGCCAAAGCCAAGAGGGCCGGTCAGAGCCTCGCCCACGGTTCGGGTTGCTCGCGGGAAGGGGGCCACGGGCATCGGCTCTGCCCGCCCGCCAGGCGCGTTGCAGGCGGCTAGGTCCGGTCCGATACGTGGACCGGCGGGCAGGGCGGCGGCAATAGCTGGCGCCGGCCTTGGCTCCGCAGCCGGGGCCTCTGCCAGAACCACGGGGGCCACAGCCGGGCCCGCCGAGGCTGCAGGCGCAACCGGGGCAGCCGCCTGGATGGGCGTAGGCGGGACGAGGACCGGGTCGTCACCTGATGGTGTCAGCAGCAAGCGCACCCGGGGAAAGGCGGCATTGACAAACTCGCGCACTGCACCCGTATCGTCAAACAGGCCGATATAGGCCTGGCGCGCCTCCAGCGCCCGCAGCACGGGCAGGTCGAGCCCGTCGAGCGGCGGGGCGATCTGTTCCGATTGACGGCCGCAAAAGGCGGTATCCTGCACCATGATCGCATGGGCCACAAAGCGACCTTGGTTCTCGGCGATCTGATCGGTCCAGGGCCTGTGATCGGCTGCGGTGAACCCAGGCGTGCACTGGTCCATCCGGTCGAGCTGTGCGGCACGACCATCGGCGGTGATCCCTACCAGGTGCAGCCCCCGTCCAAGCACCCAGTCCTGGCTGCTGTCGAGCGTGTCGGTGGTCTGGTGGCGCACGAGACTCGCGCCCGCGCCGAAGGCCGAGGATTGCAGCAACACACCCCGATCACCGGTCAGAAGGGCGGGGTAGGCGAGTTCTTGGGGCAGGTCGCCGCGCAGAACGCCGATGCGCATCAGCGCCTCGATTTCGGGGACGCTCTGGCTGTCTTCCGGCGGGCTCAGCATCGGGGCCAGGTCTTCCTGCGACAGGAAGGTGGAGCGCGGCACCGGGCGCACGGTGGCCGAAACCCCGCGCTGCCCGCTTGCGAGGCACAGCGCCTGCTGCTCCTCCAGCCCCTCGTTCGGGCGTAGTACGCCAAGCGCGCGGCAATCGTCGAACCACATGTAGGGCGTGCCGTCTGGCAGGTTCATCACGATCTGGGTCAGCGAGGTGTTGAAGGCCGGATCGGTGCTAAGCGAAATCTCGGTGATCGTGTGATCAGCGTCAAAGGCCAGAAGGGTCGGCATCGGGAATGCCGATCGCCCGTAATTGGCCTCGCCCCGTTCAAGGTTCACGTAAAGACCATCCGAGATGTCGGGGAAGGCCCAGAGCCGGGTGTAAATGGACTGGTAACCCATAACATGAGCATCGAGCGCCTGGCTGTCATCGACGGCCACGCCAAGCTCTTCGGGGATAGTGGGTACCGCGCCCAGAAGATCGACGCCAAGACCCATCCTTGGCATATCGAAGCCCAGGTAGCTTAGCAGAGTGGCGCCGGTATCTAGCGTGGTGGCCGGACGATTCACCGCCCGGGGGGCGGCCGAGGTTGCCGGATCGAGGATCATCAGAAGGTTGCGCCGAGGACCTGCGTTCAACTGGTCGGCTGCCGTATTGCCCATGGCCAGGTGGTCCGACATGACCGCGATTACGGTGCTCTCGGCATGCGGTCCCGACAGGATCTCCTCGATAAACTGCCCGGCAAGGTAGTCGTCGCATAGAACCGCGTTGAGATTGGCGTTGTCGCCGTCGCCATACTGCATCCCGGCACATCCACGGTTGGTCGCGGCATGGCCGTATGGGGGGTGCGTGTCGAGCGTCAGAAGGCTCAGCACGAAGGTTCTGTCGCCTGCGGCCAGCCGGTCGAACCGCGACTGCGCGAGATCGAAGATAGAGTCGTCCTGAAGCCCCCACTCGGTCAAGTAGGAGGGATCGTCCAACAGGCCCACCAGTTCGTCGCGGCCGGTCACTTCGTCGAAACCATGCGACCGGAGGAAGGCGCCTTTGCCCGCGAATTCGATCGACGCGCCGCCCATGTAGGACAGGGTGTAACCTGCCTCATGCAGGATATCGCCAAGGCAGGTCGCCCCCGACAGGAACTGGGTCACGCGCATCGCGTTCCCCCCGCCGCCCGACAGGATCAGCGGCACTCCGCACTGCGTGGCCACCATGCCGCCCACGGTAAAGGTGGCGCCGGTGGTCTGGCCGAGATTCGTGAAGGTGACCGCGCGCTCTTCCAGCCCAGACAGGTAGGGGGTAAGTCCTGGGAAGCGGGTCTCGTCCATATAGGTTCGCTCCAGGCTTTCGAGATAGACGATCACGAGGTTGCGCGGGTTCTCCGGCCCGGCAGGATCGCGCATTGGGTCATGAAAGCCCTCGACCTGTTGTGCGACAAGCGAAAAGCGCAGCGCGTAAGCGGCCGAGGCTATTAGAACGGGATGAATCGCCAGCGCGGCAAAAACTAAGAGTGCAATCCCCGTGTCCCATCGGCGCGCGGGTGTTGCAGAGCCGGGCCGGATCCAGCGGCGGGCCCGCCACAGACCGCCCGCCACAACCGCCAGCGCCACCAGCCCCGCCGCGATGCCCCAGCCATACTGGCTGACATCGCCCCCCTCCAGCCCTGCGCGCAGGTGGTAGAAGACTGCGCCGTTCACGCCTTCTCCTGTGATCTGGCCCAGCCCGATCTGAAGTCCGCTCAGTACCGTCAGCATCAAGATCGCTGCGAGCAGAAACCACGCCAGCCAGCGGCTATGGCCGAGCCGGCGTAAAAGCGCCACGGCAACGAGGATGAGCAGCGCCGAGACGAGCATTATGACCGGCTCGGTGAAGTACGGAACAAAAAAGGAATTTATGCTCTTCCAGAGCAACGGAAGATCACCTGCGATGATCGCTGATTTGATGGTATTCAATGTAGTGCCTTTTACTGTCTAAGCGACGTGAGGCACCTTGTTTAACGAGTCTCCACCATGTGACGGATGTCACCGCTCGACCTTTCGGCAGTGTACCAAACGCATACTTCGCTTTGTATGTCAATTTTTATTCTGAAAAATTCGAGGGCCTGTGGACATTCATCTTGATGCGATGATGGCCGCAGCGAGATGCCAGTTGTCAGCATAGCTAGAAGCTGTCTTTTCGTAGCGGGTCGCTATGGCTCTGAATTGGCACTGTCAGAGCAAAACTGGTTGAGGTGGGCAGGGCATCCCCTTAGCTTCGAGGAATGACAAAACGCAGCCCATTTCGCTACTTCAAAACCAGCCTTGAGGTGATCCGCCTGGCGGTGATGATGTACATCCGGTTTCCGCTTTCGCTTCGGAACGTGGAGGATCTTCTGCACGAACGCGGCATCAACATCAGCCATGAAACGGTTCGATTTTGGTGGAGCCGTTGTGGTCCGTTGTTTGCCGCAGAGATCCGCAAGAAAAGGGTCAGCTAGATGCGCGCATATTCGAACTGGCAGTGGCACTTGAACGACGTGTTTGCGAGGATCAACGGTGAAACGCATTATTTATGGCGGGCCGTAGATCACTATAGCGAGGTGATTGAAAGCTATGTAACCAAGCGCCGCGACCGCAAAACGGCGTTGAAATTTTTCAGGGAAACGATGAAACGGCATGGCAACCCACATAGCTTAGTGACCGACAAACTGCGATCTTACGGCGCTGCGATGAAAGGCGTTGGCAACGCGGACAAACAGGAAACTGGCCGTTGGCTCAACAATCTGGCCGACAATTCACATCAGCCATTCCGACGAAGAGAACCGGCAATGATCCGCTTTAGGCGCATGCGAACCTTGCAGAAATTCGTGTCCGCCCACTCTTCGGTCCACAATCATCTTAACCAGGAACGCCACCTCTACAGCCGAGAAAACTTCAAGCTTAACCGCGCTGCCGCTCTCGCTGAGTGGCGTCAGTTGGGCATGGCATAAAGGGCAGCTTCATTGTCCTTGCAGAAACTGGTTCGCATTCGTCTGACAGTACCCACTTTCATAGCCTCTCCAGTCGCCAATGCCCCAAAGTATGGCCATGTCGACTTTGACAGATCTCAACATTTCTACAGACTTAATAGTTTAGATCCGCAGGCTGATACCGGGATTGGCCTCGAAGAAGCGCATGAGTCTCGGCATCAAAACGCCCTTGCCAGTTTTGAAAGATTGGCATAGCAATATGAATTAGAATTTAAAAAAATCCATACCAGCTTCCAGGATGTGACATGAATTGGTATAGCGATAACCCAAAGGATTAATTTGGATCATTCGCGCAACGTGTCATCAAAACGGCGAATGTAATTACCTAAAGGCTGTCCGGATCACGCGTCTGTAAAACTAGAAGCATTCTAGAAATTGAATGAATGCTAGATAAATCGAACAGGGTTCCGGGCAGGTGTGTGGCCTACCGGGGCCCTTTTTTTATGGGAAGCCCCAAGTGAAAAACGAGACAAGCATAACGCGATCGTGGCGAAAGCCATCGCCGTTATCCGCCGCGCTAGAGTTGTTTCCGCTTCGCGAAACTCTGCGGTTCCTGATCACCGGTTTACTTGCGACGCTGACCCATGCGGCGGTCGGCTATACGCTGATCTCGACGACCGAGATGTTGGGGCCGATGGCGAATATCTGTGGGTTCCTGTCGGCGTGGTGGATTTCGTTCATAGGGTACTTCTACTTCTCGTTCCGCGGTCACGAACAGGGATGGACCGCCGCCCGTCGCTTTGTCGCCTATTCGGCGATGATCTTTGCGATGGCTCATAGCCTGACGGTTTTCGTGTCCGCTTACAAAGTTCTGGGCGACGAACTGACCCCGATTATCGGGGCTGTCCTGACGTCTGCGCTGTCGTTCGTTGTCTACAAGTTCATCGTCCGCAACGCTTCCTCGGTGGCGTCGAAGATCGGCGTTGTTACGGCATTGCCCCCCTCGTGCACGACACTGAATGAGTACGGCCTGCATCTGGCCAACGCATTCCTGCGCGAAGACGAGGTGGCCGAGGTCGTAGCAATCGCTGACATGACGAACAGCTCCAAAGTTGCCGAAACAGCTAGCATCACGATCGATCGCTGCTGGAAGTTCAACGGCTGGCTGACACCATTGAGTATCTTGAAGTCGGTGCGGCAGCATCGCCCGGATGTGGTGGTGTTCAACGCGCATATGGCGTCTTTCGGTGACCGTGTGGTTCCGGCGGCGCTGGGTCTTCTGTCGATCCCGCTGTTGAAAATGGCCGGCTTCAAGACCGGTGTGATCCTGCATAACGTGCTGGGCGGTGTGAACCTTGAACACACCAGCATGCGCGGTCATCCGTTCCGGCAGGCGATGATCAACCTGTTCGGCAAACTGGTGCTGCGCCAGATCCTGCGCGCCGATTATCTGACGGTGACCCTGCGCGAATACAAGGATTTACTGGCCGACGCTGGTCACGTACAACATGTCACGCCGGTCGCGCATGGATCGTTCGAAATCTCGCGCGAGATCGACTATCCGGTGCTGACCGCCCGCCCGCGCCGCGTGGTGACCTTTGGCAAGTTCGGCACCTACAAAAAGCTCGACAACCTGATCGCCGCCGTCCGCATCCTGCGCGACCGGCCCGAGTTTGCGGATGTCGAACTGGTAATCGGCGGCGGCAATCACCAAAGCGCCCCCGGTTACATCGAAAGCATGATGGACACCGTCGGCGGTGAAAAAGGCATCCGCTACCTTGGCTACATCGCAGAGGGAGAAGTTGCTGGGTTCTTCCACGGGGCGCAGGTCACGGTGTTCGACTACACCGCAACGACTGGCAGCTCGGGTGCGCTGAACCAGGCTGTATCCTATGGTTCAGTCCCGATTTTCCCCGATATCGAGGACTTTACCCGCGTCTGTTCCGACGAGGCCATCGACGGCGTCCACTTCCCGCCCGGTGACGTGGTGCGTCTGGTCGGCAAACTGACCGAGGTTCTGGGCGAACCCGCGATGTTCCAGAAACTGGTCGACCAGAACTTTGCCGCGAACCGGTCCTTTACCATTCAGGACGTCGCACACTTCCACGTCGAGAAGATGCTCAAATTGCGCGTAACCAGCGAAAGCCCCGCAAAGGCCAGTGTAAATTGTTCTGGTAAAAGAAAGATGACTGAATGAGACAGGAAGCCAATGCCGCTTTCACGCATCGTGAACGCCGCGCCGACCGTCGCCGTGGGATCACCATCGAACCCTATGGCGACATGGCGATCGTTGTGCCCTGCTACAACGAAGCCGAGCGGTTCAATGCCGCCGCCTTCGAGGAATTCCTGAACCGTTACAAGGACATTAACTTTGTCTTTGTGAACGACGGCAGCAAGGATGACACGCTGGCCGAGCTTCAGGTATTCAGCGCAAGGTTTCCGCGCCAGACTTCGGTTCTGGACATGCCTAAGAACGGTGGCAAGGCCGAGGCGGTACGTCATGGCATGCTCGAGATGATTTCGCATAACAAGCGCTACATTGGCTATTGGGATGCGGATCTCGCGACCGCTTTGTCGGCGATCCCCGAGTTTGGCACGCTGATCCGCCGTGACGGCCAGCATACGGTCGTCGTCGGTGCCCGCCTGCGCCTGCTGGGCCACGACATCCAGCGCGACCTGTCGCGCCGGATTTTCTCGCGGGCGTTTAATCTGGTCGCGCGGGCCACGCTGCGGTTGCGCATCCGTGACACCCAATGCGGCGCCAAGCTGTTCGAGGTCGACGAAGACCTCAAGGCTGCGCTGGTCCACCCGTTCGAAACCGCCTGGCTGTTCGACATCGAGCTGCTCCAGCGGCTGATCGAACGCAAGGGAAACCGCAACTTCATCTATGAACACGCGCTATTCGCGTGGTCCGAGGTGGCGGGTTCCAAGGTGTCGCTGAAAAAGTCGCTGCATGCGGTATTCAAACTTTGCCTTCTGGGTCTGCGCGGTGCACGGCTATGATCTTTGGCGCAACCAACCTCGCGAACCTGCTCAACCTGATCCTGAGCCTGACGCTGGCGCGTGTGCTCGGTCCCGAAGCTTTCGGGCTCATCTCGGCGTTCTTTGCGGTGCAGCTGTTTGGGATGCTGCTAATCAGCGGGTGGCAGAACACGCTCGTCGTCCATCTCAAATCGCTTAGCGCGACGGAACGCGACCAGTTCGCGGGCTGGGCCATGTCGCGTGTGCCGCCCTTGGCCATCGGGCTGCTTGTCTCTGTTGCCGTGCTCATCGCGCAGCGCGGCAACGGGCCGATCGAAACGGTCAAGCTGCCGCTGCTGGGCGTGGCGCTGCTGTTCTCGCTTGGCCTGAACTACTGGCTAGTCCATTTGCGCGCGGCTGATCTTTTTGCCAGCCGGAACAAACGCTTCGCGGCTAATCTTGTGCTCGAGAGTGGGGCCAAGGTGGCGCTGATCCTTGGCGGTACGTTGCTCACCCGCGACCCGATCACGCTCGCCGCGATCTGCGCGGCGTCGCAGGTCATTCCGTTTGTATCCTATTTTGGCCGTTCGGATGGGGTGCTGGCCCGCACAGCGCGTCCATCGTTCAAAGTGGGCCGCTTGTTTATCCTGCTGCAAGGCGGGTTCTTTGCCTTTTTCGACAGCGATCTGGTCATCGCCGCATCCTTGGCATCGGGCGAGGGCGCAGGGCAACTGGCCGTTTTGAACCTTGCTGCCAAGATAGTGTTCTTTGCCTTTACCGGCCTGACCATTGCCATCATCGCCGATCAGGCACGGCTGGAACCAGAGGCTGCACGGCGCAAGCTGTTTGAATCCACGCGGATGCTAGGCATCGGGACGATCATTCTCGTCGCGGGCGGTGCGCTATTGCCGGGGTTGGCCTTTACCATCCTGACCGGCGATCCTGCCTATGCCAGCGCCATCGAACTCACGCTGATCCTGTCCACCGCCGCGCTGTTCACGCTGAACGCTTTCGCGATGAACGCGCTATGTGCGCGGGAACGTTATGATTGGATCGGACCCTATCTGTGGATCGCCGCGCTACGCAGCGGTGCCGTTATCACACTGTTCTGGATAAATGTTCCACTTGTGGCTGTGCTTGGCCTTAACCTTGCAACGCAGGCTCTACTGTCCCTACTGATCTTCAGGGGCACGCGGAGCGGATTCAAGAGACACGCTAATGCGTAAGGGTGAACTCGTCATCGACTTGTACTTCGTGCGCTATTTCATCGCTTACGCCGTCGGCCGCGACAAACGTCACGCTGTCCGCGAAAAGCAGGGCCGCCGCCGCGATACGCTGTGGCTGGTGCTGGCTGCGCTGGCTGTGGTGGCGGTGCTGATCGGCGTGCCGACCTATGTGGTGAATAGCGAGCTCATTCGCGGCGTGGAGGCTCAGCTACGATGACCTCCTCTTCCATACGGCGCCGGTTGCAGATCGAGGATACCGAGCAGCAGCAGGGGATGTTCCTCTTGTTTGCCTCGCTGTTGACTGTCGTGATTTTCCACGGTGGTCTCTTGCCGTTTACGCACGAGAATACCTACGATGCGTTTATCCATATGTTCTTCGGTTCTTCCTACGCGGCGAACTGGTTCGATCCGTGGGAGTCGCGCTGGTACACCGGTTTTGTCCGTGTGTCGTACCCGCCGGGTACGCATATGCTGATCGCGATGTTCAGTAAGGTGTTTTCGCTGCGGATCAGTTTTGTCATAGTGCAGACGATCGCGCTGCTGATCTTCACTCTTGGCGTGTTCCGTTTCAGCCTGATCTGGGTCGGGTTCCGTGCTGCGGGCTTTGCCGCGCTGTCGATGGTGCTGTCGTCAAGCATTGCCTTAACCGTCCATGTCTTTGGCCAGCTTCCGACGATCTATTCGCTGGGCATGTTCCTGAACACCATGCCGTCGATCTACCGCTGGGTGCAGGAGGGCGGGAAAAAGAACCTTGCCGCTGCGACGATCATGTCTGCAGGCACCACGTCGCTGCATCACGTGACGACCCTGTTCGGCTGCGTCTTCTTTGTGCTGCCCGTCGTGCTACAAGCTCTAATGCACTTTGCCCACCCGAAAGGACCGGACGAGAGGATCAGCGTCAAGGCCCTGTTATGGGCTGTGCTGCGGGCTTCGCTGCTGGGCATTGCGATTATCGGTTTGATTATACTGACTGTGTTTCCCTATTGGTATTGGTCGATTACTGACCCGATCATGCAGGTTCCAATCCCGCATGGCTCGCGTGAGAATTTTCTGGTCCGCACCGATCTGGGTATGATATTCTTCATCATCCCATGGGGTCTGACGCTGCTGCTCTGGCCGTTTTTGGCGGCCCGCGCACTCAAGTCGCGCATCTGGCCGCTGGCGATGTTCCTGATCCTTGCGAGCGTTCTGGGTACAGGGGGCACCACGCCCGTGCCCCGTATTATCCTAGGCGATGCCTTCGACATCCTGACGCTTGACCGGTTTACCTTTTGGGCGACGGTGCTGTGTGCACCGGTGATGGGGTATTTCATAAATTCGGTGCTATTCGGGCGGATCGGGCAGTTGCTGCGCCAGACTGTTGGTCGCGCGGTCTATTGGCTGATGACGGGCCTTGGCTCGGCGGGAATGGTCGCCTTTACCGTGGCCGTGGTGATCCTGCCCGAAGCCCGTCCGACCCAGCCCGACTTTATCGAGCCCGATCCCATCGTGCAGTTTCTGGCCGAAGAAAACCACGACGCTTGGCGCTATCTGACCTTGGGGTTCGGGGACCAGTTCGCCTATGTGTCGGCGATGACACCGGCCTATTCGGTGGACGGCAACTACCATTCCGCCCGCCGTCTACCGAACCTGACCCGCTATTCGGTTGAGCGTCTAGAAAACTCGAAATACACGGGTGTTCCGGGGCTGGGAAGCCTTGAACAATTTCTGGTCGAGGCCGACCGTTATAATTTGAAATACGTCTTCTCGAATGACCAGTTCTACGACCCCTTGCTGCACTTCACCGGTTGGCAGCGCAGCCTGCGCCTGTCGAACGGCATCGTGGTCTGGGAAAAGCAGAACATCCCGCCTGTCGTTCTGCCGACCCCCCGTGCCGAGATTTCGAATACACACAGCTTGATGTGGGGCATCATCCCACCGACGGCGCTATTTCTGGCGCACCTGACGCTTGGCCTGATTATCCTGCGCGGCTCGGTTATGAAGGAAGCGCCGAACGCGCGTCTGCTGCTGGAATCCCGCGCGACACAGACATCCTCCAAGGTGCAGGCGCGGATCATCCTTGCGCTGTTCCTTGGCAGTGTGGGCATTGCCTCTTACAGCGTTTACAAGAAATTCCACGCCCCCGAGCCCGAACCCCAAGAGGTGATCGAGTCTTATTACAACGCGCTCGACTTCCGTAATTACCAGGCCGCCTACGGGCTTTTGTCCAAACAGGCCGACATGACCTATGACGAGTTTGTCTATTTCAACAAACTGGCCGGCGGTCTTTATAACTCGTACTCAACGCTGCAATCGATCACGATCGAACCCTTTAGCGACGATGCGCCTGGAAGGTACTTTGCGGTTGATCTGGAATGGCTATCGAGCATCAAGATGGACTACCAGTCGCTGCTAATCGCCACCGTGCTGGAAGACGGCCATTGGCGCCTTTTGCCGCCCGGCATCAACCTGAGCCGCATTCCGACGCGCTTGCTGCATCAGGACAGCCAAAGCTGGTTCATTCCCCCGCGGCGTCAGGCCCCCGTGAAATTCGTGCGCCCTAGTGGCCAGATCGACCGCCCGCGTGTCGATGTCGCCGAAAGTGCGCTGGTGTCGCGGGACGAACGTCTGTTCAGCGTGGCTTTGGTGCGCAACAGCAGCTCGGTTCCGGCGGCTGTGCTGGTCGCCGGGGCGCTGCGCGGCGCTGACGAGGCGGTGCTGGATAGCGACAACGCGGGCATCTACGCCCAGCACCAGCTTTTGCCGCACGAGATCGGATCGTCACGGATCGAATATCAGGGCATTCTGTCCCTGTCCGACGCCGAACTGGCCCGCAACTACGACCCGACCCGGTATATCCCGCCGATGCTGGACCAACCGCCGGTTCGCGCTGATTTGACCGCCGAGGCGACGGCGATTTCCTACATGGGTTTCCGCGGCCTAGCAGTTCACGGCCTGCGTGCCCGCGAGACTGAGGACGGCCTGCGCATCGTGGGCGAGGTGGTGAATTCCGGCGTCGAGACCGCATCGGTCGTTCGCATTCTGTTAACCTTCTTTGACGAGGATGGCGTCGTCTGGGTCGATGGCGGTTTTCTTGGCCGGGACTTGCCCGCAGGCCGTTCGGACGGTTTCTCGATCGAGGTGCCGAACCGCCACAATCTTGAGGTGATTGCCCGCGAGCTCGGCTCCGGCACGCGGCCAGGCTATGAAATCGCGCTGAATGGCGCGGCAAACTACATCGGCATGTCGGTCCAGCTAGAGGGGATGACGTTCCATGGCGGTCTCTAGAATGCTGGTCCCCTTGATCTTTTTGCTGCTGGCCGGGCTTCCGCTCCGCGCCGAAACGCTGTTCTGCGAAATCCTGCCGGAAGAGAGCCTGTACCAGCTTGAACTGCGCCTTTCGAGCCGCGCCGTCACGCGCGGCGAGACGCTCGAGGTGGTGGTGCTGGGTCGCGACCAGAATGGCAAGATTATGATGACCGATCACGAGGTCCAGCTGGTTGTCAACGAGACGGTCATTCCGCTGTCGCTGCGCGAAGGTCTGGGAATGACCAAGATCAGCACAGATGGCTTGCCCGCCGGCACGTTCGAAGTTTTTGCCCGCCTCGGTTCCGTGGTCTCTCGGCAGGACGAGCTGGACGTGCTGGTCATGCCCGGCGATCAACCCATCGGCCCCGATACGCCGTCGCCGACGCTGCGCGAATACGGTCTGAGCGAGATCGACATGCCGCTGGATGGCGATTACCCCGACGGCTCGGCCTTCAAGATGTACTGGGGCGATCTTGAAACCGGTGCCAGCATGGTGCCGCTTGTCAGCGCCGGTGATCTCCTGCGTGCGCAGGTGGTTGGCTATGGGCTGCCCGACGCGGGCGAGGCGTGGATCGCATTCCGTGGCCGTATCGCCACCATGCCAAATCTGGATATCATCGCGCAGGATATCGACGTTGATCTGATGCACGTCGCCCTGACCGAAGAGGCGGGTAATCTGTCCCTGACCATCGACAACATCCGCTACCCCAATGAACGCAACATCGAGGATGGCGCGCAGCTGCGTCTTCTTGTGCAATCCGGCGGGCGCAACTTTATCTTTTATGGACAGACCCTGTCGGGGCGGGCGCAGATCCAGCACCTGCCCGCCTTCGTCCGCCAGAGCCGTAGCGTGCTCGAGGTCAGGGATCGCCGTATCCTTGTCGAGACGGAGGGGGAATGATGCGCTTTCGTCTGACCCTTCGCCACCAGGCGCTGTTCGCGCTTTTGTTGCTGTTCATCATGTCCAGCGTCTGGGGCTGGGTGCAGACGCGGCGAGTATATTTCGAATACATCACCGACATTCAGACGATCCAGCAGCAGCGTTCTGGCAACGTGACCGTTACGACGACCAGCACCGATACGCGCACCGTCGCAATCGTCTCGGAAATGGAGGGGCTGCTGGAACGCGGATTCGATGCGCTGAACCTGTGGCAGGCGGATGCGAGCGTTCTGTACTGGGAGCAGTTCTTCTCGGGTCCGGCGCAGCGCGCGATCGAGGATGACGCCGCATGTGGTGCCGACGCCAATTACGTGATCACTGGCACGCTGGCGGTGGATTTCCTGCAAGACGATTTCTCGCTCGCTATTCTGCGGGGCACCTTAGATGTGGTTCACGTTAACCCCGACAACCCCGCCGTCCTGCGCCACGACGTCCGAGTCGTGATCGAGCAGAAGGAACTGGGGTGGAACATCGCCCAGATCGATGATCTGGGCCGCGCCGACCTGCCACGACAGGTGGCAACTGTATCCGATATCCCTTTAAACGGGTTCAACTATTACCCCATAGCCACCCCGTGGAGCCTGTTCTGGCCGAACTTCAACCCCGCCGAGACCGAGCAGGACTTCGCAGGGATGAAGGCCTTGGGTGCCAATAGCGTCCGAATCTTTTTGACCGAGGCGGCCTTTCGCGATCCGAACCCCGAAAACGAAGCGGCCTTAGTCAAAATGCTGGATATCGCGGTGGCGCAGGACATGGCCGTGATCGTGACGCTGTTCGACCTCAAGACTGGCTACGGTTTTGACAAGCTGTTGATCGATCTCCAAACGCTCGACCGCGTGCTTGCCATTCTGAACGACAGTCCGGCGCGGATCGTGGTCGATCTCAAGAACGAACCCGACCTGGATTACGAAGGCCAGGCCAACGCCCGAAACTGGATCGCTGCCATTGCCAGCTCCGCCAGGGAGAAGACCGCGCTGCCGCTGACCATCGGCTGGTCCCATGCGGACTATGCGGAGGATTTTGCGGATTGGCTCGATATCATCTCGTACCACGACTACGCGCCCGTTGACGGCACGCAGGCACGACTGGACGCCGTTCGCGCCGCTGCCAATGGAAAGCCGGTTGTCGTGTCCGAGATCGGCGCTGCCTCGCTCAGCCTGTGGCTCGGCTATCCCAGTTCGGGCGACAAGCAGGCGCGGCAGATCAGGCAGCGGCTGGACGGGCTGCAAGGCACCAACGGCGTGCTGGTCTGGAACTACAATGACTTTACTGAAATCGACCATAATGCGGTGGGGCATAACTTCTGGACCCATATGCTCCAGTCCACCTACGGGATTATCGATTTCGAGGGCCGACTGAAACCCGCGGCCGACGCCGTCACATCGTTCTGGGTAGGTGGATCACCCCCCGTTAATCAGGAAACACCACCGGAGGCGCTGGAATGACGCGTTCTCTGGTATCAAACTATCCAGCAAAAGCGGAAGAAATTCTATGATTACACCTATCATCCTGTGCGGTGGCTCTGGTACGCGCCTGTGGCCGCTTTCCCGCAATTCCTATCCCAAGCAGTTCGTGCCGCTGGTCGGGGGAAAGACCCTGTTTCAGGGCTCGGTCCTCCGGATGAAGGGTAGCGGTTATGCAGCGCCTGTGGTCATCACCAATTCGGACTTCCGTTTTATCGTGACCGAACAGTTGCAAGAGGTTGGCATCGAACCCGGGGTGGTCCTGATCGAACCCGAGGGCCGCAATACCGCACCTGCCGTTCTGGTTGCCGCACTTTATGCCGCCCGCAAGGATCCCGAAGCAGTCCTGCTGGTCGCGCCCTCCGACCATGTTGTTCCCGACGTCGAAGCATTTAGGGCCGCGGTGGCCAAGGGCATGAAAGCGGTGGAAGAGGGGCAGCTTGTAACTTTCGGCGTGCGCCCGACCCATGCTGAGACCGCTTACGGGTATCTGCAAGTTTCGACGCTGTCGGATGGTGATCCGGTCAAGCTGGAACGCTTTATTGAAAAGCCGGATGCGGCGACTGCGTCCAAGATGCTAGCTGACGGCTCGTACCTGTGGAACGCCGGTATCTTCCTGTTCCGCGCCAAGGACATCATCGCCGCTTTCCAAACCCATGCGCCCGACCTGACCAAGCCGGTTACCGAGGCGCTTGACGGCGGCCACGCTGATCTGGGCTTCTTCCGTCTGGGCAGCGATGCCTGGGCAGGGGCGAATGACATTTCGATCGACTACGCAGTTATGGAAAAGGCGGCGAACCTGTCGGTCGTGCCGTTCGACGCGGGCTGGTCGGACCTTGGCGGCTGGGATGCGGTCTGGCGCGAAAGCAAGGCTGACGAAAGCGGCGTTGTCCTGAGCGGCGAGGCCACGGCCATCGATTGCGCCGATACGCTACTGCGATCCGATAGCGACCGTTTGCAGGTCGTGGGCATCGGGCTCAAGAACGTCATGGCGATTGCGATGAATGATGCCGTGCTGGTTGCGGATATGTCGCGGGCGCAGGACGTTAAAAAGGCGGTCGATGTGCTCAAGGCCAAGGGCGCGGCGCAGGCGACGACCTTCCCCAAGGATCACCGCCCGTGGGGCTGGTTCGAAAGCCTCGTTGTCGGCGACCGTTTCCAGGTGAAACGCATCTACGTCCATCCGGGCGCGTCGCTGTCGCTGCAAAGCCACCACCATCGCGCCGAACACTGGATCGTGGTGTGCGGGACCGCCGAGGTGACGATTGACGACCAGGTGCAGCTCGTGACGGAAAACCAGTCGGTCTACATCCCCTTGGGCGCAGTTCATCGCATGAAGAACCCCGGCCAGGTGCCAATGGTCCTGATCGAGGTCCAGACCGGTGCCTACCTCGGTGAGGACGACATCATCCGCTACGAGGATGTCTATTCGCGCGGGCAGGTCGCCAATGGCTAATACATTGTTCCAGCCCGCCGTGTTACGTTTGGCGGGCCGGTCCCCTGGGTAATTGTATTGCAGGTAATTGTTCTATTCCGGATGATTACATTGCCCCTCGCCGATCGGCGCTGTTTACAGCACTTTCGGTTCCGTGGGCGCAGAGATGAATGAGATTAATGAGGTATGGATGTAATTGTTCCATCCCGGATGATCGCATAGACCCTCGCCGCTCTGCGTTTTTCATG
>ERZ888423.1658-NODE-1658-length-18646-cov-12.820182_pt1 | contig 18646 bp, 10 predicted proteins | sample MGYA00520523_ERZ888423 | MGnify/ENA primary metagenome ERZ888423 (study PRJEB32303, sample SAMEA104408611) | aquatic metagenome | biome: Brackish water; feature: Pelagic; material: water | place: Baltic Sea | collected 2014-06-08T10:24:00 | depth 30,27 m ...
GTCACTTTGTATCCATTCCTACGCAAGTAATAAGGCTCAGAAATGAGCATAGGCCACATTTCTCGGGTAATAATACTATTGGGAACTGTCCACGTGGGATTGAGCACAGCATAAGTTATTTCACTTGCAATTTGTGGGGTTTCCATGTTTTTAGGCAGTTTATACAGCCAGCCACTATCACTGTATTCTTTAACCATGGCGTCGTAGTTATCTGGGAGGTTTTTGCCAATGCAAACTTTCATTTCCATTGAACTATCTGGCCCATGCATTTCTATAATATATTGCGGAAGATTAATATAGACAAACGGTTTCTCCTTTGGCTTGGTAAACCATCGTTGACGTTCCATGTTTGCTTTTACTTGGTCCACTTTATGGGTAGGAGTGGTATTAATTATTCCATATGTTTTGTAACCCATGACACCGTCTGGAGTAAGATTATATTTTAGCTGGAGTGTTTTAATGACCTTAACTAGCTCCTTTGTAAAAATATTAGTATCTAGCAGTGATTGTACACTAGAGTCTGGAATATTTCGCTGTTTTAGTTTGGTGATGAGTTTCCTTATAATTGGTGCAGAGTCACCTAAGGTTAATTTTGGGTAATCTCCAAAGTCTATTTCAGATGAAATTTCAATTTTCTTTCTATGTTGATATAGTTTGAGTAATTTTTGAAGTTCTTGGTAGGTCGTATCATTTCTATGTATTTCCTCAATCATTCCAATTTTATTTGGTTCGTTCAAAAAGTCATAAAATCTCATTGATTTCCAATTATTTCGAGGCAACATATAGGTGTAACCATATGCTTTTATAGGACTACTTCTGCCGTTTGCAATGTCTTTATACATTCTCAGTAAACTATTCGATATGATTAGTTCTAGTTCGGCATACACCTGGTAAATACTATCTGATCTGCTGTAATTAGCCGCTTTAGCCTTGTAATAATTGACCAAAGGGAGATAATAATATCGTGCATCCATCCCGTGTGTTTCGCTATAGGAGAAGGTAGATTCGAGTTCATCCCATGCTGCGGAGTCACCCATTAATACATCCCAGTGCAGGGGCATAAACTCTCTTTCACGGTAAAAAGATTGCAAGGTGTCCATGAATTGTAATTGGTCCTGACATACAAGTACGGTCCATCGACTGAATTGATTTTCAAGGTAGTAGGCAAAAGAATCCTGTGTAAGAATTACACTATGTTCACCGATTTTTGCCTCTTTTTGACAAGAAGGAAATGCCAAGAGGGCAAAGAACGCTGCAACTAATGCTATTTGGAAGCTTTTCATAAAACTCCAACAAAGTTTACATAAAGTATTTGATTAAATACCTAATTCATCCACAGTTACGTAGAGATTAGCATTCATTATGTCTGAGTTTTGCAAATAATCTACTATTGGAGAGTACATAAACAAGCAAGTTCCTCCTTTTATAGTATTAACTAGTTGCGTGTTTATTTTTTGAGAAACCGCTGGACATCCAAAACTTCTGCCTATGCGTTCTTTTCGGTTTACAAGGTCATCATTCACATAACTTGCACCGTGTATCACTATTCCCCTAGCAAATGCGTTAGTGTTAAATTTAGTTTCTAATCCATTTAGTTTGAGCGAAAGATTATTACTCCCAAAATAAGTTCCACCAGTAGTATAAAAACCCAATGAGCTTTTATTACTTCCATACTTATTGCTAAAGGACTTTGCATACTCTTCACCGGTTTGGGCACCATGAGCAACTAATTCATTGAAGACTACTTTTTTAGTCTCCATATTAATAACCCAAAGTCTTTTTTTATTGCAAAAAAGTGTGAAGTCAATGATGGTAAGGTATTGGTCTGAGGCTAACTCTTCGGTATGTTTTAAAAACAAATAACCTCTTAGTGCGTGGCTAAGGATTTTAGGTGAAATGGTATCATGCCCATGATCATATTTTAGCTGACGGTGAAATTTAGCGCTGTAAGCTCTAAATTCTTCAGACTGAAGTGTTACGAGTCTTTTGCCATCTTCCTTGTCGTGAACTAGGTAGTTTGAAGTGCTGTTTATTACCTCTAATTTCTCTTGAAATGCGGAGGTAACCATAAGCAATAAAAAACCAGCTAACCCCTTAACCCAAATCAAGTAAGTCTTACTCAATTTGCGTTTTTGAGAAATTAGCTGGTTCAATTGTTCTTTTTTTTAGTCTTGATCTTCTGTATTGTCTATTTCTACAGTAGTAGTTTGTTGTTCAAGAGGTGCACTCATGCTATCGTTAGCTGCTTCTTTTTTAGCGCAACACGCTTTTTTAGTGCCTTCTTCGTATTTGCAACAATCGGTATGATCAGCTACATTTTTGTCGCATATCGCGATATGAGCTTCCATTGCTTCTTCACTGCAGCAAGCTTTTGTACCTGAGTCACCATGTACTCCACCTAAAATAGGTGCAATAACCAAGCCAATTAGACAAGTTAATTTAATAAGGATATTCATTGATGGACCTGAAGTGTCTTTGAATGGGTCACCTACAGTATCTCCAGTTACTGCTGCTTTGTGCGCATCAGAACCTTTGTACGTCATTTCACCATTAATCATAACACCTGCTTCAAAAGATTTTTTAGCATTGTCCCAAGCGCCACCAGCGTTGTTTTGGAATATTGCCCAAAGAACACCAGAAACGGTGACTCCAGCCATATAACCTCCTAACATCTCTGCTACTAGCATATTGTTGTCGCCGTATACCAATTTGCCCAAAAGTACCACGGCTATTGGGAAACCAATAGTTAAAATACCGGGTAACATCATTTCTTTAAGTGAAGCTTTGGTAGAAATATCTACACATTTACCGTATTCAGGTTTTCCTGTGCCTTCCATGATACCAGGAATTTCTCTAAACTGACGTCTAACTTCTTCCACCATTTCCATGGCAGCTTTACCTACTGCATTCATAGCAAGTGCTGAGAAAACAACGGGAATCATTGCTCCTACAAATAGCATTGCAAGAACTGGTGCTTTAAAGATATTGATGCCATCTATACCTGTAAATGTTACATAGGCGGCAAATAGCGCTAACGATGTAAGTGCAGCTGATGCAATAGCAAATCCTTTACCTGTTGCGGCAGTCGTGTTACCTACTGAGTCTAATATATCAGTACGCTCACGTACGATAGGCTCTTGCTCACTCATCTCTGCTATACCTCCTGCATTATCTGCAATAGGGCCAAAAGCATCAATAGCTAACTGCATAGCTGTAGTAGCCATCATAGCTGAAGCGGCCATAGCCACACCATAGAATCCTGCAAATGCATACGAAGTCCAGATAGCTCCTGCAAATAATAGCACGGTAGGGAAAGTTGATATCATACCGGTAGCAAGACCAGCAATGATGTTTGTACCCGCTCCAGTGCTCGATTGTTGAACAATTTTAAGAATTGGGTTTTTACCAAGACCCGTGTAATATTCAGTAACAGAAGATATTACAGCTCCTACTATAAGTCCAACGATAGTTGCATAGAACACTCTAATAGAAGATATTTCTTTAGATCCTTCACCAAAGAAATTCATATTCATAGTTTCTGGAAGCATCCAAGTAACTAATCCATAACAAGCAACAGCAACTAAAGCTATTGATGTCCAGTTACCAATGTTTAAGGCTTTTTGAACTTCATTTTCTTTGGCGTCATTGCTAGATATTTTTACTAAAAAAGTACCAATTATTGAAATAATAATACCTACACCGGCAATAGCCATAGGTAATAGTATCGGGCCAATACCACCGAATACGTCTTGTATAGATCCGCCCATGTCAGTAATAACATAATTACCTAAAACCATGGCTGCCAGAACAGTCGCTACATAAGAACCAAATAAATCGGCACCCATACCTGCTACGTCTCCTACGTTGTCACCTACGTTATCTGCAATCGTTGCAGGGTTACGAGGGTCATCTTCTGGAATACCTGCTTCTACTTTACCAACAAGGTCAGCACCAACGTCTGCAGCTTTAGTGTATATGCCACCGCCTACACGCGCAAACAATGCAATAGACTCAGCTCCTAAAGAGAATCCAGCTAGTGTTTCGAGTACTACCGTCATATCTGCAGTGCTTGTCCAAACACCACCCATAAAGAAGTTAAAGAAGGCAATAAATAATAAAGTAAGACCCAATACGGCAAGACCAGCAACGCCAAGTCCCATTACCGTCCCGCCACCAAAAGATACTTTAAGCGCGTTTGGTAAACTGGTTTTAGCTGCTTGAGTAGTTCTTACGTTTGTCTTAGTAGCTATTTTCATACCCATATTGCCTGCTAAAGCAGAGAATACCGCACCAATAATAAATGCAGGTATGATTAGGTAGCTAGTGGTTGGTACAAAGAATGCTATTGCTGCGAGGACAATAGAGGCTCCAATCACAAAAAATGTAAGAAGACGGTATTCTGCTTTAAGGAAGGCAAGAGCCCCTTCGTAGATATAATCCGCAATTTCTTTCATTTTGCCGTCTCCAGCGTCCTGTTTCAATACCCAATTTCTTTTAATTACCATATAAATAAGGCCTAAAACGGCCATAAGTATTGGCATATAAATCATCATTTTTTCCATGAATTTTAAAATTTACTATTTCTGCTTGTTTTTATTTGAAGCCTGCAAAAGTAAAATTATTCATTAAATAGGAGCAAGTTGGTTTAATTTTCTTCTAATTAGTGAATTGTTTAGTGGTCCATATTCACATATCGTTACTTTAAAAGATAGCTAGGTTGAATCAAACACTAGGTAATAGAAACCTATTTAGGTAAGAATTGGGTTCTATAAGTACTCTAAATTCACTGCTTTATGAAAGGCTAAAAAAACTACTTTTGCACGCTGAATGGAGAACATCCGTAATTTTTGTATAATAGCTCACATAGACCACGGTAAGAGCACCTTAGCAGATAGACTTCTGCAAACAACAGGTACGGTAAGTGATCGTGACATGAAGGAGCAGACGCTGGACGATATGGATATCGAGCGCGAGCGTGGAATTACTATAAAGTCCCATGCTATTCAAATGAAATATAACCGTGATGGTGTAGATTATATCCTGAATCTAATAGACACCCCAGGTCACGTTGATTTTAGCTACGAGGTAAGTAGAAGTATAGCGGCATGCGAAGGCGCATTGCTTATTGTAGATGCTGCTCAAGGAATACAAGCGCAAACTATATCTAATCTTTACTTGGCACTGGACCATGAACTTACTATAATACCTATTCTGAATAAGATGGATTTGCCTGGCGCTATGCCTGAAGAGGTGAAAGACCAGATAGAAGAACTGATATTGTGCGATAGAGGTGATATCATACCCGCAAGTGGAAAAACGGGTTTAGGAGTGGAAGATATACTAACTGCTATATTAGACAGAATTCCGCCCCCCAAAGGAGATCCTAAGGCGCCACTTAAAGCACTTATTTTTGATTCTGTGTTTAATCCTTTTAGAGGGATTATTGCTTACTACCGAATTATGGATGGTGAGCTAAATAAGCGTGATCATATCAAGTTTATGAACACGGGTAATTCTTATTATGCGGAAGAAATTGGGGTACTTAAACTGAACCAAGAGATTCGCCAAACCGTAAAAACGGGAGATGTGGGTTACATTATTTGTAGTATAAAGGAAGCCAAAGAAGTAAAAGTAGGAGATACCATTACCATTACTAATAATCCTACAAAAATAGCCATTGATGGTTTTGAAGATGTAAAACCTATGGTTTTTGCAGGGATTTACCCAGTAGATACTGAAGATTTTGAAGAACTCAGAGATTCTATGGGTAAGTTACAACTCAATGATGCAAGTTTGGTTTTTGAGCCAGAGAGTTCGGCAGCCCTTGGTTTTGGATTCCGTTGCGGATTTTTAGGAATGCTTCATATGGAGATTATTCAAGAGAGATTAGAGCGTGAGTTTGGTATGACGGTAATAACTACTGTTCCTAACGTTAGTTACCATGCTTATCTCAAAAAAGACAGTGAGACTATTGTTATTGTCAATAATCCAACAGATTTACCAGATCCCAATTACTTAGATAGAATTGAAGAACCATACATCAGTGCTCAAATAATTACAGCGGGCGATTATGTAGGTGCGATTATGTCTTTATGTATAGAGAAACGAGGTATTCTAAAAAATCAAGTATACTTAACCAGTAATAGGGTAGAGCTATCGTTTGAAATGCCAATGGCTGAGGTTGTTTTTGACTTTTATGACAAGCTAAAAAGTATTAGCCGTGGTTATGCTAGTTTTGATTACCACCCAATAGATTATAGAATGTCACACTTGGTAAAGCTAGATATACTTTTAAATGCAAAAGTAGTGGATGCACTTAGTGCGGTGATACACAGGGATAAAGCGTACTACTTTGGCAAGCGAATATGCGAAAAACTGAGAGATCTAATACCTCGTCACCAATTTGAAATTCCTATTCAGGCTGCTATAGGTACAAAGGTTATATCTAGAGAAAACATTCGAGCGATGCGTAAAGACGTAACTGCTAAATGTTATGGCGGTGATATCTCACGTAAACGAAAACTGCTCGAAAAACAAAAGAAAGGTAAGAAAAGAATGCGTCAAGTAGGTAATGTTGAAATTCCACAAAGCGCATTTATGGCCGTGTTGCAGATCGATTAATTATTTCTGCGCAAGAGTTATATCAAAAAGACACCTTATTCAAATAGTACGGTTGACAAGCGCTGCTACGATCCGTATTTAGAAAGCACTCCTTGAGTTAACCAGTTTCCTATAGCTTGACGGTTATTTACCATCAAGAGTCTCTTTTGATCAAACTCATTGGTAATATTACCAAGTTCAATATACACTACGGGAGGTTTAGTTTCTCTTAGTGTATGTAGGTCGCGGCTTTTTACAACGCCTTTATAACCTCTGCCTGGTTGGTGCTCTTCGTATTTTGCTTTGATAGTCTGGTATAACTCGATTGCGAAGTCTTTACCGGTTTCACTACCCGGATAGTAATAGAAAAATATATCTACTTTTTGATCTACATATCTGCTGTCAATATGGATTTCAATACAACGTTGTATGGTAGCTCCTTCTTTTTTGTGCTTTTCATAAAGTTCATTAATTTTAGACGAACGCTGTTTAAGTCGTCTTACTTGGTTTAGAGGTATGTCTTGATTAAACCAAACTGTTTCATCTTTATCTGCGTCTAGGAACTCGTCATCACGAATGCCATCTTCATCTCGAGTAATGATATAAACAGTTGCACCATGTTGCAGCAGGTTACGCGCAAATCTTAACGTAATGTCATATGCATATTCATCTTCACAAATATCATGACCGTCTTTATGACCTACAGCTCCTGGGTCTGGGCCGCCGTGCCCGCTTATGAGGTAATATATCTGGCCTTCTAATCGCTTGGTGTATATAGGGGTGCTTTGGTATTTAGCTCCAAATATGGGGAAAACATCAGTACGTAATGCTGCAGTTGTTTGTTGTTCAGTGTTTTCTTGATGGTCGGTCAAGTTAGGGTCAGTGTTGTCGTCATTGCTAGGCAGAGAAGCTGCTTTTGTGATTCCTGATTGACCTCTGTCTAAATTAGGACAATACAAAATGTGAATGGGAACCCAAAGTGATTTATCTGTTCTATAGTCGTATTCACGAAGTCCATTCTCACTTAATTCTTCGTTAAATTTCTGTATTTCTATGGCTAGGTTATAGTCATTTAATTTGATGGTCGTTCTAATGCTGGAGTTATTATACTCATATACTTTAATAGGTAATTTATAGGTCTTTGCTAGTTGTAGTTGATCAGATCTTTTTAAATTATTAATAGCTAAGAATGTATCAACGTTGCATTTATAGGCTGCTAAATTATATCTATTAAGTAGTACTGAAATACCATCGCCTTGTTTTGCTCGTACTTTAAGATATTCTTGGGCATTACAAATGCCAGCAATTAAAACTAGAGTGAGACTTATTATTTGTTTTTTATACCGACCAACCATTTATTCCTGTAAGTGGCACAAAACTAAAATTACCATGACTACTTTGTTGATACTCATTATCACCAACACGGGTTACGAGTAGCATTTTTTGGACATCTATGGTCCCTATAGGGGCTACAAGTTTTCCGTTTATTTTGAGCTGTTGCGTAAGATTATCTAAGAGTTTAGGAGCTGCTGCGGTTAGTATTATTTTATCAAATGGAGCAAGACTTGGTATTCCTAATGAGCCGTCGCCATAGGTGGTGTGTATCTGTAGACCTAGTCTGCTAAATAAATCGTTAGCCTTATTGTATAATATGCCAACGGTTTCTATGGTGAAGACCTCAGCTCCAAGTACTTTTAGAATGGCGGCTTGGTAGCCAGATCCTGTTCCGATTTCAAGAACACGGTCACCTGGCTTAATGTCTAGTAATTGTGTTTGAAGTGCAACAGTATACGGTTGCGAGATAGTTTGTCCATTATCTATAGGGAAGGCGATGTTCTCATAGGCTTTGTCTATAAAGTCTTTTGGAAAGAAAAAATGACGAGGAACGGCTTCTATGGCCCGTAGCACATTTTGTGCATTAATTCCCATTTTTTTTAGTTCGTTTACGAGTTGTGTGCGTTGTCCTTTTAATTTGTAAGAGTCTGTGAGCAAGTGTTTAGTTTTTAATACGCCACAAATATCATTGTTTTTAGCGTATGAAAAATTACACCTTATTTCGTAGTCGAAACAAGATAAAATAGTGCGTATAGGAATTATAGGAACTGGTAATTTGTCACCAAAGGTTTTACAGAATCTTAATGCAAATGAGAATGTAGAAATTATTGGAGGCTACGATATCTATGGAGTTCGGGATATTGAAGTTTTTGATTCTTTAAGTGATTTATTAGTTCTTGTCGACGCTATGGTTGTATTAGATATTCTATCAAGTACATATGATGTTCTGTCGCAAGTGGTAAAATATGGTAAACATATTTATGTAGAAAATATAAGTCTTTGTTCTAAAAGTGATATTAGAAAACTAGATATGTATGCATATGAGGCAGGTACCGTTTTTCAGGTGGGCTTAAAGCAGCGTTTTTACGATTTTTATCAGGATTTAGAGAAGTATACTATTACACCTCGTATTTTAGAAAGCAGTCGTTATGTTAAGTTTAATAAAAAATCTACCCAACTTAGTGTTATAGATGACTTGATGTTGCATGATATAGATGTAGCGCTTAAGTTATGTCAAGGTGAGGTTAAGTCTATATATTCTACTGCTGTTGGAGTTTACCATAAAGATCCAGATGTCGTGAATACACGTATAGAATTTTATAATGGTTGCGTGGCAAATCTATCAGCAAGCAAGATTTCTAATAAAGAAGTACATCAAACTAAGTTTTTTCAAAACAATACTTATTGCTCCATTGATTTTATCAAACAATCGCTTAATGTTCAAAATAATACAGGGGATGATGAAGTAATGGGAGAAGAGTGGGGCGTAAAAACAACCTACAGTCAAGCAAAGGATAGTGATGGTTATATTGCTATCCTCCAAAAAGAAATAAATTCGTTTTACCAATCTATTACAAATAATGTAGAGTCCATTTCAGGTATTTCACAATATTTGCAGCTCCAGTCAGTGACGGATAAAATAAAAGAACAATTAGAACGCAATTTCACAACCAACGCATAATACTGAGTTTACTTCTGGTAAGCTTGGCTTCTTTGGTTCTTCTTTTTTCAGGATGTGATAAAGAAGAGCAAATACCATCGTATATTTATATCTCGGAGTTTGTGTTGGATACAGAGAATACAAACTTTGGCAGTAATTCGCATGACTTTGTAGATGCGTGGGTATATGCTAATAATAAACTAATTGGTGTTTTTGAATTGCCAGCTACTATACCTATCCTTGAGAGTGGCTCCAAGCAACTTACCATAATTACAGGTATTCGAAAGAACGGCCTTTTCTATGAACGTGAGGCTTATCCTTTTTTGAAACCATATGATATCCAACATAATTTTATCCCGGCACAAGTGGATACCATTCAGCCGGTAGTGGTGTACAGAGAAAATATAAAAATGCCATGGATTGAAGATTTTGAAGATAATACCTTAAGTTTCCAAGGATCAGGTAATTCCACTAATTATGATACGATGGAGATTACAGGGAATGCTTCAGAGGTGTTTGAATACAACGGTACTACTAATAAGTATAGTGGTCGCGTTGCCATCCCAAATGGGCTGCGAATTTTTGAAAATAGTTCGGTAGAATCTTTTAGTCTCCCTCGCAGTGGACAGGAAATATACTTAGAGATGAATTTTAAGTGTAATACTGAATTTGTTACAGGAATATACCCTCTTACGGGAAGTTTAGTTACAAGTGTGCCTATTGTAAATTTTTATAGTACTGTAGATGCTGATGGTATTATGCAGTGGAAAAAAGCATATATAAGTCTTAAAGAAGATGTAAATAATCCAGAGTATGCAGGTGCTGAGTTCAAAGCATTTATTCGTGCACAAACCAATACGACTTCTGGAACGCCACTTATTTATATTGATAATGTAAAATTGGTTCATTATTGAATAAGACTAAACTCATATTAAAATACGGTCTACTTGACTTTCTAGCCGCGATGTGCGCATGGGGGGGGCTCTTTGTATATCGTAAGTGTTTTGTTAATGGGGATTTTAATCCATACTACTTGCAATTTGTATGGAACGACACTAACCTTTATATAGGCATGTTATCGGTTCCATTGTTCTGGATCGGATTATATAGCTTAATTGGTTTGTATAGAAACGTGTATCGCAAGAGTAGGTTAATGGAATTTTTTCAAATTCTTATAGTGAGTGTAATCGGGGTTTTAATACTCTTTTTCGTACTTATATTAGATGACGAGGTATCACAATACCGCAGTTTTTATACAAGTATTTCGGTTCTCTTTCTGTTGCATTTCTTGCCTACATCTATACTTCGAATTGCACTCTCCTCTATTATAGCCAATAAAATAAAGAATCGTGTGCTTGGCTTTAGGACACTGTTAATCGGAGCTGGGCCCAAAGCTTTACAGATATACCAGGAATTATCAAGTGCAAAAAAATCAGAAGGTCACTTTTTTCAAGGTTTTGTAAACGTAAACGGCGAAGAAGGAGCGGTGTCGGGTATACCGCATCTAGGCAGTAAAAAAGATATTGAATCTATTATTAAACAACATCAAATAGATGAGGTGATAATCGCTACTGAAGAGTATCAAAAAGGAGATATTGCAAGCATAGTATCACTCTTAGATGGCGAATCTGTTGTAATAAAGATTATTCCAGACATGTACCAGCATTTAGCGGGGATGGTAAAGATGGGTAACGTTTTTGGTGCAGTTCTTATCGAAATAGAAACGAATGTGCTACCTCCATGGCAAAAGTTTTTAAAACGCACCTTCGACATTTTGACCTCCATTTTGGTTCTCACACTTGGACTTCCTTTTTATGTTCTTATTGCCGTACTCGTCAAAATGGGCTCAAAAGGTCCGATATTTTATACCCAAAAGAGAATAGGGTTGGGCGGTAAACCTTTTCATATTATCAAGTTTAGAAGTATGAAGGTGGACGCAGAAGCCGCTGGCCCACAACTTAGCAAAGAAGAAGATCCTCGTATTACGGCCATGGGCAAGTATTTGCGCAAAACCAGACTGGATGAGTTTCCTCAGTTTTGGAACGTACTGGTAGGAGATATGAGTGTTGTTGGTAATAGACCTGAGCGTCAGTTTTTTATAGATCAAATTATGCAGAAAGCCCCGCAGTATAAAAGACTACATAAAATAAAACCAGGTATTACCTCATGGGGACAAGTCAAATATGGATATGCCGAAAATGTAGATGAAATGGTTGAGCGTTTACAATACGATTTGTTGTATCTCGAAAATATTTCTATTTTATTAGATCTAAAAATATTGATTTACACCGTAATCATCATGATGCAAGGCAGAGGGAAGTAGGCCTGTTAATCTTTTAAAAATCGTGCTAACCAAATACCGTCTTCTGCAATAATCTGCAAATAATATATGCCTGTGCACAGCTCAGAAATATCAATCTTTGTATCGTTAGTATAGCGCTCATTTTTACGTATAACTTGGCCTAAAGCATCTGTGAGTTGGTAAGAGAAATGATTGTTGGTCATTATACTTTTCGCATCTAGTCGAAGCTCAGAATTAGCTGGATTAGGATATATTTTTAAAACACCATTGGAGAGTCTAGCGAGTGAGCTTGCGCTTTTAGTTACTACTATTTTGTAGGTGTTGGTGGTTATTTTATCTTGTGCTATTACTTCAAAGTTCACAGTATCACTATAATCCATAATACTAACCGTGCTTTCTTGTAAAATACCATTAACATACACAGCAGCACTATCACTTAAGCTGAAATTAGCGATTAATTGACCGACGTCTGTATTAGTGGAAACCGTTACGCTTACTGTGCCTCCTTGAGCACTAGGGCTAATTATACCACTTACAGCAGGACTGACAAATCCAAAGGTTTTAAGCTCCGCAGCACTATTGGGTAATAGCTTGACCGAAACGGAATATGCAGTTGAGTGTAGCTCGTCTTGTGAGGAAACTATGTAAATCACCTCATTGATGAAGTTGTTTGCATTAATACCACTTTGCTGCACCGTAGAATCTACCCTTACCGTAGCACTATCACTCGCAGTAAAATTCGCAATAAGATTGCTTAAAAGTGTGCCATTGGGAACATTTACTTCTATTGCCCCAGTACTAGTATCCATCGACGTAATAATCCCTATTGCGGGTGGAGCAACGATTTTAAAGGATAGCAGCTCACTAGCTCGATTCTGGCTTATGTATACCCTTATAGTATACGTTTTAGAAAAGGCAGTATTTTGAGCGATAACTTGGTACGTTAGGGTATTGCCAAAATCATGAGACGTTATTCCTGAAGTTTGTAAATTATTTTGAACATACACAGAAGCGCTATCACTTGTAGTGAAAAGTGCGGTAAGATTGCTAATGTTTGTGCCGTATGGCACGTATACATCTATTCGGCCACCTAATGAGTCATTGGCGATAATAGTTCCAATACTGAAGGGTGAAGCTACTTCATAGGTTAGCATGTCACAGGCCTCATTTTTAGTGATTTTAATAAGCACGGTATACGTTTTAGAAAAGGCAGTATTTTGAGCTACGATACGATAGGTTACTTCGCTGCTAAAGTTATTGGCTGAACTGCCAGATAATTGGTAATTGGAGTTTACATAGGCCGTTGCGCTGTCACTTATGATAAAGTGTGCTACCAAACTGCTTAAATTGGTGCCATAAGGTACGGTAAGTTCAACAGAACCACCATTTGTGTTTGAAGTTATGGTTCCAGTTGTATTTGGGGAATTAAATCCAAAACTGACTAAATCACATGCTGGATTCTTGTTTATGACTACGTTTACTTTATATTCAGAAGTGAGTGTATTGTCTTTGGCCACGGCTTCATAGATCAATGTATCGCTATAATCTACCACATTTATACCTGAAATTTGCTGGATATTACCTATATAGCAGCGTGTGGAGTCACTCAACGTAAACTCGGGTACCATCGCAGTTGTATTGGTGCCAAAAGGGACAAAACTGGTTATCCTCCCGCCAGAAGGTGTTTGTATTATAGTGTCCTTTGTCGATAATCCCGGGAATGTAAAGGATAAAAATCCGACAAAATACTGAGTCGTTACAGAATGAGATGCGTTTAGATTTCCAGCTAAATCACTTAATCTTCCTGGTATAATTTGTACGTTTACAGGGCCATTCTCAATTGGTGTGATATAGGCGGTATAGATGTTATATGCTATTTGTTTGAAATTAGAAACATAAGCATTACTTGTATAGATATCTGAAATATCAAAGCCTGTAACTATTTCTGAAGTAGTGAATGTTGCAGTAAAACTATTGTTTACTGACGGAGTAGGGATTTGAATAGCAACGGTTGGTATTGCATTATCTATATATAAAGCGTAGTCTTCACTTTGGCCGTAGGATAATGTTCCGCATGAAGAATTTACACTACTGTAATCAGATACCACTCTTAATCGTATGAATTTATTAACTATGGGTGGGCTTGCTAGGGTAGTGAAGTTGCAAGATCTTCTCGATAAACCATTAGCTATGGTTCCCACTAGTTCATTGGCATCTAGAAAATCTCCGTCATTATTGTAGTCAATATATATTTTTGAATTTTCACTATAGGCATTTCCATTAGTTACCCATGCTGTATAGTTGGTATTTGCCTTTAGCACTGTGCTATTACTACACGTAAAATCTTCGTAGCTCGTTTGTCCTGTGCCCGATGTATTGTTTATAGTGTTAAGTTCAAATTTATAAATACCAATGGTGTAACCTCCCAAGTTAGTTGTGGTAGTATTGCAGGTGGCACTCGTAGTTATGGGTGAGTATAGGTAGCTTTCGGTTTTTAGTGTATTTCCCATACTATTGTATACGTTGAGGGAAATGTAATAAATCCCTGAAGTGTTAAAACGTATCTCTGCTCGCTTGGATAACGAGTCCGTTGTGTTTACATAGCTCCAACCTGTTGATGGGGTAATAGTCCACTTCCTTCCTAAGGGTGAACCTGTTGAATTGTCAAGAAGTATGATGGTATTTACACATGCCTGATTACTGGCAGAACTAATTTTAAAATCTGCAGTAGGTGCTACGGATGAATTTTTGTATAAATCCGTTTGCCAGATGCCTCTTCCCCACGTGGCGATATGCAATCTAGCGTTAGAGGTACCGTCATTCATAATCTCCATATCGGTAATTTGAGAAACAGTAGGTAACCCTTGTGAAAAAGGGATCCAATTGCTCACAAATCGATTACGATAGTATACTCCAAAAGCATTACAGATGTACATACTTGAATCTTGTGCATTGGGGTCTACTTCAAATTTGATTAAGTTTAATGCAGGTAAGTTTTTAGTAAGGACTGTCCATGTTGTTCCTTTATTGTGAGACGTCAAGATTCGCGACTGCGTTGTTACGACATAGATTACGTTGGAGTCTTTAGGTGATGTTTCTACTTGTTGTATTTGCTCACCGCTTTTATAGGGGAAATTAGTAAGCTCCGTAAAAGAAGGGTTGCTACTATTAATATTAGTGCTTCTGTACAGTTTTTGGGGAATGAATGCTGCATAAAAAGTGCCACTTGAGGACTGCGCATAAGCCATACCTACTTTGGAGGTAGTGCCCGAAAAATTAGAAATTTTGCTCCAACTTACACTGTTAGATGGATTGGCTCTCAGGTTTTGGGTTCTATAAATGTCTGTGGTTGCCTCAAACATCACGTTACTGTCATTGGGATGTACGGTATACACGCCTCCATTACCATTTATACTTCCTGTAACGTGGGTAACTACGTTTCTTTTGATTCCTCCATTTTCATAGACTAACTCTTTATTAAATGCATCAAAAGCAAAATCACCGCCCCAATCACCACCTCTTACCGTACTGAAATTTTTGTTTACAGCCACATCCATGCCATTATCCTGTAGGCCACCTAAAATATGGTTATTGTATACGCCACTGGCTCCAAGGGTATAAAACTCTGAAGCACTTAAACCATCTTCCATGGTAGTCCAGTTAGTGCCTCCGTTGGTCGTTCTATCTAATCCTCCATCGTGATATACATATAGCTTTTTGGTATTGTATGGTGAAAAAAGAAATCCGTGTTTGTCTGCATGTACACCAAATCCCCAAGCAGAATTCAAGTTAAATGTTGCGCCGCCGTTTAGAGATTTCCAGATGTTAATGCCCCCTACATAGAGCACATTCGCATCGTTTGGATCACATTGTATAGCGAGATTGTATGCTCCTTGTCCGTTCAAGCTGCTGCCATCACTTGCATAGCCAAGTATATTTGGGGTATCCGTCATTAATGTAAACGAGGCCCCATTATTTACGGATTTGTATACCCCACCAAATGGATTTGTTCCTGTTTTCCATACTACACAATATAATCTAGAGGTGTCTTTTGGACAGGTACTTATCTTGATACCATCACAAGTAATGTTACTGTTAAGGTTAGATTCTATCCATGTATCACCATTATTGTACGAACGATAAAACATGGTATTGGACGCAGCATACAAGATATTACTATTCCCAGATTGGTAGTGCAAGTCACGGTAACTGGTGTTTATAGACGATTTTTTGACCCAAGAGGAACCTGCATTGGTGCTTTTATAGATGCCATTGTAGCAAGCGGCTATTAGCGTATTAGTATCGCCAGGAGTCATCCTAATGTAGGAGACTAATATATTTCCCAGACCGCTGCTTGTTTGATTCCACGTTTTTCCTCCGTTAGTTGTTTTCCATACACCCAAACCACCACGATAACCATAATTAGCATCTCCTGTACCTAAATACATGACTTGCGTGTTTAACGGATTGATAGCCAAAGAGGCGCAATACGTGGGAGGGAGCATGTCGCTTATTGGGTTCCAAGTTAAGCCCTCGTTTGAGGTTTTAAATATACCTCCTGAGGATGATACTGCGAATAAAATAGAACTGTCGGTTGGGTGGTAGGTCATATAAGAAACTCTTCCCATTCCTGTAGTTTGAACACTAGGATTTGCAGGAAATTTGACAGGTCCTACTTGGGTGAAGTTTGCTAAATTTTGGGCACATACTGTGCTTGCCAGAAGTACAGTAAAAAGAAGTGATGTATATATTCTCATTATTGGGTTCTCTCGTTTTTTTGCTTTTCCCATTCGTTCATTATCTCTTCATTAGTCAAAAGAGTTCCATCTGGCTTTATCAAATTTTTATGTGTTTGCTTCCAGTTCAGAAATTGCTTGTATTCAAATACGTATTCGGAGGTTCTGGACTTTTCATTTTGCTCCTCTTCGGGGCTTTTTTGATTGCCAAAAATATCTATTGCTTCGCCATTATCTTCTGTGGGTTTTACTCTGTTTTTCCAATATATATCAAAGGCGTTCACTGCATCGTAGTAATTAACAGTAGAATCGTTCATCATCGCAATCCAGTAAGGATATAAAACCAATGAATCTACTTGGTTTATAGTTTCGTCTGTTACCACACTTGGGCTTTTACAGGATGAAATGCCGAGTAAGGTAACTCCGATTAGTAGATTCTGAAATCGTAATAACGTGTACATCAGTTTCAAAAATAATCACTTTTTGGACCTTTGAGACCATATCAACTTACATTCTGCTTATTTCCAAACCATTTAAAACTTCCCAAGTCATCAATTGGTTAATCCCAAAGAGCACAATACTAAAAATCTGCTTGGATACGAAACCTCCACCATGTAAAGCATTTCCTTACCGGAATAAACTCCTTCATGCAGTTTTTTGCAGTCTTCAAAATGCATTTAGTCATTAACAATTACCTACGTTGCGCAAGTACACTTCTCTACCTATTGTTACGGTTAAAGCTTTCTATAAAAACCAGCTATACTTAATGTTGAATCTGAATTTTGGAAGCATATACATGTTTATCGCTGGTCAGTTGTACTAAATAGATTCCATTCGATAAATGGCTTATGGGTATTTCGTTAGTATCAGCATGCACCTTTTGTTCATAAATAACATTTCCAAGAGGAGAATATAAAACAAGATTTACTTCTCCCAATTGATGGATGTTTTCAACTCCAATGGTTACGCTAGAAGCCGCTGGATTAGGGTACACGGATACCGGATGAGCAATGTCGTTCCAACTTTGAATGCCTGCTGTTAAGCATGTAATGCGAATCTCCTTGTACATTACGGTGTCACATTTGGTGCATTTGTTACGAAAGGTTGTTCGTATGTAATAGGTTCCCGTGTCGCTAAAGGTGTGTGTAAATACCCTATTGTATGAAATAGTATCGACATGCCCATTTCTAATAGCCAACGTCGTGTATCTAAAACAGGTATCAAACGAGCCCATTTCAAAGGTAAATTTGTTGCAGTTTTGACTGTAGTTAATGCCAACTTTCGACCAATTACAACCTGTGCTTAAAAGACAGCTAACTCGAATCTGCTTATAGATTACCGTATCACAGTTGGTGCATTTATTACGAAAGGTTGTTCGTATATAATAGGTTCCTGTATCACTAAACGTATGCGTAAATATTCTATCGTCTGAAATAGTATCTGCATGCCCATTTCTAAAGACCAATGTGGTGTACTTAAAACAGGTGTCGAATGAACCCATTTCAAAAGTGAATTTGTTGCAGTTTTGACTGTAATAAATGCCTGCTTTTGACCAGTTGCAACCCTTGCTAGTGTTTGGCTTGCACCTTACACGAATCTGCTTATAAATGACCGTATCACAATTCGTACAGGTATTGATTATCTTGACTCTTACTACATACACTCCCGTATCTTGGAAGTAGTGTTTAAAATTTCGTTTCAAGTAAGTAGCCTTGAGTGTAGTTCCTAAATAGATTTTAGCTTCAATTTTGAAACAGGTGTCTGTTGTACCCGAAACTTCAAAATTATAGCGGTTACAGCTGTCACCGTAACCTACATTTACATTGGTCCAATTACAACCGGATCCTGAACTTGCATTCGGAATACATGTTACGTGTATCGGCTTGTAGATTACTGTATCACAATTGGTACAGGTATTGATTATCTTGACTCTTACCACATACATTCCCGTATCTTGAAAGTAGTGTTTAAAATTTCGGTTTACGTAAGTAGCCTTGAGTGTGGTTCCTAAAT
>ERZ888423.1659-NODE-1659-length-18645-cov-10.057450_pt1 | contig 18645 bp, 18 predicted proteins | sample MGYA00520523_ERZ888423 | MGnify/ENA primary metagenome ERZ888423 (study PRJEB32303, sample SAMEA104408611) | aquatic metagenome | biome: Brackish water; feature: Pelagic; material: water | place: Baltic Sea | collected 2014-06-08T10:24:00 | depth 30,27 m ...
CTGAATGACCGCTACTGAATGACCGCTACTGAATGACCGCTACTGAATGACCGCTGAATCTACTATTCAATAATTCTGCGGTACAGACGTTCCAGGTCTTCAAGATTCGCAAATTCAACCGTCACCTTGCCGCGCTTTGCAGTCATGGACACTCCCACTCGAGTATCTAGGTATGAGGCCAACAGTTCTTCAAGTTCCAAAATGCCTGGGGGTCGCAGTTTGCGCTCGGGGTCAGGAGTGGGTTCTGAGCTCTCGGAGGAGCCACCACCGGCTGAGGCTGCTCCGCCAAGACCAGCCTCAAGATCGATTCGTTCCTTGATCAGCTGCTCGACCTCTCGAACACTGAGGGACTCAGAAACTACTCTTTTGGCCACTGCCTCCTGATAGGCACGATCAGGGTGACCAAGAATTGCTTTGGCATGCCCAGCCGAGAGGAGTCCCTCGCCGACCAGCTTCTGAACAGCGGGGGAGAGCTGGAACAACCGGAGGTGATTGGCGACAGCCGAGCGACTCTTACCGACTCGCTTGGCGACTTGTTCTTGTGTCATAGAAAAATCATCTATCAGCTGCTGATAGGCAGCAGCCTCTTCTAGGGCATTCAAGTCCTGACGATGAAGGTTCTCTACAAGAGCCTGTTCTAGGGAACTGACATCGTCTACCGTCCGAACTATTGCGGGGATAGTGGGAAGACCAACACGCTTTGCTGCACGCCACCTTCGTTCACCCGCAATGATTTCGAACCCTGTATCAGTCTGCCTAACGAGTATCGGCTGCAGAACCCCGAGTTCACGAATGCTATCGACTAGGCCTTCTAGGGTCTCTTCGTCGAATGCTTTTCTTGGCTGTAAAGGGTTCGCGTGCACAGCGGATAGTTCAAGATTATGCAACCCTGCGGCGCTTTCCTCAACCTCTGAGTCGCCGGTTGGGATTAATGCTGACAACCCCCGACCTAGTCCACCTTTACGAGACACCGCTAACCTCCCTGGCTAGTTCCTTATAAGCCACGGCACCCCGAGAACTCGGATCAAACGTGGTAATTGGCTGCCCGAATCCAGGCGCTTCTGATAGGCGTACATTCCTAGGGATCACAACGCGACACACCCGTGAGCCGTAATGTCCTCGAACCTCATCCGAGACTTGCTCACCCAACTTTGTCCTGCCGTCATACATAACCAGAACAATATTGAGAATCTCTAGACTCGCATTGAGATTGCGGCGGATGAGATCAACATTTCTCGTCAGTTGCCCAAGCCCCTCAAGTGCGTAGTACTCGCACTGGATCGGCACCATTACCTCGGTAGCGGCTACTAGGGCGTTCACGGTGAGCAGCCCGAGCGATGGTGGACAGTCAATGAGTACATAGTCGTAATCATCGATCACCTCATCCAAAGCTCGCTTGAGTTTGCTCTCGCGACTAAATGCTGTGACAAGCTCGATCTCTGACCCAGCCAAATCCAAACTCGCGGGGGCGATAAAGAGTCCCTTTACTTCGGTGGGCTCTACGCACTCATCAAGATTGACGTCCTGTAGGAGCACGTTATAAATCGTCACATCAAGATCATGGTGATTGATCCCCAACCCAGTCGTGGCGTTTCCCTGTGGGTCAAGATCAATGAGTAGTACCCGATACCCCAGATCAGCAAGAGCTGCACCCAGATTGACAGTGGTCGTGGTCTTGCCCACACCGCCCTTCTGATTCGCTAGAGCTATGACTCGCGGCAGGGCCGGAGTTGTACGAACGAAGCCCTCCGCTGGAGAATCCTCAGATCCAGTGGTCGGTGCCTGACCATCGGTCGGTTCATCTGCGTCTTTTGGTTCCTCGACTCGCCGATCGTCTGGTTCTTCTGGATACTCAGTAACAAACTCCTCTTCGGACTCCTCTTCAGGAGGCGCCTCGGTAGGGAGGTCTGTGCTGTTGAAATCAGTAGGCAGGTCTCCCTCTTCCTGAAGCGATAGGGTTTGCTCTGGCTCAGGCGGGGACTGCAGGTCGATCATCCTCTGTATACTTGACGGTTCTGGTGCGAAGGTCAAGGACCCTCGGTGTGTTCCACGTGGAACAGTACAAAATTGGGCGAGATTTTCTTCAGTTGGTTAGAAAAGAGGCCTTTTTGTAGGTATCCCAACTCTCCGTGGATACTTATCTGAACATGGTGCAACCATGGTGAACACCTGAATTGTTGCCTGTTTCTGAGTCTGTCGTTCGCCGAGTTGTAAACCGAGTAGTTGTAAACCCTGCTCTGGCCATCGGTTCGGTTCACTCTCTGGCGGCTCGCTAATGAGCAGAACAGAACCTGGACCCGACATGAAACCGATGGCACATTCGGCAGTCACAGCGGGAGGGCCGAAGGAGCGGGATACGACGGAATCAAAACTGCCTCGCAGTTCCGGATCTCGAGCGAGTTCCTCAGCTCGGCCCGTAACGACCCTGGTCCGGTCAGCAATATCAAGTCTCTCAATCGCCGCTTGCAGAAATGCGCATCTCCGCTGATTGCTGTCTAGAAGCACAAATTCCGAAGCTGGTAGGGCGAGGGCCAAGACCAGTCCGGGAACTCCCCCACCACTGCCCAAGTCAAGAATTCTCCCTTGGCCTTCTAAGGAGTCGAGGAATGCCTGAGCATGATCAATCTGTGGCGAGACTGGACCAGGTCCTAGAAAGCCAAGGCTTCGACTTTCTTCTAAAACCAAAACGAGTTCATGAGTTGCATCATCCACGCTAAGCATTCTCGCAGGTTTCAGTAGTCCCCGGTTAGTTGTGCCGAAAAATGAAGGTAGGCACCCTCTCGGGTGCCTACCTCAAGTCTGCTTCATTCAGTTCATCAGCTTCATTCAACCCATCAGGCAGGCTTCAGAACTACCCTGCGCCGTGGGTCTTCTCCCTCGGAGACTGATGAGATTCCATCGATCTCTGAGGCAACATCGTGTACCTGCTTGCGGTCAGCACTGGACATCACTTCGAATACCACTGTGGTTCCGTTCGTCACGGTAGTGGCCTGCTCGGTCACGAAAGCGGTGAGCGCCTGCTTACGGCGTTCTCGTATACCTTCGATGTCCACAGTAACTCGGCCGTACTCCCTGCCTTCTGCCTGACGCTGCAAGGTGTTTCGGGTGATCTCTTGAATAGCCTCAAGCGTTACCAGTCGAGGTCCGACCATCACACCTAGACCTTCTCCCGAAAGGTTGACTCGTAGGTCATCTTCTTCAAATACTGCCTGTGCAGAAGCGGAGAACCCGAATGACTCAGCAAGGCCAGTCAGGAACTCCTCGACGACAGTGCATTGCTCTGCTTGATCCATCGGCTCCTTATTGCGCCGCGGTTCTGACCTCTCACGAGATGCTGATGTTCCACGTGAAACATTCCGATCATCCGCTGTGTTAGTTGAGTTATCGGAATTGCCTGCTGCAGGTGCAGAGCCCGCTTCATCCTTGCGAGGCCGGCGCTTGCGCTCAACCTTGGCTCGTGGAGACTTTGGAAGTATGCGTGCCCGAACCCTTGCATCACCGCGAGGGCGACCAAAAAGGCCAGTCTTTGGTTCCTCTAGTAACTCAAACTCAGCATCTTCCTGATCGACTCCGAGCTGATCTAAGGCCAATTCCTTGGCTTCTTCTACCGTCTTACCGGTGGTTTCTACCCACTCCATCACATACCTCAGTTGTTATTCGTCTGGGAACCTCGACGGGACTCGCCGGAACGCCGCGGATTAACCTTGGCCTTACTCGGTGTGCTCGACGTGATTCCGTCCGTCGAGTCTTGTCCTGATTGCTTTTTGTGAGCTGCTTGGCTTTTGACGCTGTTCCCAGGGGTACGTACCTCGGGCTCAGGATTTGCAGACTTCTTTGAACCACTGGCTGCCTTTTTGGAGCCACTCTTGGCAGAGATCTCGGCCGTGGTTGCGATTGCAGCCTTGCCTGATTTTGTGGCCGTGCTTGATTTTGTGGTCTTAGAACCCTTGGCTTCTTTTGAGCTGACCTCAATGGGGTTCTTCTCGTGTTCCTTGCGGTATACCGAACGCGTGATATAGCTGTTTGTCCCAATACGGCAGAAATTCTGAGTACACCAATACAGCGCCATGCCGGCTGGGAAGGCGAAAGAGAAAATCGGCAAGAAGAACGGCATGAACTTCATGATCATCTGCTGCTGAGGATTCACGTTGGCTGAAGTGTTCCGCGACTGCAACTGATGATTCTGGAAAAGTCCGGTGGCCAGCATGATGCCCAACAAAGCCAGATAGGGGATGGCAAGTAACAGGCCGAGTTTGAGTGCTTGGCTAGCCGAGAGGGAGAGGTCCATTCCAAGAAAGTTCATCTTGTTCGTCTGGCTCAAAGCTTGATAGAGAGCTGTTGACGGATTCAGGTGCTCTGGGTGAAAGACCTGCTCGGAGAAAATCCAAGGTGTCGTTTCAAGGTTCTTTTGGACCTGAGCCAGAATCTGGCCAGTACCCGAGCCCAAACCACCATCGCGAACCGTTAGCCCTCGAATCAATTGGTACATGATGATGAAGACTGGCATCTGGGCCACCATGGGCAAACAACCACCGAGCGGGTTGATGGAATTCTCCTTATAGAAGGCCATCAACTCAGAATTGAGCTTCTCTCGATCGTTCTTGTACTTCTCCTGGATGCGTTTCATCTCCGGTTGCATCCGCTGCATCTGCAGCATCGAACGTGTGCTCTTCACGGTTAGTGGCGTGATGAGTGCCATCACCAACACCGTGAGCGCCATGATCGAGAATCCGTACCCAAACCAAGGACGAATCCCCTCTGGTACGAGCACATAGAAAAAGTTTAGGACTGACGCAAGGGCATCAAAAAACTGTTCGAACATCAGCAGGCCTTCTGGCTGGGTGGCTGGGGGACAGGAGTTGAAGAATGATCGTGACAGGTGGCGTTTGTAGAATCTGGAACGGGGTCATAGCCCTGACCACCCCAGGGCTGGCAACGTAGTAATCGTCGAAGCCCGAGCATCGATCCTCGAACCGCACCATATTGCTGCACTGCCTCGGCGGCATAGGTTGAACAACTTGGTGTAAATCGACAGGGAGAGGGTCGACCTTCGCGAGCCTGCTGATAAAATCGAATCGCAGCCAAACAAGCACGGGCTACAAGAGAAGGTCTGATATCCGACGCCTCAACCACTTCCGATTGCGTGTCTACTGTCATCGGTCCACTCGAATCATCTCTCAAAACGATCAGGTTCTGTATGGAAATCACTAATTCCGGTACTTGCTTGCTTACTGAGAGCATCTTGCAAGTAGCCGCTGAGTTCTTTCATCGAGCATCCGACAGCAGGGGGGTGAACAATAACCAAATAGGGCGCTGATTCAAACAAATTCGCCTGTTCCAACTGGACTGCAGCATGTCGAATCTGGCGGCGGAGGCGGTTTCTAACCACCGCATTGCCAACTTTGCGGGAGATGGCAAACGCCAAAGCCGGCCGCGCTCTTGCAGTCGGGCTCGCTCTGACCACCGTAAGTGGCCCGCTACGGGACCGAACTGCGCCTCGGCCGAACTCCCGGAAGACTGCACGTTCGTGGATCCGGTCGATCAGGCAGACAGACGCTGACGGCCCTTGCGGCGCCTTGACTTAATGATGGCTCGACCAGCGCGGTCGGACATACGGTGGCGAAAACCATGCTTACGGGCACGGCGTCGTTCGTTCGGCTGGTAGGTACGCTTCACAGAAACTCCAAAAGACTACGAACAGATTGTTCATCTGCTCTATGAACCTGCTCAGTAGATGTGTCCACTAAGCAGACCGGCTACCTGGGGCAAGCGTCGTCGGTTTACCGGACGCTAACGGCATTGGTTCGAAAGCAGAACGCGAATAGTTGCCCCGGAGAGACCCGGACTACAGAGGATAGATTGCTTAGCCTGACTCTGGCAACTATCCAATCCAATAGCTAATCCAATGGCTACTTCAATGGGACAAAAGTCACTGCTCAATTTGCTAGGACCTTGGCCACTCACTAGCCTTTGCAGACTTTAGAACCACGAAGTTATCCACAGAGTGTGGACGTGGTTGTGGACGAAATCATACTAAAGCAGAGCTTTGGCTTGGTTTTCGGCAAGTTTTCTAAGCAGTAGCATCGGATCACTGAGTTTCTGTGCACCAACGCTGCACACCCCCGAGGGAAGAAGGCACATTGGAAGGAGAGGGAGCAAAGATCTGGGCCTCGGCTGCACCCTTGCTCGCCCTTCAAGTTAGCGACAGCGTCTGGAGTTCGACTTTCCAGGATATGACTGGCATAGAGATCGTTGATGATATTCTGACAGTCTCGGTTCCGAGTCAATTGGTCCGCCAACGGATCGAGCAGCGCTATGTCGAGTTGCTGCTCTCGGCCTTGACAGACGCGGGATATCCCGATCTCACCTTGGTTATCGAAGTCGAAATTGACACACTTCAACCAGAACCAGAATCCGCCGAGACACAGAACAGATCCCTGTCTCTCGATGACGCAGCTGCAGTTTCAGGAACACCAACAGCCGGATCCCAAACAGGAGTGGCTCCACAATCAAATGCTGCGCGGCGATACACCTTTGACACCTTCGTTATTGGGCAGTCCAACCGCTTCGCACATGCTGCAGCCCTGTCAGTTGCCGAAACGCCAGCGCGCAGCTACAACCCTTTGTTTGTCTACGGAGACGCTGGCCTCGGCAAAACGCATCTGTTGCAGTCCATTGCCAACTACGTCCGAGAGAACTACCCGCAGTACAAAGTTCGATATCTCTCCACAGAGACCTTGCTCAACGAGTTCGTTGACGCTATTCGCAAGAACTCCCAGCCTGAATTCAAGCGGAGATACCGAGAGATCGACGTTCTACTCGTAGACGACATTCAGTTTATGGAAGGGAAAGAACAGCTACAGGAAGAGTTCTTTCATACTTTCAACACCTTGCATGAGGCTCAACGACAGATCGTTTTGTCCTCGGATCGGCCACCAGATGCGATAGCTACCCTTGAAGATCGGCTTCGTAGTCGATTCAAGATGGGCCTCATCACCGATATTCAGCCACCCGACTTCGAGACCAGGCTGGCTATTCTGCTCAAAAAGGGTGAGCAGTCGAACACAAAGGTTCCCGCTGACGTACTTGAGTTCATTGCTACCAATATCACCTACAACATCCGTGAACTCGAAGGTGCACTCATCCGAGTCAGTGCTTACGCTGCACTCAATGACGAGCAACTGACAGTGGAACTTGCTGAAATCATCCTTGCCGACTCCATAAGTGCCACGAAACCCCGGCAGATCACTGCGAGTTATATCAGCGAAAAAACAGCCGAAATGTTTGGTGTGGAAGTGGAACAGCTCCGCAGCAAGAGTCGAACCCGCGATTTAGTGCACGCCCGACAAGTTGGCATGTACGTCTGTCGAGAACTTACTGACCTCTCATATCCGCAAATAGGCAAGGAATTTGGCGGACGTGATCACACCACAGTGATTCACGCCTACGACAAAATCTCGAACCTGATGCAAGAGCGTCGCAAAACCTATGACGACGTCACTCTGCTCATCCAACAGATCCTGGCTCGATGATGGCTACACAAGTGGTGATGCTCAGGCCGTTGGGAGCGGGATCGCGACCACGTTGGGAGCGGGATCGCGACCGCGATGGGAGCGGGATCGCGACCGCGATTAAGAGTCTGAAACAACACTGCTCATACACAGACATCGATGAAATTTCAAAGCTGTCTGGTGGATTACCAAATCGGGTTGTGGACAGCCCGCCCATACAATCTCTGGCCTGCACTAGGTTTCCCACAATCCACAGGCCCAACTACTACTACCACTGGATGAATAACAAAAAAGATGCCAGTAGTGGGGAAAGCGAGTAATCGTGAAATTTCGTTGTGAACGCGAAGAATTGTCAGAAGCGTTGGGGCTCGCTCAACGCGCAACATCACCACGGCCATCCAATCCGATTCTCGGGAATTTGCGCCTCCACTTGGTTGGAAACCAACTCACCGTTACTGGTGGCGACTTATCAATCACCATCACCAGTGTCATTACTGTTGGCGGAGAGACTGATGGAGTAGCGGTTCTGCCTGCGAAGTTGATCAACGACATTGTTCGTTCCTTCGAAAGTGGAGCCGTAGAGATCGACACCGATTTCGAGGACGGTCGGGCTCGCATCAGTTCTGGTCGTTCAAACTTTGAGTGCAATATGAGTCCAGCTGAGGAATACCCTTCGGCAGCTGATCTCGATGGTGAGCCGATCACACTTGGTGCAGGCGATCTAGCTGAGGGTCTTCGGCAGGTAGTCAAGGCAGCCTCAAATGACGAATCACGACCAATTCTGACGGGTGTATTGCTCACCACTGAGGGAACTGGCCTGCGAATGGTCTCAACTGATTCGTATCGACTCGTAGTGCGAGATCTTCCTGGCACGACTCAGTTGCCAGCTGGCGAAAAAGTCATCGTGCCCTCTCGAGCACTCAATGAACTTTCTCGTTTTCTGACCGAGGAAGACGATGTGAAAGTCACCCTCGGTGACCGTGACATTTCGTTTGAAGTGGGAACCCTTCGACTTAGTACCAAGTTGATTGATGGTGAGTTCCCGAATTATGAGAACCTGATCCCCGAGTCGCAACCCAATCGACTGCAAGTTGAGCGGGTAGCGCTCCTTGCAGCAGTCAAGAGAGTTCGGCTGATGGCACGCGATCCGAATACACCAATTCGCCTGACCATGTCAGCGGATTCCTTGGAACTACGGGCGACTACGCCTGACGTTGGTGAAGCTTCCGAACAAATGGACGCAATCTATTCAGGTGAAGAACTTCAGGTTGCCTTCAATCCTGAGTACTTGATCGACGGTCTAGAGGTTACGCCTGGCGACGAGATCACTCTCGGGACCGTAGATGGACTCAAGCCGGCATTGTTACGTCCAGTTGATTCTGGGGATTTCTTGTACTTGCTGATGCCAGTTCGAGTTACCTGAGTCTGATTTCGAGCAGGCAACATGCACCTTCGCCATTTATGGCTCAAGGATTACCGATCATATGAGTCAGTAGATTTGGAGCTGACATCGGGAATCTGTGCGGTTCTAGGCCCAAACGGTGTTGGTAAATCTAATTTGTTGGAAGCTGTCTCCTATCTGGCGATGCTCGAGTCCTTTCGAGGGGCTCCAACCGACGCAATGATCCGTACCGGTGCAGCCCAGGCCGTGGTGCGCGGAGAAGTCCTCGATGCTCAGCGCGAACAGCTGATCGAGGCTGAGTTGCTACGCACAGGACGAAACCGGGTTTTGGTCAATAAGCAACGAGTGATTCGAAGCACCGATCTGAATACCGCACTGCGAGTCAGCGTGTTCTCACCGGATGACCTTGAGATGGTCAAGGGGGGACCGGCCGGCAGACGGAACTATCTCGATCAGCTCTTGGTGACTTTGGATCCGAAGCACCATGGGATCAGATCTGAGTTCGACAAATCCCTGCGTCAGCGCAACGCACTACTCAAACAAAGCAGAGGACGTCTCGATGAGGCAGCCGAGTTCACCCTCGAGGTATGGGATACCAAACTTGTGGAGAGCGGTGAAAAGCTTGCCGACCTGCGGTCGGAGCTAGTCGAACAACTCGCGCCACTCGTGCGGCAGGCCTATACCGATGTGGCTTCTGAACGGGCTGCTACAGAGTTGCGTTACGAGGCGCCTTGGCGGCCAGGCGGTCTTGCGGATGCACTACACGCAGTTCGAAGTGATGAGCTCCGGCGAGGGTTGACACTGGTTGGACCACATCGAGATGATCTATTTCTTGAACTCAATGGCATGCCGGCACGCACGCACGCATCGCAGGGTGAGCAACGATCAATTGCTCTGGCACTCCGGCTAGCTGCCCACCGACTTGTCCTAGAGGTGACCAAAACAGCACCCGTCCTTTTGCTTGACGATGTGTTCTCTGAGCTCGATCCATACCGATCGGCGGCGCTGTTGCGGTCCCTTCCCGAGGGGCAGACATTGTTGTCTACAGCTTCGGGGTTGCCTCCTGAGGTCGTTGCGGCCCAAGAGATTCACATTGCTTCGAGTACCCGTCGTCTTCCAGAGATGGCTCCTGGCCACGAAGTAAGCGGGTAGCGGGCGCGAAGGAGTACGGTCGGGTATGTCTTGGGAACCACTTTCTTCGCCAGCGGATCACACCCATGGCATAGCCGAGACGATTGAAACGCTGCACCGCCGCCTTGGCCTGGCTTGTTCAGATGTCCTTGGCACGCTGGAAGATAATTGGGTCGGACTCCTGGGCGCTGAACTGGCGAGCCACTGTGTTTTGGAGTCAGTCCGTAACCAGGTGTTGGTTATTTCAGTTGACGACCCGGCGATAGCTGACCATCTCAAGTGGAGCCGAACCGAGCTACTCGGAGCCGCAAATGCACTTTCTGGTGGTGAGAACTTCACTGATTTGAAGCTCAAGGTGCAGCACTAAACCTGTTGCGAGGTCAACTTCCGTCAGACTGCAACAAAACCGGGGTGCGGGACCCCTTAAACGGTCCAATGTTGGCCTCAGCAGGTGGTATGATAATCATCCGACACTTTACAAGTTTCACCAGTTACTCCACAGGTTGTCCACAACCGGAAAATTGGTGAAATGAGCAGTGTCAGTATGCTACTTAGCTGCCCGGAGGCAAGGCTTGTCCCCAGAATCCAATGACTACGGTGCCGACGCGATTCAGGTACTCGAAGGCCTCGAAGCCGTTCGAAAACGACCTGGAATGTACATCGGGTCCACGGGGCCTGCTGGGCTCCACCATATGGTCTACGAGGTTGTAGATAACTCAGTTGATGAAGCCATGGCAGGTCATGCCAAGTCGATTCAGGTTCGGCTGCTACCTGACGGTGGTTGCGAGGTGCGAGACGATGGCCGGGGCATTCCCGTTGACCAATCAAATTCGGACCCTGAACTAAAAGCAGCAGAGGTTGTCCTGACCGTGCTGCACGCCGGCGGCAAGTTCGGCGGTAGTGGTTACAAAGTCTCGGGTGGGTTGCACGGCGTAGGAATCTCTGTGGTGAATGCTCTATCCAGGCGAGTAGAAGTAGAGATCGATCGCGGCGGTACGACCTATCGAATGGTCTTCGTTGACGGCGGTAATCTGACAGAGCGGCTTGAGCCACTGAAGCCTTCTGAGCTGACCGAATCAGGGCAGCCGCGGACTGGAACAACCGTCCGTTTCTGGCCGGACCCCAAAATCTTTGTCGAGGGAATTGTTTTCCGCGCTGCCACGCTGACGGAGCGTTTCCAAATGATGGCCTTCTTGAACGCCGGTCTAGAGATCAGCTTTGTAGATGAGCGGCCCGAGCAGAACCCAGAGAAAATGGTGTACTGCTACGAGGGCGGTATCAAGGACTTTGTTCGCCACGTAAACGCGGCAAAGGAAGCGCTGTTCAGTGACGTGGGGTACTTGAAGCAGAGCGAAGAGACCGAGAACAGTTCTATGGAGTTCGAGGTGGCCTTTCAGTGGAACACCGGGTACAACTCTGATGGCTTGCACTCTTTTGCCAACGGAATTAGCACTATCGAAGGTGGAATGCACGAGGAGGGATTCAAGAAGTCCCTGACGAACACCATCAACAAATACGCACGTGATCATCAGTTCCTGAAAGAAAAAGACATCAATCTGCAAGGTGAGGACATTCGCGAAGGACTGACCGCAATCATCTCGGTCAAGTTGACTGACCCGCAGTTCGAGGGGCAAACCAAAGCCAAACTGGGAAACGTTCCGATGCGCTCACTCGTAGAGAGAGCAACCAATGAAAAGCTGGCTGAATGGTTAGAGGAGCACCCATCCGAGGCGAAGAGGGTGTTGCAAAAAGCAGTCCAAGCTGGCCGGGCCCGTGAAGCTGCCCGGAATGCACGTGATGCAACTCGTAGAAAGTCCGCACTCGATGGCGCCGGACTGCCAGGCAAGTTGGCTGATTGTGCCTCGAAAGACCCTCGAGAGTCCGAGTTGTACATCGTGGAAGGAAACTCCGCTGGCGGTTCAGCCAAGGACGCTCGCAACCCTGGAACGATGGCAATTTTGCCGATTCGCGGCAAGATCCTCAACGTCGAGCGCGCACGCCTAGACAAGATGCTCAAGAACACCGAGGTGCAAGCCTTGATCTCGGCTATCGGTGCAGGAGTAGGCGAGGAATACGACCTAGACAAGATCCGCTATCACAAGATCGTCCTGATGTGTGATGCGGACGTGGATGGTAGCCATATCCGGACGTTGCTCCTCACATTTTTCTTCCGGCAGATGCGGCCACTCATCGAAGGTGGGCACATCTTCATTGCCCAGCCCCCATTGTTCTCAACCGAGGTTGGGCGCAACAAGATCTATCTCAAGGACGACGCAGCAAAATCAGCGTTCATCGCTGAGCACCCAAATCACAAGAACGAGTTCCAGCGACTCAAGGGCCTCGGCGAGATGGATGCTGAGGAACTGTGGGCAACCACCATGGACCCAGCGCGGCGGACTCTGCTGCAGATTTCTGTAGAACAAGCAGTCATTGCAGATGAGGTTTTTTCGATTCTTATGGGCGACGACGTCGAGAGCCGGAAGCATTTCATTCAGACCAACGCCTCAGACGTGCGTTTCCTAGATATCTAGCTCAACAACACCGGAGTTTGACTGCATGAGTGATGACACTGCGCCGGAGGAATCTGGCCAACAAAGTCCCGACACGCCCGTAGACGGAGCAGTGCCTGGAACAACATTTGGTCGGATCGAACCGATTGAGATTCAACAAGAGATGGAGCAGTCCTTCTTGGACTACGCCATGTCGGTCATTGTGGCTCGGGCGCTTCCCGATGCTCGAGACGGGCTCAAACCAGTACACCGGCGCATTCTGTGGGCCATGCACGAAGCGGGCCTGCGCCCCGATAGGAACCATCGCAAATGTGCCACGGTGGTCGGTGATGTACTTGGTAAATACCACCCCCATGGCGACCAGTCGGTCTATGACGCCCTAGTTCGTATGGGTCAGGACTTCTCGCTACGCCACCCACTGATTGATCCTCACGGGAATTTCGGTTCACCCTCGGACCCACCTGCGGCCTACCGTTACACCGAGTGCAGGCTCACTCCGCTCGCTATGCATATGTTGGCTGGGATTGACGAAGACACTGTCAACTTCTCACCGAACTTTGATGGTTCAACTGAGGAGCCAAAGGTTTTGCCTGGCAGGTTCCCGAACTTGTTGGTGAATGGCAGCCAAGGCATTGCAGTGGGAATGGCAACGAATATTCCGCCTCATAATCTCGGTGAAGTCATCGATGCAACACTGCACTTGATTGATAATCCCGAGGCAACTCCTGATGACCTGATGGAGTTTGTGAAGGGCCCCGACTTTCCTACGGGCGCACAGATTATGGGCCGCGCTGGTCTGATCTCGGCCATCCGTACAGGCCGTGGTTCCATAAAAATGCGGGCGAAAGCAGAGATTGAAGAGGGACCGAAAGGGGACCGCATTGTTGTCACCGAGATCCCCTATCAAACCTCTGTCGAAACCATCGAAGAGAAGATTGCAGAGCTCGCCAATGCTCGGGTGATTGAGGGAGTTAGGGAGATTCGTAACGAACGATCTCGAGGCGTGACCCGACTGGTCATTGAACTGAAGCGAGATACGCCAGCCAACGTGCTCCTCAATAACTTGTACAAGCACACACCGTTGCAAACCACTTTTGCAACCAATTTTGTGGCCCTCGTAGACGGCGTTCCACGAACGTTGAACCTTCGTGAAGCCCTCGTGCATTACATCGATCATCAAGTCGAGGTGATTACTCGCCGCACCCAGTTCCGCTTGGACAAAGCGCAACGTCGTGCACATATCGTTGAAGGATTCCTGAAGGCGCTTGATCTGATTGACGAGATCATCGCAAAGATTCGAGCCTCGGCAGATCGTGCTGCGGCGATCCTTGCCTTACAAGGTGAGGGCTTTGAGTTTAGTGAGATTCAGGCCACGGAAATTGTCGATATGCGTCTGTCTACGCTCACCAGGCTTGGTCGGGAACGCCTAGAAGAAGAGATGGCCACGCTTCGTGAGACCATCGAGTTTCTGCAAAACATTCTCGCCAATGACAGCGTTCTGCGACAGGTCATCAAAGACGAGATGACAGCAATTCGTGATGAGTTCGCAACACCACGTAAGACAACCCTTGAGCACGACGACGGTGACCTAGAGATCGAGGACCTCATCGACGATGAGGAAGTCGTTGTTGTGATGACAGCACGTGGCTATGTCAAGACTGTCGCTGCAGACACCTTCCGAACTCAGGCAAGAGGAGGCCGCGGCGTTGCAGGTGCTCGTCTCAAGGATGAGGATTACATCACCGATCTGATTTTCACTTCGGCGCATGCCTTCTTGTTGTTCTTCTCGAATAAAGGCAAGGTCTATCGCCTCAAGGCTCACCGGATCCCCATGCGTGACCGCACTGCTCAGGGCCTAGCAATCGTCAACCTATTGCAACTTGATCAGGGTGAAAAGATCCAGACCATCATCGATACGCGTGACTACGAATCGCACCGCTATCTGATGTTTGTCACTCGCAATGGAATCGTGAAGAAGACGATGTTCAACGCTTATGACAGTTCACGTCAGGCCGGACTCATTGCGATCAACCTGCGAGAGGGCGATGAGCTTGTCCGGGTCATGCCGACTTCACCCGAGGACGAGATCATGGTGATTTCAGAATCTGGCCAAGGCATTCGTTTCTTGGAAAGCGATATCCGGCCCACTGGCAGAACAGCTAGCGGTGTGCGTGGCATGCGCCTAAAGGCCAACGATGCAGTTGTTGGGGCAGATTCAATCGCCGCAGCCTCTGAGCTATCAGACCAGGTAGCGGACCACGACGGTGCGGACAGCGAGGGAGGGGACCACGAGGGTGTGGACCCGGCCGAGACACTGCGCTTGCTAACCATCACCGACGGTGGCTACGGCAAGCGAACAGAACTAGAAGAGTTCTCGCGGCAGCGGCGCGGAGGCCAAGGTGTGCGTGCCCACAAGATCCATGCTGCTCGCGGTCGGGTCGTCACAGGGTTCTTGGTTGGCGAAGACGATCATTTGTTGATGATCAACGATGCCGGAGTCGTGATCCGAACCAAAGTTTCTACGATTTCCATTCAGGGCCGAACTGCTTCTGGGGTCCGAGTGATGAATCTTGACGGTGAGAGCAAAGTTGCCGCTGTTGCACGAGTTCTGACAGGTCCGGACTCCGAAGACCCTGAAGATTCAGAAGAGCTAGAGGACGCTGCAGACGCAGTTGAGCAAGTAGATCCAGCAGATCAAGTTGACCCGTCAGACTCTGAGACTGAAATAGGTCAGTGACCCAGACTGAACGTGGATCGGCTCTTCCTCTGATGCTGGTGATCTGTTGTCTGAGCGCAGTCTGTCTGGTTGGTCTTACGCACATCGGCGAGGCATCGGTCAGTCGTGCCCGCGCCGATGCCGTAGCGGATGTTGTTGCCCTCGCAGGAGTTGGTTATGGGCAACTCGGCGCTCAGCAAGTGGCCGAAGCGTCGAAGGCCGGCTTGTTGAGATTTGATCAGACTGGACCCAGTGCTGTTCAGGTCACGGTTCAACTCGGTGGTGTGCGCTCAACTGCTGCTGCAGATGCTCTCGGAGCAGAATTTTCTGATCAACTCGGCAACGTTGGTAATCCCGACTACCAGAACAAGCCTCGGTAGGATGAGCACGTGAGCGATACTCCTCAGGTACAAAGACAACAAGCCCTAGCAACCGAACCTGAGGTAACGAACCGCCGTATGGGCTATCGGCGTCAGCGATTCGAAGCACGCAAGGTTCGTCGACTTGTGCGCCATGTCGACCCATGGTCAATCCTCAAACTCTCGTTGCTGCTGGCTTTGTGCCTCTGGTTAATGCAGATGATTGCTGCGGTAATTTTGTGGACGGTGGCTTCTAACGCTGGAACAATCTCGAGCATTGAGAACTTCGTCAACTCATCACTCTCCTTGCAAGATTGGTCTTTGGATGGGGAATTTATCTTTCGGCAGTTCGGCCTGGTGAGCTTGTTAGGTTGCCTTGGCCTGGCCGCAGCGGTGGTGATTTCTACTCTGGTTTTTAATCTGATTAGCGACATCATCGGCGGGGTTTGGATCTCGGTGATCGAAGAGGAAACGGCTCGTCCGGTTCGCGAATCGAACCAGTAGTTGTACCTCCGCTAGTGTGACCGTCTCTGTGAGATTCGTTTCGGATCTGACAACGCAGAGGGGCTATAGCTCAGTTGGTTAGAGCGCACCCCTGATAAGGGTGAGGTCGCTGGTTCGACTCCAGCTAGCCCCACGCAGTTTGTAGTGGTACTCCGAGGGAGGAAAATATGCGTGGTCTGCAACGGGCAGTGCTCGCACTGGGCTTGGGGCTGTTAGTCAGTCTGGTAGTTCGGTTCCTTGGAGGAGACGCAACTCCGCCCTCAACTGGTGGATGGCGTGAGCTCGAAGGCCCTGAGCTCAGATGAGCAACCAGCGAATTGCTGTGGTTGGTGCGGGAATTTTAGGTGCACGAATTACTAGGGAGCTCCTCGGCCCGCGAGCTTTTGGCCGGCCACAGGAGGTTGCTATCACCACGGTGAGTCGTCGACCTGAGCGATTGAGTGTGCTTCGTAACTCCTTTGGAACGGAGGTGAAGATGCTGAGTGATCAGAACGGTCAAGCTCAGCTCGATGCCGATGTCACAACTGTGATTGTTGCTCGCGCTGCAGGTGAGCAGTTTGTTGTTGCACATGAGCAGCTTCTCGCTGGCCGTGATGTAGTTACCACTTCGGATGACCCCGTTGAGGTTCGAGAGCTCTTAGAACTAGGACCACTGGCTGAATCACTCGGCCGCACCTTGGTGGTTGGTGCAGCATTCGCCCCAGGGTTGTCTTGTTTGTTGGCTAGTCATGCTTCGGGGTTGTTGGACCGTGTAGATGAAATCCACGTGGCTCGCCACGGTGCTGCTGGGCCTGCGTGTGCTGCGCAGCGCCTACGTGCTCTTCGCGGGACAGCCACAGACTGGCGTGACGGAGCCTGGGTCAAGAGGCCCGGATTTTCTGGCCGAGAGTTGTGCTGGTTTCCTGATCCGATAGGCGCCCGTGACTGTTATCGAGCTGCTCTGGCCGATCCCATGTTGTTGGTACCGGCCTTTGCTGGGGTACAGCGAGTAACAGCACGTCTAGCTGCAACACGCAGAGATCGAGCGCTTGCTCCATTCCCGGTTTGGCTTCCGGCCCCAGCTGAAGGCGGAATTGGTGCAGTCCGGGTAGAGCTTCGCGGGGAACGAGGTGGCCAGCGGGAATGGGTGGTCTACGCAGTATTGGATCGCCCAGCGGTTGCTGCTGCGGCTACTGCTGCAGTAACGGGGCTCTGGGTTGCGACTAGAACCGCTGCGCCCGGTGCAACGGGTCTGGCTGGCCTTGGCGCTACACAGGAGTTACTGGGCGAATTGGCTCTTCGAGGCGTACGAGCTGCCGTGTTTGAAGGAGCGGAGGGCTCTGAAGGCTCTGCCCAGCAAGAAAACCAACAAGAATCTGACGCAGAAGCTCAGGTTTTGGCCAAGAAGGCCGATACATCTCACCAAGAGTGATATTTGCCGCCACTTTCCGTCTATTTCGGGTCGTGTCAGAAATTTGTTGGGAATTTCTTGGAAAATCGCTCAAGTTCCGCGCGCCTGTCTGCCGATACCCCGAGTGTCGACGTTCGACACGGAGGAGATTGAGTCATGGGCGAAACAGTGACACTCAGTTCACAAGCAGGATCAACAGCTGGTTCAACTGCTGGATCAACGGTATTGACACAGCAGCAGGTCACCGCACTTATCGAGGAGCACATGCCCTTGGTGAGTCATGTGGTGTTCCAAGTGGCAGTCAACTTTCCAAGACACGTTGAGCGTGAGGAACTCGCTCGTGCAGGTGCTCTTGGTTTGGTTGAAGCAGCCAAACGTTTTGATGAATCTCGAGGAGTTCCCTTCAATCGCTTTGCTGCGCAGCGAATTCGTGGAGCGATCATCGATGCCGTTCGTGCGGCCGACTGGGCGCCGCGTTCAGTGCGGGCACTAGCTCGCAGTTTGGATCAGGCAGAACTTGATCTGGCTCACCGCCTTGGACGTGCACCATCTCTTGCAGAGACTGCGAAGGAACTAGATATTTCTCGAGCCGAACTCGACCGCCTCCGGGATCGGATGTTCCGCTCGGTTGTTCTTGCGTTTGATTCCTTGCTCGGGTCCTCTGATGATGCCGAACTCACTCTGGTTGATGTGCTGGCCGATCGCACTGCAGTTGAGCCATCAGAAGAACTTGAGGCTCGGGAACTTCGGGCGTATCTGCGTGACGCAGTTCATCTGCTTCCGGAGCGTCACCGAATCGTGGTCGTCGGGTACTTTATTGAAGAGCGCAGTTCCACTGAATTGGCTGCTTTGATTGGTGTCACGGAGTCCCGTGTCTCGCAGATGCGAACCGAAGCGCTTGCGATGTTGAAAGACGGCATTGAAGCGCAGTATTCGGAGCAAGACTCCGAAGCGACTGGCCTGGTTGCTCGTCGACGGGCTCAGTATGCATCGTCAATTTCTTCGGCTTCGGGTTGCGGCGAGCGCATCTCGATGGTTTCTGAGGATGCCAATTTAATTCTGGCCTAGTTGCAGTTCGAGCCGTTGCAGTTCGAGCCGTTGCAGTTCGAGCCGTCAGGGCCG
>ERZ888423.1660-NODE-1660-length-18640-cov-33.001668_pt1 | contig 18640 bp, 18 predicted proteins | sample MGYA00520523_ERZ888423 | MGnify/ENA primary metagenome ERZ888423 (study PRJEB32303, sample SAMEA104408611) | aquatic metagenome | biome: Brackish water; feature: Pelagic; material: water | place: Baltic Sea | collected 2014-06-08T10:24:00 | depth 30,27 m ...
GTGCTGCTGAACGGCTCCCCCTTGCCCTGGTCGCGCACCACGTGCAGGTAGCCGGTGCCCGTGGCTTTGCGGAAATCGAAGCGGTGCAGCCCCTCGGGCGTTTCCACCAGATCGAGCTCCAGACCCGGTGCCCCCACGTAGCCGCGCACGGTGCCGTCCCGGCCCGCGTCCACCATCAGGCCGCGCAGCGGTCCGTCCGACTGGATGCGCAGGTTCACCCGCCCGTGCGCCACCTTCATTGAACTGGCCAGCAGCAGTCCGGCGGTCATCGCCCGGCCCAGCACGGCGGTGGTGAGGTACGAGAGGCCGTGACGACGGCGGGCATAACGGGTGGTCACGGTGGTGAGTGCCGCCACCATGCGGATACCGCCAGCGGCGGCTGTGGCCCGCACCAATCGATCGGGCATCGCCCCGCCCCAACTCAGGGCATCGTACGGAGCCTCGGCAGGCGCTGAAGCGCCCCGCCCTGCAGCTGCCAGCCCTCTTCCACCCAGCCCTTGAACAATTCCGGTTCGTGGGTCACCACCAGCAGTACCCGGTCCCGCGCCAGCTGGTGCAGCAGCTGCAGCACCTCCTCCCGTACCGACCAATCGAGGCCGGCGGTGGGTTCATCGAGCAGCAGCACAGGCGGATCGCGCAGCAACTGCACCGCCAGCGCCAGCCGCCGCTGCTGGCCGCCGCTGAGCCGCTCCGGCGGCTGCTGCAGCGACAGCCCCTGCAGTCCCACCCGGGTGAGCACCTGCTCGACCCGTTCCGATGGCAGCCGCCGCTGACCCAGTTTCAGCTCCTGGCCCACCGTGAGGCCGAGAAAATGGCGTTCGGGGAACTGAAACACCAGGCCGCAGAGCCCCCGCCGTTGCCTGGCGTTGAGTGCCTGCCCTTCCCACAGGATCGAGCCGCCATCGGGATCCGCCAGGCCGCAGATCAGCTCCAGCAGGGTGGTCTTCCCCGAGCCGCTCTGCCCGGCCACCAGGGCGGGCCGGCCCGGCTCCAGGCGCAGCTCCACCCCATCGAGCAGGGCGGCTGGGGTGGTGGCCGGGTGGTAGCGCAGAGATCGAAGCTCGAGCATGGCGGGTTTCGCTCCCCCCAGCTTGCTGGATGCGTGTTTGATGGGGGCAAGCACGCTGTCTTCTCCCATGGACGTCCGCTTTCGGGATGTGGATCCCTTCAACTGCTGGATCTGGGTGCGCTTTGCCGCTCCGCCTGGGCAGGGGGAGCGTGGCTACATCGATACAGCCTTCGAGAGCTGGTTCTTTCTCGGCAAGCTGGGCGGCTTCAACGCCGAGAACCTTCAGGTTCATGAGGAGGGCGTGGATCTCAGCTGGATGACCTACGACGGTGATGACGCCGAACGGGCCCTGCCGGCGTTGATGCACAACATGGGCGAGCTGGAATACCAGGAGGAGTGGGCCCGTTGCTGGGTCGATCTCGGCACCAGCGATGGCGTTGCGCTCGACGTCTTGATCAATGCCTTGCGGCAGCTCGACAATGACGTGGTGGAGATCGAGGAACTGGTGATCGGCGGTCTCAACGACGACTGGCCGGTGGAAGATCAGCCCGAGGCGATGTTCGCTCCCGGGATCAATTGAGCGCGGCGTGACCCGGGAGCTGCGCCGTCTGCTGATCGCGCCTGGGCGTCTCGCCCAGGCGGCGGCTCACTGCCCGGATTCGGCGGCTGCAGCCCCGGCCTGCGAGGAGGCGTTGCCCATCCTGCGGCTGGAAGACGGCGAAAGCCGCTACCTCAGCCGGGTGCTCCGCTACGGCCCCGGCGACCGGTTTGCGGTGGTCGATGGGGGCGGCCAGCTGTGGAGCGCGGAGCTGCTTGACCGCAGCAGCGCCAGGCTGGAGCAGCCCCTTTCGGCACCCATTTTGATCGCGCCCTTGCCCTCGCCTCTGCTGGAGCTGGCGGTGGCGCTACCGCGCCGCGATTTCGACACCGTGCTGCGTATGGGCTGCGAGCTGGGAGTCGATCGCCTTCAGCCGTTGCTGGCCGAGCGCACCGTGCAGGGAGTGGAAACAGGCGCACAGGGACGGCGGGAACGTTGGCAGGCGATCGTGCGGGAGGCCTGCGAGCAGTGCGAGCGTCTGTGGCTGCCGCAGCTGCTCGAACCCATGGCTGCCGCCGCCTGGCTCCAAAATCCGGCCGTGCCGGCCGGTGATGCAGCGAACTCGGAGCACGGCCAGAGCCGCTGGCTGGCCACCACCCGGGCAGCCGGCCTGCCGCTGCTGAGTGAGCTGCTGGGGGCAAAAGCGCCGGGCGCCGGGGCAGAACTGCGCGGTGGCCAAGCTGCCGCTCCCGCTGCTGCGCGCTGCGGGACCCTCGCCCGGTTGGCGATCGGACCTGAAGGGGGGTGGACGCCGGCGGAGGAGCAAGTGGCGGCGGAGGCGGGCTGGCAACCGGTGAGCCTGGGACCCACGATCCTGCGCACCTCAACGGCGGCTGTGGCAGGCCTCAGCCTGCTGAGCGCCTGGCGAGCGGGATCGTGCCGCAGCGAAATCGGCCGCTGAATGCTGGGGCCCCTGAATCCTCAGGCCCCTGAATGCTGGGGCCGCTGAATCCTGGGGCAGCTGATTGCCAAGCTCAGCTCTTCATCAGGCTGGCGGCCATCGCCTTGAACGGGCCGATGTTGGCTCCGGCCAGGCGGCGGCGGCGGGAAAGGGCACCGGCGGGGGTGAGGCACTCGGGCGAGAAGGTGACCAGCGATGGGGGCGGCAGGTTCTCCTGTTCGCGCCGCAGCTCGGCCGCCATGGCTTCTGCGGTGGTGAGCGCGCTGTTGTCACCGGCATCAGCAGGAGTTGTTGCTGAGGTGGATGGCGCCGCGGCAACGGCGCTGCCAACGCTGGCCGGTGGAGCCACCGGGGCCAAGGTCACCGGCGCCACGGTCACCGGAGCGATGGTAACCGGCGCAATGGTCACGGGGGCCACGGCCGCTGGCTCTGCGGTGGCGTTCTTGTCGAAGTCGATGAAGAACGAGCCCTTGCGCTTGAACAGCATGGTGATCCGAACACGGGACGTTGCCAGTGATTATCCGCCGGCGCCTGCAGAGGGCAGGCGCCGCTTAGGGGAGTGCAACAGAGAGCGGCACACCACGCCGCCACTGGAGAGACTGGGGCCTGTGCGGTCTGCCCCCTTGAGGTTTCTGCTGCTGTCGGCCGTGCCGGTGCCGGTGTCCCCCTTCACGGGCCTGGAGGCGTTGCTGGGGGCGCCACCGCTGCTGCCGGCCCAGACCCTCCAACACTGGATGCTGGCGCTGGTGCTGCATGGCCTCTTGATCAGCTTGGCCCAGCGGTTCCCCTTGCTCACCCGCGCCGGCTGGGTGCATGCGGGTGTGCTCGGCACGCTGCTGTGGGGTGCGCTCGGCTGGCGCGGCTGGCTCGCGGTGGTGGGCTATCTGGCGCTGGGCTCCCTGGTGACCCGGCTGGGCTTTCGCCAGAAGCAGCGGCAGGGGCTGGCCGAAGCGCGGGGTGGCCGCCGGGGGCCGGAGAACGTGTGGGGCTCCGCGGCCACTGGGGCGGTGCTGGCCCTGCTCACCACCCTGCCGGGAGCGCCGGTGCCGCTGCTGTTGCTGGGCTTTGGGGCCAGTTTTGCCGCCAAGCTCGCCGACACCTGCGGCAGCGAGATCGGCAAGCGCTGGGGGCGTCACACCGTGTTGATCACCTCCCTGCGGCCGGTGCCTGCCGGCACGGAAGGGGCGATCAGCCTGGAGGGAACCGGCGCCAGCCTGGTGGGCAGTGCGGTGATGGTGCTGGTGCTGAAGCTGCTGGGGCTGCTGGGAACGGCCCCCGCGCTGCTGCTGGCCCTGTGGGTGGGGGTGTTGGCCACCCTGCTGGAGAGCTGGATCGGCGCCACCCTGCAGGGGCGGGTGGCCTGGCTGACCAACGAGCTCGTGAACGGGATCCAGACACTGCTGGCGGCGTTGATCGCCATGGGGCTGGCCTGGGGTGCCGTGGCGCTGGGCCTGACGGCCTGATTCAGGGCCGGCTGGTTCACGCTTGAGCGAACAGATCGCCCCATTCGCCGCTGAGTTCCTGGCGCAGCAGCGCCACCAACCGCTCGAAGCGGCGTTGGGCCACCCGCGCCCGGATACCCAGCTCCTCGCCCAGCTCTCGCCAGGAGGCCCCCTCCAGCACCCGCCCTTCCAGCAGTCGCCGCTCGTTGGCCTCCAGGCCTTGCAGGCGTTGGTGGATCCAGCTCTGCGGTTCGGGCTCGGAGCAGGCGGATTCGCTCAGGTGATCAGGCCGGCAGGGATGGGGAGCTTCCTGGGCGGTGAGCTTCTCCACCAGGGGGGTGGCGCAGGCCTCAGCTGTGCCCACCGCCGCATCGAGGCTGGAGCACTGCAGGGCCCGGTGCAGGCCGCAGGCTTCCTGCCACTGGGCCACGGAGCAGCCCAGGGCGATCGCCAGCTCCGCCTCGCGGAGCGCGGGCTGTTGCTGATGAAGGCGCTGCTGCTGCAGGGTCTGGCCGCGTTGGTGCAGGTCGCGCAGCAGGCGTGAGCCCTTCAGGGGCTGTTCGTTGTCACGCAGGTGGTGCTGCATGGCGCCACGGATGAAGGGCACGGCGAAGCTGCTGAGCGAGGCGCCCTGGGCCGGATCGAAGGCTTCCACCGCTCGGATCAGACCGATCGAGCCCTGCTGAACCAGATCGTCGAACGGCACGGTGGTGCGGGGCCTCAGGCGGTTGGCCACCTGGCGCACCAGGGGCAGGTTGAATTCCACGATCTTGTTGCGGTCGCGCAGATGGCCGCTGCGCTGGTACTGCGCCAGCAGCTCGGGATTGCGACGTTGAAAGACGGTGAGCGTCATGGTGGGAAACCGGTGGTGACAACGGGATGTCCGTGGAATCACCTTCTCGCCGGTGGGCCCTGCGCCACCATCCCCACCCCTGGTGATTTCGCCTCCCCCGTATGGGTGAGATCACGGAGGGTTCCGCGCGCTCAGGCAGGGAATGCACCAGCAGCTCAGGACGGGGTGCGGCTGTGTTGCGGCTCCAGCGAGGCCCAGTGCAACAGGGCCGGCCACTGCTTCAGCCGTTCGTAGAGGCGCCGGTGGCCGGCGCCGTTGAGGTGCAGCCCGTCGCTGCCGAGCAGCCGTAGCCAGTGGGGATCCTCCAACAGGCCATCGAGCAGCGGCAGGAACGGCACATCCGCTTCGAGGCAGGCCTCCTCCAGCAAGCCTTCGTAGTGGCGCACGGTGGCCAGGTTGTACCAGAGGCAGCCGGCGAAGGGCATCACTGCCTCATCCACCGGGGTGAGACCGAGCACCATCACCGGCGCCAGTTGCCGGGCCTGGTGCAGCAGCTGTTGCAGGCCGAACAGGAACGCCTCCGGGGCCAGTTGGTGGCGCCCATCCGGGCGCCCCACCCGGGCAGTGTCGTTCAGCCCGATGCCCAGCAGGATCCCCTGGGGGCCCTGGCGCCGCAGCTCGCCGCGGCAGCGCACTTCCGCCTCCAGCCGCGCTGCCAGCCGCTCGAGGCCATCGCCGCGCACCCCAAGGTTGTAGAGCACGGGTCCGCCGGGGATCTCCATCCAGTGGCGGCGCAGCTGCTCGCACCAGCCGCCCCCATCTGGGTCCCCCCAGCCATACACGCCGCTGTCGCCCAGCACGATCAACTTGCGGGGCGGGGGTGAGGCCGCCGTACCAGGCGCCGGGAGATTCAGAGCCCGTTCAGGAAACGGCCGAGGCGCTGGAGGCCGTCGTCGATGGTGGCGGGAGAGGCCGCACAGGAGAGACGAATGCAGCGGTCGTCGCCGAAGGCCACCCCGGGAACCACTGCCAGCCCCTGCTCCTCCAGCAGCCGGTTGGAGAAGGTCATGGAATCCAGGCCATGGCCGCTGATGTCCGGGAAGGCGTAGAAGGCCCCTTCCGGTTGCTGCAGGGTGAGGCCGGGCAGAGCCATCAGGCCGGCGCTCAACAGCGCCCGGCGCTGGTTGAACTCCTGGGCCATGGCCTGCACGCAGTCACGCGCGGCGGTGATCGCCGCCAGGGCGCCGTACTGGGCGAAGGTGCAGACGTTGCTTGTGCTCTGGCTTTGCAGGGCGCTGGCGGCGGCGATCACATCCTTGCGGCCGGCGAGGTAACCCACCCGCCAGCCGGTCATCGCCCAGCCCTTGGCAAAGCCGTTGACGATGAAAATGCGGTCGGCAAGGTCGGGGGCCAGGGCCGCCAGGCTGTGGTGCTCCAGGCCGGGGGCCAGCAGGAATTCGTAGATCTCATCGCTCACCACCGCCACCTGGGGATGGCGGCGCAGCACGGCCGCCAGCTGCTCCAGCTCCTGCCGGCTGAGCACCAGGCCCGAGGGATTGGAGGGGCTGTTGATCACCAGCAGCTTGCTGTTGGCCGTGATGGCGGCCTCAAGCTGGTCGGGTTGGAGCCGGAAGCCCTGATCGGGTGCGGTGGGCAGCACGCACACCGTGGCGCCGGCCAGATGCGCCATCTCCGGATAGCTGAGCCAGTAGGGGGCTGGCAGCAGCACCTCGTCGCCGGGGTCAAGCAGCACCTGGAAGAGGTTGTAAAGCGCCTGCTTGCCGCCATTGGTGACCAGCACCTGATCGGCGGTGGTGGGCACCCCGTTTTCCTCGCTCAGCTTCTGGGCCAGGGCTTGCCGCAGCAGCGGTTCGCCGGCAGCGGGCCCATAGCGCGTGGCGCCCTCCTCAAGGGCCCGGCTGGCGGCCTGGCGGATGAAGGCGGGCGTTTCGAAATCCGGCTCACCCGCGCTGAGGCTGCAGATGTCGTGGCCGTCGGCCCGCAACTGGCGCGCCCGGGCCGTAATCGCCAGGGTGAGGGACGGCTGGAGGGACCGGGCCCGGGCCGAAAGTGCCAACGGGCTGGTCATCAGCGGAGGCGGTGCGATCGGCCGCGACATGGGCGCCGGGGCACTCCAGTGTTGGAATGCCTTTGATAAGGGGATCAAACATCCTGCCTGACGCTGTGGCCCCTTTGCCCTGTGCCTGCGCAGGTTGTCATCAGCGGCCTCTGGATCCTTTCCATAGGATCCCGATCACGCTGGGGCGATGCGGAGATGGAACCATCGGAACCCCCAGCCGGAGGGGTGGTGCAGCCCAGCTTCTTCGGAGCCGCGGCGGTGGATGCCGGAGGGCAGGCGTCCAGAGGGATGCCGTCGGCTGATGCCGTGACCGGGCGCGCGACCCGTCATGGAGCCGCTGAGCTCAGCGATCCAACGACGGCCCTGGCGGCCCTGCACGGCGCCTGTGGGGCCTGCTGCCGCTGCGGGTTGGCGCTGGGGCGACAGCAGGTGGTGGTGAGCCGCGGCAATCCGGCCGCCTCGCTGATGGTGATCGGCGAGGGCCCCGGCGCTCAGGAAGATGCCAGCGGCTCGCCGTTTGTGGGTCGCGCCGGCCAGTTGCTCGATCAGATGTTCGCCAGCGTGGCGATCGACACCCGGCAGGACGCCTACATCTGCAATGTGGTGAAGTGCCGTCCGCCGGACAACCGCAAGCCGACGCCGGAGGAAATGGCCGCCTGCCTGCCCTGGCTGCTGCAACAGATCGAGCTGGTGCAGCCCAAGGTGCTGGTGCTGGCCGGCGCCACGGCGATGGAGGGGGTGTTGGGCCTGAAGGGGGGAATCACCAAGCTGCGCGGCCAGTGGCGGCAATGGCGGGGGCTGTGGTGCCTGCCGATCTTTCACCCTTCTTATCTGCTGCGCAATCCGTCGCGGGAGCGCGGCACCCCCAAATGGCTCACCTGGCAGGACCTCCAGGACGTGCGCCGCCGCCTCAATCAGCTGGAGGCAGGCTCTCCCCAGCTGGAGGCAGGCGGGGCCTCAGCAGGGGCGTCCGCGCCGACCAGCCCAGTGGCCGGATCGGCCGCGCAGGTTTCCGCCGACTGAGCACGCCGGTTGCAGGCCTGTCTGTGGCAGTGTTGGGGCCAGTTCCCCGGCCTCCAGCTCCGATGACCGGCACCGTGGCCCGTCCCCAGACCGCCCCGGCAGGTCTGCCCCCCGACTGGGCCAGCAACCCGCGCTACGACACGGTGATCACCCGCCGCAAGACCCGCAGCGTGCGGGTGGGCGATGTCTGGGTGGGCAGCGACCACCCGGTTGTGGTGCAGTCGATGATCAACGAGGACACCCTCGACATCGCCGGTGCCACCGCCGGCATCCGCCGGCTCCACGAAGCCGGCTGCGAGATCGTGCGGCTCACGGTGCCGAGCCTGGGCCATGCCCGGGCGGTGGGGGAGATCCGCAAGCGCCTCGAAGACAGCTATCAACCGGTGCCGCTGGTGGCCGACGTGCACCACAACGGCATGAAGATCGCCCTGGAGGTGGCCCAGCACGTCGACAAGGTGCGCATCAACCCGGGGCTGTATGTGTTCGACAAACCCGACCCCAACCGCACCGAATTCACGCCCGAGGAAGTGGCGAGAATCGGTGAGCGCATCCAGGCCACGCTCGAACCGCTGGTGAGCCTGCTGAAGGAGCAGGACAAGGGCCTGCGCATCGGCGTGAACCACGGCTCCCTGGCCGAGCGGATGCTGTTCACCTACGGCGACACGCCGCTGGGGATGGTGGAGAGCGCCATGGAGTTCATCCACATCTGCGATCGCCTCGATTTCCACAACATCGTGGTGTCGATGAAGGCCTCGCGGGCGCCGGTGATGCTGGCGGCCTACCGGATGATGGCCGACCGCATGGACGCCGAAGGCTTCCATTACCCGCTGCACCTGGGCGTCACCGAGGCCGGTGACGGTGACTACGGCCGCATCAAGAGCACCGCCGGCATCGCCACCCTGCTCGCCGAGGGCCTGGGGGACACGATCCGGGTGTCGCTCACCGAGGCCCCTGAGAAAGAGATCCCGGTCTGCTATTCGATTCTGCAGGCGCTGGGCCTGCGCAAAACGATGGTGGAGTATGTGGCCTGCCCCAGCTGCGGCCGCACCCTGTTCAACCTGGAGGAGGTGTTGCACGTGGTGCGCAATGCCACCGCCCACCTCACCGGCCTCGACATCGCCGTGATGGGTTGCATCGTCAATGGCCCGGGTGAAATGGCCGATGCCGACTACGGCTATGTGGGCAAAACCCCTGGCACCATCTCCCTTTACCGTGGCCGCGAGGAAATCCGCCGGGTGCCGGAGGCCGAAGGAGTGGAGGCGTTGATCGCCCTGATCAAGGAAGACGGCCGCTGGGTCGATCCCTGAGGCCGTGGCCGCCTGGCGGCCCATCGCCAGTCACATCCGGAAGCGCCTGAATCCCTGACCCACCCTGTCCTGCGCCGCCTGACACGGGCTAGCTTGTTGACAAGTAAAAACGCTCACGAGGCCGAGAGCATGTTCAGGGGTAGCACCAGCATTCTCGTCCTGGCCGGGCTCGGTGCCTGCGCGGCTGCAGCCGTGGTTGGCGGCGAATGGTTGATGGCCCCCAGTGCCGCCTCCTTGATCACCGACAGCCCCAAGGAGGTGATGGATCAGGCCTGGCAGATCGTCTTCCGTGACTACCTCGACAGCACCGGCAAATACACCCCCGAGCAATGGCGCAAGTTGCGCCGCGATCTGCTCGCCAAAACCTACGGCAATACCAAGGAGAGCTATGAGGCGATCCGGGGCATGCTCGGCACCCTCAATGATCCCTACACCCGCTTCATGGATCCGCGGGAGTTCAAGGAGATGCAGATCGACACCTCGGGAGAACTCTCCGGTGTCGGCATCCAACTGAGCCTCGACAAGGACACCAAGGAACTGGTGGTGGTGTCTCCGATCGACGGATCCCCCGCTTCCCGGGCCGGCGTACTGCCGAAAGACGTGATCATCACGATCGACGGCAAAAGCACCAAGGGGATGACCACCGAAGACGCGGTGAAGCTGATCCGCGGTCAGGCCGGCACCAAGGTGACTCTGCAGGTGCGGCGCAAGAATCAGGTGCTCGACATGCCGCTCACCCGCGACCGCATCGAGTTGCACGCGGTGGAACATCAGGTGAACACCACCCCTGAAGGCATGAAGGTGGGCTACATCCGCCTCAAGCAGTTCAACGCCAATGCCTCCAAGGACATGCGCGCCGCCCTGCGCGACCTGGAGGGCAAGGGGGTGCAGGGCTATGTGCTTGATCTGCGCAGCAACCCCGGCGGCCTGCTGGTGGCGAGCATCGAGATCGCCCGCCAGTGGCTCGATGAAGGCATCATTGTTTCCACCAAAACGCGTGACGGCATCCAGGACGTGCGCCGCGCCAACGGCCGTGCACTCACCAAGGCTCCCGTGGTGATCCTGGTGAATGAAGGTTCTGCCAGTGCCAGCGAGATCCTCTCCGGTGCCCTGCAGGACAACAAGCGGGGTGTGCTGGTGGGTCAGAAGACCTTCGGCAAGGGATTGGTGCAATCGGTGCGGGGGCTCTCCGATGGCTCCGGCATGACCGTAACCATCGCCAAATACCTCACCCCCAGTGGCCGCGACATCCACAAGCACGGCATCAAACCCGATGTGGTGGTGAAACTGAGCGAACAGGAAGCCAAGTCGCTCAAGCTCGAAGAGATCGGCACCCGCAACGACCCGCAGTACCGGGTGGCTGAAAACACACTGGTGAAACAACTGCGCACGATCGGCAAAACGCCTGCCAAGCCATACAACCCCTCAAGCGCCAACCTGCCGTCTGCCCTGGGAACCACCAACTGAACCGGAGCCAGCCCTTTCGCGCCAACTCGAGCGCGCCTACCTGCACGCTCTAACAGGTACAGACAAAAAAAGCCCTGCGGCGAGTGATCGCAGCAGGGCTTTTTGCATGAGCGCTCTATCCGTCCGAGGCCCCTTTCACTGTCAGGCCACCGGCTGCATGAGGCCGCCGCCGGGGTTGGAGTCGTCGTCGTCGTTGTTCTGATTTTCGTCCTGGAACAGGGCGAACAGGCCAAGCGCGATCACGCTGATCAGGGCTGATCCAACACCCACAACGCTCTGAAGCCCTGTCGAAATCCCACCGGAAGCAACGAATTCGCCCATGTGAACCAAAACTTTCGCGGATTGTAACGAAGTTTTGCGGGGATGAGGGGGAAGAGATTTGGAAGCTTGCCGGGGGCGCCCCTAGCCAGCGCGTCACTCCCCTTTCACACCACCAACACCGCCGCATTCCTGGCGGCGGCCTGGTCCTGGCGTTGGGCGTCGGTGAGGCCATCGGCGGCGGGGATCTGGCCGGCCATGGCGGTGAGCCACTCCATCAGGGTGTCGAGCTGCTTGTCGGCGGGGAGCACGCTGAGGCCGCGGGCCAGCACCTTGGCGGTGCTGCCGGAGCCGCCCTGGTATACCAGCCGGCCGTGCAGGTGCTGGGGCAGGCCCTGGCGCAGCAGGCGAAAGGCGGGCTCCTCCATGGGGGTTTCCAGCACGATGTTGGGCTTTTCGGGCTTGAGGCGTGAGAAGCCGCAGCGTTTGGCCAGCCGTTTGAGTTCCATCAACTGCAGCAGGCTCTGCACCGGCGCTGGCAGGGCGCCGTAGCGGTCCACCCAGTCGGCGGCGAGTTGAAGCAGTTCGCTCTTGGCGGTGCAGCCGGCAGCGGCCCGGTAGGCGGCCATCTTCTCGTCCGCTTCGGTGATCCAATCGGCGGGGATGAAGGCGGTGATCGGCAGATCGATCTGGGTGTCCTCCACCACCGGAATGTCCTGGCCCTGGATCTCCGCCAGGCTTTCCTGCAGCATCTCCATATAGAGGTCGAAGCCGATCGCTTCGAGCTGGCCGCTCTGCTCCACCCCCAGCAGGTTGCCCACGCCGCGGATCTCCATGTCGCGCATGGCCAGCTGGTAGCCGCTGCCCAGTTGCGCGAACTCCTGGATCGCCCGCAGCCGTTGCCGCGCCGCCTCACTCAAGGCGCCATCGCCTGGATAGAACAACCAGGCATGGGCCTGGATGCCGCTGCGGCCCACGCGGCCGCGCAGTTGATACAGCTGCGCGAGGCCGAAGCGGTGGGCGTCTTCCACCAGAATCGTGTTCACCCGTGGGATATCCAGGCCGCTTTCGATGATCGTGGTGCAGAGCATCACATCGGCCTCACCGGCATTGAAGGCCACCATCGCGCTCTCCAGTTCCCCTTCGGCCATCTGGCCGTGGGCCACCAGCAACTTCAGGCCCGGCAACATCTCGCGCAGCTGGCCCGCCACTTCCTCGATCCCCTCCACCCGCGGCACCACGTAGAACACCTGGCCGCCGCGATCCAGTTCCTGGCGGATGGCGCTGCGCACCGCCTCGTCGTCGCGGGCGGCCAGGTGGGTTTTGATCGGGCGGCGCAGCGGTGGCGGCGTGGTGATCAGGCTCATCTCCCGCACCCCCGACAGGCTCATGTAGAGCGTGCGTGGAATCGGCGTGGCCGAAAGCGTCAGCACGTCGACGTCTTTGCGCAGCGCCTTGATCTTCTCTTTCTGGTTCACTCCGAAGCGCTGCTCCTCATCCACCACCAGCAGGCCCAGTTGTTTAAAGCTGGTGCCCTTGCCCAGCAGCTGGTGGGTGCCCACCACGATGTCAATCGTGCCGGCGGCCAGCCCTTCCTGAATCGCCTTGCGTTCCTGCGCCGTACGGAAGCGGTTGAGCAGCGCCACCTTGAGCGGATAGGGCGCGAAGCGCTCGCTCAAGGTGCGCCAGTGCTGCTGGGCCAGCACCGTGGTGGGGGCCAGCAGGGCCGCCTGGCGTCCGGCGGTCACCGCCTTGAACAACGCCCGGATCGCCACCTCGGTCTTGCCGAAGCCCACATCGCCGCACACCAGCCGGTCCATCGGCTTGGCGGTCTCCATGTCGCGCTTCACCTCCGCGATCGCCTTCACCTGATCCGGTGTGGGCTCATAGGGGAAGGAATCCTCCAGCTCGCTTTGCCACGGGCCATCGGGCGGAAACACAATGCCCGGGGCCTGATGGCGCTCCGCGTAGAGCTTCACCAGATCGAGCGCCACCTTGCGCACCGCCTTGAGCGCCCGCTCCTTGGCCCGCGCCCAGGCCACCCCGCCCATGCGGTTGAGCTCCGGTGGTGTGTCGGTGCTGGCGCGGTAGCGGCCAAGGCTGCCCAGCTGGTCGGCGGCCACCCGCAGGGTGCCGTCGGCGTATTGCACCACCAGGTAGTCGCGGCTTTCGCCGCTGATCGCCAGCTTCTCCAGCTTCAGGAAGCGGCCGATGCCGTGGTTGCGGTGCACCACGAAATCACCGGGTTGCATCTTGCCTGGATCCACCGTGCGGCTGGCCGCCTTGCGGCGCCGGCGCACGTAGCCGGTGGCGGCCAGGCTGTGCTGGCCGAAGAACTCCCGGTCCGTCAGCAGCACCAGCTTCCAGGCCGGCAGCTGCAGCCCCTCCAGCTCGGCGGTGCCCTTGAGCTTGAGTGCCACCGGCGTGTTGTGCTCCACCAGCCGCTCGATCGCCGGGAAGTCATGCGGGTTGGGCACGAAGCGGGCGATGCAGTCGTGCTCCTCCAGCAGCGCCACCGCCCGCGACGGCTGGGCGGAAAGCAGCCACACCTTCGCTTTCTCCTGCTGATACCCCTTCACCAACGCCGCCAGGCGGCCGAAGGCGTTCGGATGGGCCGGCACCGGACGGCTGGACAGATCGAAGGCATTGGGGTGGCGGTCGGTTTCGGCCAGTTCGGCCAGATCGAAGCCGGCGAACGCGCCGGCATCCTCAAGGGCTTGCTCGGGCGGCCGGTGCAGCAGGGCGGGCAGCAGCACCGGCTGGCCGCAGGCGGCCGCCAGCTCCGCCTGCACCTCGCCGTGGTGGCTGTCGGCGTGATCGAACCACTGCTGGCCGTGGGCGCGGCAATGGCGCCGCTCATCCACCGCAACCAAGGTGCTGGCGGGCAGGTAATCGAGCAGGGAGGCGGGCCGCGCCCAGGCCAGGCCCATCAGCCGCCGCATTCCCTCAGGCGTGCCGCCCTCCAGCAGCTGATCGAGCGCGTCCGGCTGCAGCAGCCCATCGAGCCCGGCCGGCATCGTGTCCCGCAGGGCATCGGCCACCAGCGGTCCGTAGCCACTGGGGGTGAGCCGCACCGCCTCGGTGGCATCAAGCGACCGCTGGGTGGCAGGGTCGAATTCCTTGAGCTTCTCCAGCTCTTCCCCGAAGAACTCCAGCCGCACCGGCAGCTCGGCGCTCACCGGAAACACATCCACAATGTCGCCGCGGCGGCTCCAGCTGCCCTCCTGCTCGATCGTGGGCACCCGCTCGTAGCCAAGCCGGCTGAGGGTGTCGGCCAGCACGTCCAGGTCCACCGTGTCGCCTTTGCGCAGGCACAGGCAGCGGGCGGCCAGGGCTGCAGGCGGCGGCAGGTGCGGTTGCAGGGCCCGTTCGGTGGCCACCACCGCGCCCTGCCAGGGCCGGCCGTTGCCGTCGGCGCTGCCGGCATCCACCAGCTCGGCGAGCACCTGCAACTGGCCCCAGGTGATTTCGGTGGTGGGATCGAAGGGTTCGTAGGGCGAGCCCTCACTGGTGGGATAGAGCTGGGCCGTGGGCCAGCCCATCAGTTCCAGCAGCGCCGCCCAGCGGCCCGCCTCCTCCAGCGTGGGCACGATCACCAGCAGGGGCGCCTGCCGCTGCCGGGCCAGGGCACTGGCGATCAAGGCGCGGCCGGCCCGGGAGGCGCCCCGCAGGCTCAGCCGCGCCGGGCGCTCGATCCGTTGCAGCACCTCACCGGTGAGGGGCACCTGCTCGAGCTGGCGCACCAGGGCGGTGAGGGGCATGGGCTCGTGATGCTCAGGGCCCCCGATCCTGGCAGTTGCACTCCTGCCGCTGCTTCGCCGGCGCAGATCGACCATGATGAAGGAGCGCTGATGTCTCGGAGTGGGCCGGCACCATCCGCCACGAGGATCGGGCTCTTCCTTGCTGTCGCTTGCCTTTCTTGCTGGTGGCCTGCTGCTGGCGGGTCTGGCGCTGGCACCGCCTGAGCGCAGGGGAGAAACCCTCGGCGCGCTGGAAGCGCTGCCATTCCAGGTGTCCGACACCCTGTTCACCCGCCCCCCAGCCCCCCTGAGGCCAGGCGATGTGGCGCTCGATGCCATCAGCGCCGGCGATCTGATGGCGCGGCTGGAGCTGGCCGACTTCGACTGGCAGCCCCAGGCCGAGGTCCTGCCCGATGGCGGTGTGCGTTACCGCTACCGCCGCCGCGAGGGAGACCCCAAGCTCTCGATTGAGCAAATCCGTGCGCTCATGGTTGATCCGCCGCGCTTCGAGCAGGAACGGCAGGCGATCAGCGACCTGCTCGATCATCTGCAGCGGGTGGGGGTGCAGGTGGTGCTGGGGCCACCCCGCAAGGCCGGTGCCGCCGGGGAGTGGGACCCTGCCGCCCGCACGATCCGCATCAAGTCTGAGGTGGTGGACCAGGGCAGCGCCACCTTTGCCCTGGTGCTGAACCATGAGGCCATTCATGTGGCGCAGAGCTGCCGGCGCGGGGGGGTGTCGGCTCCGCCCAAGCAGCTCGGGCTCTCCATTTCCGCCAGGCCCCAGGCCCAGGGGCAGCTCAACGACCCGATCTATGCCAACCTCTCGCCCCTCGAGCGCCAGCTGGAGCAGGAGGCTTACGCCCACCAACACCAGCTGGAGCAAGGGGCCGCGCTGATCAGCCAGGAGTGCCGCCCGCCGGCCGCGCTGCTGGGGGGCCGAGCAGCTGCGCGCCCGTGATCACGCCCGTGGCGCCAGCTGGTCCTCCAGCAGCATGTTGAACTGCAGCAACTGCTGATCATTGAGCTGCTGCCGGCTGCTGAGCTGAAAGTGCTGCTCCAGGAACGCGCGTCCCTGCGCAGCTCCCCAGCTGAGCTGGCCGAGCAGCTGGTCGCTCTGATCCAGCAGGTCGCGGCGGCGCAGGGGCGTGGCGGCCTGCTCCGGCCGGCTGCCGGGGGCCAGCTGCTGCAACGCATTGAGGTAGCCCACCAGATCCACGTAGCGCACCAGGCGGCTGCGGCTTGGATGGTTGAAGGCCCGCTCCAGGTAAGCCGCTTCCTCCTCCCGGCCCCAGTCCAGCCGCTTGAGTTCCAGCTCCACCTGGGCCAGCTCGTCGCTCCAGTCTTCGGGATCAGCGCTGGCGGCTGGTGGTGGCGGTTCAGGTGCTTGGGCGGGGAGAGCCTGCGGGGGCTCGTTGCTCACCGCCAACAGCGGCTGCTCTGCCTCACCGGGGTCTGTTGGTCGCTTCTTTGGTGGCGCGGCGGCGGCAGCCACCGGCACCGGCTCCGGCCTGGCGGCAGCCGCCGCGCCGGTGGTACCCCATCGCTGCCGCAGGCGCTCGATGGCGCGGTCTTCGGCCAGCTCCGCCGTGGCGCCCTCACCGAGAGCGCTACCGAGCAGGGCGCCCTGCTCCCAGGCGCTCACCTTCACCACCCGCTGTCCGGGTTCGGCGTGCACCAGTTCTGCCTGCAGCTGCATCCCGGCTCGGGCTTGGTTGGGCTTTCCTAGAGTGACTGATTCGCTCCACACCACTACCTATGGAAGCGGAGTCGATCGAGTCACTCACACCGCTGCTGCAATCGGCAGACCAGTGGGGGGAGATCCTGCTGCTGCTTCCCCTGCTGGTGGCGATGGAGGCGGTGCTCTCCGCGGACAATGCCATCGCTCTGGCGGCCATCGCGCGCCACCTCGACGATCCAGCCAGCCAGCGCCGCGCCCTCAACCTCGGCCTGCTGCTGGCCCTGGTGTTCCGGATGGCCCTGATCGTGGCCGCCCGCTGGGTGCTCGACTTCTGGCCCCTGCAGCTGTTGGCGGCTGGCTATCTGCTCTGGCTGTGCGTCACCAACCTGGCCGGATCCAGCGAAGCCGGCGTTGAAGCGACGAGCACTGCTGCCAGCACCGACGCGGCCCCAGCGGCCCAGCGGCTCCACGGCCAGACCCTGGGTTCAGTGGTGGCCACGCTGGCGGTCACCGATCTGGCCTTCTCGCTCGACAGCGTCGCGGCGGCGGTGGCGGTCAGTGATCGGCTCTGGCTGGTGATGACCGGTGGGGTGATCGGGGTGGTCGCCCTGCGCCTCACGGCCGGGCTGTTCATCCGCTGGTTGGAGGAGTACCGGCATCTGGAGCGGGCCGGCTATCTGGCCGTGGGGCTGGTGGGTGTGCGCCTGCTGCTGCGCCTGGCCCTGCCCCAGATCGTTCCGCCCGAATGGGCGCTGTTGCTTGTGGTGGCCTGCCTGTTTGTCTGGGGCTTCTCCCAGCGCAGCCAGCCCCAGCCGCAGACCGGGGAGGTCAACCCCTGACGCCCCTGCACGTGGATCTGCGCCAGGCCGGCACCGAGCGGTTGCTTGAACGCTTTGAGGTGGCCCACCTGGGCGAGGTGCCCCAGCCGGGCCGCTGGATCGAGCGGGGGGAGCGTTCGTTTCTGGTGTTGCAATGCCTTCACCGCTACCAGCTGCGCAACGGCCGCTACGAGCTCACGGAGGTGGCCCTGCAGGTCAAGCCGCAACGGCAACCGGCCGATGCCACCTGGTGGAACAACCATTGGGTGATCGGCGACCCCAGCTGCCGCTTCAATGCCCGCTCGCCGCTGTTGCGCTGCGCCGTGCTGCCGGAAGGCCCCTGCGAGCGCTGCCTGCACCGTGCGTCTGCCTGAGCCGCTTCACGGCAGCACCGCCAGCGGGATGAAGCGCTGCACCATCGCCATGTACAGCGGAATCCCAACGACGATGTTGAAGGGGAAGGTGACGCCCAGGGCGCTGGAGATGTAGAGGCTTGGATTCGCTTCCGGCACCGTCATCCGCATGGCGGCAGGAACGGCGATGTAAGAGGCACTGGCGCACAGCACCATGAACAGCAGCGCATTTCCCTGCGGCAGGCCCAGCCAACGGGAGAGCAGCAGGCCCACCGTGGCATTAAACAGCGGCATCAGCACCGCGAAGCCGATCAGGTAGCTGCCGGCGCTCCGCAGATCGCCGAGGCGCTGCGCCGCCACGATGCCCATGTCAAGCAGAAAGAAGCTGAGGGCGCCATAAAACAGCTTGCCGGTGAAGGGCTCCATCGTTTCCACCCCCAAGGGGCTGAAGGTCGCCACCAGCAGGCCGATCACCAGGCTGCCGATCAGCAGCAGCACCGAACTGTTCAAGAAGGCCTCATGCAGCAGGCTGCCCCAGGCCACGCCACCGCCGATGCCACCGGCGTGGCGTTGGTGGCTGGTGAGTTTCACCAACAGCAACCCCACGATGATGGCCGGCGATTCCATCAGGGCCAGGGCCGCCACCATGAAGCCGTCGTGGGGGATGTCTGACACCACCAGAAAGGTTTCGGCGGTGATGAAGGTGACGGCGCTGATCGAGCCGTAGGTGGCGGCCACAGCGGCGGCATTGGAGGTGTCGAACTGCCGCCTGAGCACCAGGAAGCTATAGAGGGGCACCAGGGCCGACATCACCACGGCGGCGGCGATCGTGGCGATCACCTGCACGCCCAGGCCGCTGTGTTGCAGCTCCACGCCACCTTTGAAACCGATCGCTAACAACAGATACAGCGAAAAGAGCTTGGGCAGCGGAGCGGGGATCTCCAGATCCGATCGCACCAGCACCGCAATCACACCGAGAGCGAAGAAAAGAACCGGCGGAGAGAGCAGATTCTGCAGAATCAGACCGGTCTGCATCGAGGCTTCCGTGATTGTTCAATGGCACACCGGCAGGCTACAGGGCTGGACCTGGACGCCGGGATGGTTGTGACTTCGATGGTGGGGAGGGAAATCTTGAAAGTTGGAGGAGTGAGCACTAAGACGGTGAATTCCTAG
>ERZ888423.1662-NODE-1662-length-18635-cov-8.268784_pt1 | contig 18635 bp, 17 predicted proteins | sample MGYA00520523_ERZ888423 | MGnify/ENA primary metagenome ERZ888423 (study PRJEB32303, sample SAMEA104408611) | aquatic metagenome | biome: Brackish water; feature: Pelagic; material: water | place: Baltic Sea | collected 2014-06-08T10:24:00 | depth 30,27 m ...
CATGTATAATGGTCACATGCCCCATTTTTCTGAATGGTCTTGTTTCTTTTTTGCCGTAAATATGGGGCGTTACTCCCGGTATGGCCAAAATATGTTCAATATGTTCATAGTGTACCGGCCCGGTATGGCCTTCAGCGCCCACTAAGTTAACCATTATTCCAGCGCCCTTACTTTTCGTCTCCCCGAGCGGTAAACCTAAAATTGCTCGTAAGTGTTGCTCAAATTGATTGGTATAGGAGGCTTCGATACTGTAATGTCCACTATTATGCGGTCTTGGCGCCACCTCATTGACGATAACTTCTCCAGATTCTGTGGCAAATAACTCTACGGCAAGCAAACCCACATGTTTGAGTGCCCTTGATACCATAAGGGCGACGTCTTGGGCTTTTTTGGCCAGAGAATCATCGATACGCGCGGGACAAAGAACATATTCTACTTGATTGGCTTCTGGGTGAAACTCCATCTCTACCACGGGATAGGTCCTTTCCTCGCCATGAGGGCTTCGTGCGACAATTACGGCAAGTTCGTGGGTAAAGGGGACCAGGTGCTCTAAAATGCATGGTGCTTGAGGGAGACGGTTAAAATCCTCAGGGGTTCTTAAAATTTGCACGCCATTACCATCATATCCACCACGACAAACTTTCCAAACCTTTGGCAGTGAAAATTCCCCGTTTTGGTATGCTGCGATCAAAACATCTTTATTCTCAAAGAGTTCAAAGGGCGCTGTGGGAATTTGATGATCGGCATAGAATGATTTTTGAACGCCTTTGTCTTGTATGAACCTTAACGTCTCTACTCTTGGGTAAGTTTTTACACCAAGATTTTCTAAATCGGCTAAGGCCTCAAGATTAACGCCTTCAATTTCAATAGTTAAAACATCAAGACTCTTTCCAAAATTGTAAACCGTGTCGTAGTCCATAAGGGACCCTTGGACGAATACATTACTCCCTAGGCGGCATGGTGCGTCTGCACTTGGGTCTAAAACATAGGTTTTGATATCCCATTTTTGGGTTTCGGTCAAAAGCATTTTTCCGAGTTGCCCACCACCGAGGATTCCTAATGAAAATTCAGACGAAAAAAATCGATCCATACCGCAAAGTTACAATCTTTGGACTAAAACATGATGCATAAAATGTCCCTGACTAAAAACTTGCTATATGACGGCCCTTTTAGGTATCTTTGCCCGATAAAATCAAGGGCTCAGCCTTTAGTTTAATTATTCAATATCATGAAAAATATAGTGTTGTTCGGGCCACCAGGAGCCGGAAAAGGAACACAGGCACAAATTCTTAAGGAGCAATTCGGCCTGGTCCATATCAGTACCGGAGACGTATTTCGGAAAAATATCAAAGAACAAACACCGCTGGGCGCTTTGGCCAAATCTTATATGGACCAAGGGCATCTTGTTCCAGATCAGGTGACCATAGACATGCTTGCCGCTGAAGTTGAGGCTCGTCCTGAGGCTCAAGGATTTATTTTTGATGGATTTCCCAGAACTGAAGCCCAAGCCCAAGCTCTTGAAACCCTCATGGCAAAAAAACAAACACAAATTAATGCCATGGTCGCTTTAGAAGTTGACGATGAATTGCTGGTCGGGCGCCTTTTGTCTCGCGGCAAAGAAAGTGGTCGTGCCGATGATGCCAACGAAACGGTGATCCGTGAGCGTATTGCTGAATACTATCGTAAAACCGATATCTTAAAACGTTTTTATAAAGCACAAAATAAATATCACGGAGTTAATGGGGTGGGGGCTATCGAAGAAATTGCCCAGCGCCTGACACAAGTCTTTAACCTCCTATAAACAGCCAATATGACCGAAGGGAATTTTGTTGATTATATAAAAGTTCACATTGCTTCGGGCAAAGGTGGTCAAGGAAGCACGCATTTGCGTCGCGAAAAATTTGTACCCAAGGGGGGACCAGATGGAGGAGATGGTGGTCGAGGCGGTCATATCATTTTTCAAGGCAACAAAAACCTTTGGACCTTATTTCACCTAAAGTTTAAACGCCATTTTAGCGCGGGACATGGGGGTTCAGGCGGTAAGCAAACCAGCACGGGTGCCGATGGGGAAGATATCATTGTCGAAGTGCCTCTGGGAACCGTAATTAAGGATAGTGAAACAGGAGCGGTTTTAAAAGAGATAACAGAAAATCAAGAGAAGTTCATCGCGGCCAAAGGAGGCAAGGGCGGTATGGGGAACGCCCATTTTAAATCGGCAACCAATCAGACCCCTCGCTACGCTCAAACAGGCCTTCCTGGAGAAGAAAAAAACCTGACCCTTGAGATGAAAATTTTGGCTGATGTCGGTCTGGTTGGATTTCCAAATGCAGGTAAGTCAACGTTGTTGTCCGTTCTGTCCGCAGCCAAACCAAAAATTGCGGACTACCCATTTACCACGCTCAAACCGAATTTGGGTATTGTCGGTTATCGGGATTACCAATCTTTTGTCATGGCGGACATTCCGGGAATTATTGAGGGTGCCGCTGAGGGTAAAGGCTTGGGCCATTATTTTTTGCGCCATATTGAGCGCAATTCTATTCTCTTATTTTTGATTCCTGCAGATGCGGACGACCTGCGCAAAGAGTATGATATTTTAGTTGACGAGCTGCGCCGTTATAATCCTGAGTTATTGGATAAGCAAAGCATCGTTGCTATTTCGAAGGCCGACCTTCTGGACCAGGAGCTAAAGGCCGAAATGACTCAAGTTCTCGACGAGAGTTTTGGGGACATCCCTTATTTGTTTATATCATCAGTAGCACAACAAGGATTAGATGCCCTGAAAGATGTCCTTTGGAACGCTTTGAATGCTCCGGTGCGCTAATTTAGTTGTTCATTCGATTTAGATTTTCATTATCTTGTAACAAAAAAGTTATGAAGCCTTTTGTTATTGGGCTCGTGTTTTCTGTGGTAGCTATGACCACGAGTGCACAATGTCCGACTGAACCTTTGGTGCTTGGAAGCCAAGACGCCATAGACAATTTTTCCACGAATTATCCAAATTGCACCCACTTGTCTGCACCCCTTTATATTGATGAAGTCGACGGTGTTATTAATAATTTATTGGGGTTAAGTGCCGTAGAGAGCGCTTACCTCATTAAAATTCAAAACACCCATATTGCGCAATTGAACGGCTTGGAAAATCTCCTATCTATTCAAGAGCTCTGGTTGAACAGTAATTATAATTTAATTGATTTTGCAGGTTTAGATTTAATCGCAAATATCGATTTGCTCAATGTTATTGACAATACAGCCCTAGAGTCTGCCGATGGTTTGGGATCATTATCTCAAATAAGTCAACTAAACTTTTTTGATAACACCAGTCTGACGGATCTTACAGCTTTATCACAAATTACTCAGCTTAATGGCCTGCGTATCGCCGGAAATAATTTAACGACTCTTGACGGCTTGAGTAATTTAGTTTCCGTTGAGGGGGAAATTTTTGTGTCCAATGAGCAGGTGATCAACCTAAACGTTTTTTCTGGATTGAATAATTTAACGGCATCACTTTTTCTATGGAACAACCCCGTACTTACCGATGTTTCCGTTTTTCAAGAGGTAACGCAGCTTCAAGATTTAGTTATCGTAGGGTGTAATCAAATCCAAGGATTCCAGGGGTTTGAAAATCTCACACAAGTAGCGGGAATTTTTCGTTTAGGCTTTAATCCGCAAATGACAGATCTAACAGCTTTTGGAAATTTAAGTACCGTGGGTTCTTTGGACATTTACGAAAATGACAACCTTTTAAGTCTTGATGGATTGGAAGGGCTCATCGAAGTTACAGAGGCTGTTTATTTAATGGATAATCCAAATTTAATGGATATTGGCGCCCTTGAAAGTATAAATCCACAGGGATTACAACAGGTTGTTATTTCGCGAAATACAAGTCTTTCCACTTGCGATAATGATTTCGTGTGTCAAGTGATTTTTGACCCAGAGATCAGTGAAGAAATCCAAGCCAACGCCAATGGGTGTAATTCTGTGCCTCAAGTCGCGGCGCGATGCATTTTGGAAGTACCACAAGCCAAGCCACTTCCCACTCTAGATTTGTGGCCGAGTCCGGCAAATCAAGGCCTGAATGTTTTAGCAGGCGGCGCTTTTATTAGGGCCTTAGACGTTTATAATGTACAAGGTGAATTAATTGATACGGTACGTTATACTGCCGATCAGACCTTGTCTCAGGCCGAATTGAATGTTTCAGCGTATGCTTCGGGTTTGTATTTTATTTCGATTAATACTGATCGCGGTTTGGTGCACAGTAAATTTATAAAGCGTTAATTATGAATAAAGGATCGATTCTTTTTATGGCCATAATTCTTTCGTGGAATTTTGCACTGGGTCAACAATCCATGGAAAAGGTTTTGCTTAACCCAGAAGAAATAAAAACCTTAATCGAGCAAGGTAAATTGCGCGAAGCGCGTGCTCAAATTCTTAAAATGCCTCGTGATTTTCAGTTGAGTGCTGAGTCTATGGAGCTTAGCGGAGACGTATTTGGAGGGCTCAAACTATGGGATTCTGCCCTGGTCTATTATGAAAAGTTTAAAAAGTTAGCGCCAAAAAATGCTGCAAGCTATTTTAAATATGGCGGTGCCCTTGGCATGATGGCCCTTTCAAAAAATAAGTTTTCGGCACTCATGTATCTCGATGACATTGAGGCGAGCTTTCAAAAGGCCGTTTCAGTCGATCCGACCTACGTCGCTGCGCACTGGGCACTTATCGAATATTATTTGCAAGTGCCAAGCATTATGGGTGGTGGTTCAGATCGAGCTATGGAGCAAGCGGACGAACTATTCAAAGTTTCGCCAGTTGATGGTTGGATGGCACGAGCGCGGCTTGCTGAGGATGATGAGGATTTTAAGCGTGCTGAGCAAAATTATATTAAGGCCAATAACGAAGGACAATCTCTTTGGACCTATAAAGGAATAATCAGTTTTTATGAGCGACAAGAGCGCTGGGATTCGGGATTTGAACAACTCAATAGGGCCATGACGAAATTTGATGATCTAAGCTTAAATTACCAATGGGCAAAAATGTCTGTGCTGAGCGAAAAGTACCTGAATGAGGGGATAAACTATATTGAACAATGCTTGGGAGAACAAGTGCTTGTTCCGGGAATACCTGAGCAGTGGATCAGACTGAGATATGCTCAATTACTGCGTAAAAAAGGTCAATATCAGCCTGCATTGGATCAAGTCAATAAGGCGCTGGCTTTAGAGGCGCGTTTTGAGCAAGCAAAAGACGAGAAAGCCACTTTAATGAAATTATTAAAGTAATGGGATCAAAGCGTCTTCAGGGCCTTTTGTATCTTTAGCCTTTAGTTCATCCTAAAAAGTATTTTTCATGCGGGTACATTTTATTGCCATAGGGGGAAGCGCTATGCACAATTTAGCCCTGGCCCTGGCCAATAAAGGGGCAACAGTCACGGGGAGTGATGATGCTATTTTTGAACCGTCTAAAAGTCGCTTGGCTGCTAAAGGACTTCTGCCCGAGCAATTGGGTTGGGATGCCCGTCGCATTACCTCTGAGATCGAGGCGGTCATCCTAGGGATGCATGCAAAAGAAGATAATCCAGAGTTATTGCGTGCTCAGGAATTAGGACTAACCATTTATTCCTACCCAGAATATTTATTTGCCCACAGTCAGGACAAAACAAGAGTGGTTATCGGCGGCTCTCACGGTAAAACGACCATTACGTCAATGATTTTGCATGTGCTGGGCTATCACAATCGCCCCACCGACTATATGGTCGGCGCTCAATTGGAGGGCTTCGATACCATGGTGCATCTTACAGAAGAAAACGAATTTATGCTTATGGAAGGCGATGAATATTTATCTTCACCTATAGATCGTAGGCCTAAGTTTCACCTCTACGCCCCCAATATTGCCCTAATTAGTGGTATTGCCTGGGATCACATTAATGTCTTTCCCAGCTTCGAGGATTACCAAAGACAGTTTTCCATTTTTATTGATAAAATCGTTCCGGGAGGGACTCTCGTTTATAATGAGGAGGACCCTCAGGTTAAAGAATTGGTTGAAAATTCAATCCACCCCATTAAAAAAATACCCTATTCTGTGCCCGTATACCATATCGAGGAAGGGGTCACTTATCTCGAGACCCCGGAAGGGCCGATGCCCGTCGAAGTATTTGGCGCTCACAACCTAAGTAATCTAGAAGGGGCCCGCTGGATCTGTCAACTCATGGGCGTCGATTCTGAGGACTTTTATGAGGCCATTGCTTCGTTTAAAGGAGCGAGCAAACGATTAGAACTCTTGGTAAGCAGGCCAGACTTTATCGTCTATAAAGATTTTGCCCATGCGCCCAGTAAAGTCAGTGCCACTATGAGTGCGGTACGCCAACAGTATCCAAATCACAAACTTGTTGCGTGCCTAGAATTACATACTTACAGCAGTCTTTCTCAAGATTTTATAGGAGAATATGGTCATACACTTGATTTGGCTGATGAGGCCGTAGTGTTCTATCAGCCCGAAACGCTTGCTTTAAAAAATAGACCACCCATTCCGCCTGAAATGGTTCGATCGGCCTTTAAGCGACAAGATTTAAAGTTAATTAAGACCTCAGGGGCGCTTTCAACTTATATCGAAGGCCAAAATGCGCGCCCTCTTGTTTTATTACTAATGAGTAGTGGAAATTATGGAGGACTGGATTTAAAACGAGTTTTCGGATAATTTTTGAATTATCCCTTTTCAATTTATAAAACATCAGTTTTCATAAGATAAAATCATATTGATTTGTAGTACGCTCTCCAGCTAAAAAAACAATCAATTATGATCCGTCCACAAGATTCTATTTGGCAAGAGGGGTTTGAATCATTATCAACCTCAGAACTTATTGCACTGTTAATCAAAGGAAATGCGCCCCATTGGCAAGCCGAATTACTCGGGGCGCAACTCATGGCCAAAGTCGGACAAAACTTGGCTACTTTGGAGCGCACATCGTTGGCTGAGTTAACCGCGATTAAAGGTATCGGCCGTGCAAAGGCCCTTACTATTTTGGCAGCCTTCGAGTTGGGGCGAAGACGCCGGCACGATGTGCGACGGCTAACCCAAAAAATGGAATCGAGTCGATCTGTTTATGAATTTATGCGGCCGAGTTTAGGGCATTTAGACCACGAAGAATTTTGGGTGCTTTTTCTCAACGCTGCTCATGGTGTTGAGGGGATCTCTCAACTCAGCAAAGGAGGGGTGACTTCTACTGTGGTCGATTTGCGCTTACTCATAAAAAAGGCGTTAGATTACAGAGCTGTGGCCATGATCCTTATTCACAATCACCCCAGCGGTGCTGTCGCACCAAGTGAATCGGATAAAAAACTAACCAGACGAATCACTCAAGCGGCACAGCAAATGGATTTGCGGGTTTTGGATCATCTTATTGTGGCTGAAAAAGATTATTTTAGCTTCGCTGATGCCCAATTAATCTAATGCATGTTATTGATTTATGTGGTCAAGATTGGTCCGCGTTTAGATTATGTCTTTAAACAAATCTGTGGGCGAATCTTAGGTCTAGAATTTGAACTTACAACAAACCTTGAACATTTCATTGCTCACAACGGGCCCAAAATGTCTTATGGTAAGGCCCCTTTGGGTAATGAATTTTTTGTACAAAGCCATGACCTCTTATTTAGTCAAGGATTAGAGGATTGGGAAATTCACGTAAGGCTATGGGATACAACGGTAGGTTTTTTTGCAACAGGAGAAAACAGTGTCCTCCCTTTTGACATCTTTGCCACTTCGTTTTACTTGTTGAGTCGTTATGAAGAATACCTGCCACACGTTAAAGATAATCTGGGCCGCTTTCCCTACACAGAAAGTTTGGCCTGGAAACACGGTTTTTTAAACCAACCGGTAGTCGATTTATGGGCGTTTAAGTTTTGGGGATGTCTACAAAAGGTCTTTCCTGAGCTTGAGCAAAACAAAAGAACGATACAAAACACTGTTGTGGTTGAGGCCAAAAGACCCTTTGAATTTCTATACCGAGGATTTCTAAGGACAATGGTGGGGTTTTTCAGTGACCTTTATAAGCTCCGCCTTGGTCGATTGGTTTGGCGCGCTCAAGTTCTTTTAGGATCGCGCAAAGATCCTTATGACACCTTTAAGTGGATCCTTAAACTTTCTAAATCGAGCAAGACGCGTGTGGTCCTGTTTTTTTTGCTCGGAGAAGGATACACCTTTAGGGAAACGCTAAAAACAAATCGGCAGGGTTATGTGAACCTAATCAAATTTGTCGCGGATTATTTGGAAGTGGGTTTGATCCTTTCTTACCATTTTCTTTCTGATTTGCCGCGATTAATTAATGAGAAACAGCAACTCGAGTCTTATACCCGCCGAGTGCTAAAGTCAAGTTTCAATGACCGTCAAAAGGTAAAGCTCCCCGAGGTTTACAGAAACCTAGTTGAAGCGGAAATTGCTCAAGATTACAGCATGTATTATTTTAATCAGTTTGGATTTCGAGCGGGTACCTGCACTTCTTTTTTATTCTATGATTTGGAATATGAAGTTAAAACACCTTTGGAGTTGATGCCTGTAGTGGGCAAAACTTTGGCGCTACGAGAACAAACTGTGGGCAACATTGAACAAACCTTTACCACAGTTTACCGCGCAGTTCAATCCGTGGAGGGACATTTTATTATGGTTTTTTCGAATCGGGATTTTGAACCCAATAAAGACAATAAAATATGGAGATATTTGTTCTTAGAAAAACTCATCAAGAGTGCAGGGTAAAGTAAAACACATTTTTTTCGATTTAGATCATACCCTTTGGGATTTTGACAAAAATTCAGGTCTCGCTTTTGAAGCCTTGTTTGCGCAATATGGTATCGATATTGAATTGACCACATTTCTCAAGATTTATGAGCCAATAAATTACGCCTATTGGGCAAAATTTCGCGTTGACGCGATCTCAAAAACAGATTTAAGACGGGGGAGACTAAGGGATAGTTTTGCTCATTTTAACCTCCATATACCTGAGATCCAAATCGATGCTATGGCGGAAACCTATATTGAGGAACTGCCAAAGAACAATCATTTGTTCGATGGAGTGATTCATACTTTAGAGGAGTTATATCCCTATTACAGCATGCATATTATCACCAATGGTTTTCATGGAGTTCAACACAATAAATTACATCAGAGTGGTCTAATGGACTATTTCAAATCCGTGACGACATCTGAAGAGGTAGGGTTAAAGAAGCCTCATCCTGTTATATTTCAAAAGGCCCTTACAAAAGCCAAGGCAGAACCAAAAGAGAGTCTTATGGTGGGCGATACTTTTGAAGCCGATATTTTAGGTGCCGAGGCTGTAGGGATGTACACCTTGTTTTTTAATTACTGGTCTGTGGAGGTGCCTTCTCATTATAGTACCATTGGTAATATTCGAGAAATCACATTACATTTGTAATCCCAAATCTGACATAACCTACTGTTCTATGAATCAATTCATTTCCCATTTTATTGGCGTTTTATTACTTATTCTATCCGTAAGTTCTTGCGTCAAGGATACCGATTTTGATCAATTCGATCAGACCTTACTCACCCCCGTGGTGGATTTAAATTTGATATTTTGGGAAGTCCAAGCGCCTTCTTTTAACGATACCAGCGGCAATTTGCCTTTGGGATTTGTTCGAGATACGACAGAAATTCGCTTTCTCGATGACCCAGATACTCAAGAGAGTGTCGTCAGAGCTGATTTTCTTTTTGAATTTGAGAACACGAGTGATGCTGACTATGATTTAGTGATTGATTTTGTAAGTCTTTCGGGCCAGGTAACTTACACGCTCCAAACAACTATAGAGGCTGGGACACTAAACACACCATGGCAGCAAACGATCCTCGATGAGATTATGGCCCCTGAAGTCAATGCCATTACTCAGGCTGGTCTTATTGCCATAAGTGCGACCGCACAAGGCACCCCTCCTGAACAAGGGAACCTTAAAATGAAATCCAAAGTGCGTTTCTATTTAGAAATTTCCGGTCAATGAGGTATGTCACTTTGTTTCTGGTGAGTTGCTACATGCTTATGGACCCGGCATTTGGTCAGAACAAGCAGTTGATCTATGGTCTCGACGAAGTCCCTCAAAATCTTATGCTTAACCCAGGGGGTGTTGTCGAGGGCAGGGCATTTTTTGGGGTACCCTTACTTTCTGGTATTCATGTTAATGGGGGCTCTTCAGGTTTTTCACTATTTGATTTAGCGGCTTCAGATGGCAAATTGCCAGCGGAGCGCATTTCAGGTTTAATTCGTGATCTTTCGGAGAAGGACTTTATCACGATGACCCAACAACTCGAAATAATTAGTGTCGGTTGGCGCAAAAATGACAAGACATTTTACACTGCTGGAATTTATCAAGAATTTGATTTCATCACTTATTTTCCCAAAGATTGGGCGACTTTGGCTTGGTATGGTAATGCCGATTATCTGAATTACCCATTTAAATTTGATCACATCAGTGCGCGTGCAGATCTTTTAAGTGTTTTTCATTTTGGCATCAATAAAAAAATTGATCGTAAATGGACTGTAGGAGGACGTTTAAAGCTCTATAACAGTATTCTCGCGGGGAGTAGTCTCAATAATCGCGGCAGTTTTACCACGCGGTTGTCCGATGGAGACAGTCAAAATATTTATGCTCAGGATCTGAATAAGGCAAACGTCAGTATTCAGACTTCGGGATTATCTCGATTTGAGGGGAACGTTACCTCTTCAGATTTACTCAGTGCAGGGCTTTTTGGCGGAGATTTAGGATTAGGAATAGATGTAGGGGCGACCTATCAATATGACGACGCCTGGCGATTTAGCGGCAGTATTTTAGATATTGGCGCTATAGTGCACGCCTCAGATGTTAAAACTTATCAAGCATCGGGTGATTATATCCTTGAGGGGATTGAACTTGATTTTCCGGCCCTGTCACAAGGTCAAAATGCACCTCCGTACTATGCGATTTTTGAAAATGAGATTGAAGCCGCTGTACCTATAGACACGTTATATTCTGCCTATACCCAGTGGCGTCCGGTAAAAATGAATTTGGCGGCCTCCTACGGCTTTGGTCCAACGGCACCGGGTTCGGTTGCCTGTAATTGTTCGGGTAAAGGCGATGCGTATCAACTAGAAAGTGAGGTTGGCGTGCAATTTTATGCCATCAAAAGACCAAAAGCAATTCAAACGGCGCTGAGCCTATTTTATGTTCGCCGTTTGTTGCGTAATTTAACACTCAAATCAACTTGGACTATGGATGCGCTCTCTTGGACAAACCTAGGTTTGGTTGCGGTAAGTGATTTGGGGCCAATTAATGTTTATCTTGCAGCGGATCATTTACTGACCTATTCGAATTTGGCCAAGGCCAGGGGCGCATCAATTCAGTTTGGAATCAATGTAAAATTAGAACGTCGATGAGGTATTTAATAATCAGTGTTATATTTTTTTTAATTACCACTGCGAGTAATCGTATTGCTGCTCAGCAGGAGCGTCTAAGCGCTTTTGATTATGTTGTCGTACCCGATCGTTTTGATTTTCAGTACGAGCGCGATCAATACCAAATTAACTCATTACTTAAATTTTTATTTAACAAACATGGTTTTCATGCATTTTTCCCCTCTGAATTGCCTGATGTAAGTCGCTGTGATGGACTTTACGCGGAAATTGAGCAGGTCAATGGGTTTGTGTGGACTGAGGTGAGTATAAGACTTTTAGATTGCGATGGAATTTTATTTTATCAAACAAAAAGTGGCCGCAGTAAACTTAAGGATTTTGCCAAGGCCTATAGTGAGTCTATTCGCATGGCTTTTGAAAGTATAGAAATTTTAGGGGTACGTCAAGGACCACTCGAAATCTTGCAAAAAGGGGGACAGGACAGTAATTCTGAAGAGACTATCGCGCCTGATGCCAAAGCCAATCCAAAGTCAAACAGCGATCGACCATTGGGCAGTAATTCTTCAGAGGGCCTACAAACCGAACTAAAGCCCCTCAAAAATGAAGCAGTGACGCTTGGTTTAATTCCAGATGTGGCCATGATGAACTTTAAGTCTTTTGAAAAAACTTATTTATTGCGGCGGACCGATTTAGGGTATCAATGGTATCGTGAAGACGGTCAAGATTTAATTTATGAAGGCAAGTTTTTTGTTGTGGAAAAGATGCTTTTTTATGAAGACAAAGACCAAATGCGCTATTTAGCTGAATTTACTCCGCAGGGTGCACTCATTTTAAATCGGGAAGGCCAAAGAGTCGTTTTTGAAAAGGCCAATTAGATCGGGTATTTTCCTGACCACATTTTTTGAAATTCTGCAAAGCTCTGTTGTTCCTTGGTCCGTGCAGAGGGTCTGTAAATACGGACTTCTTTTAATTCTTCAGGCAGAAAATTTTGTTGCGCGCAGCCATTAGGCGTGTCGTGATCGTATTGATAGTCCGCACCATAGCCTAAATCTTTAGTGATTTTGTTTGCCGGATTGCGCAAGTGAATTGGCACAGGAAGATGGGCCGTTTCTTTAGCCAGGTTCATGGCTTTATTTATGGCCTGATAAGCGCTGTTGCTTTTTGGGCTCATGGCTAAATAAAGAATGCATTGGCCCAAGACAATTCGAGCTTCTGGTAAACCGACGGTTTGAATGGCTTGATGAGTAGACTGGGCCATAATTAAGGCCGTCGGATTGGCCAATCCGATATCTTCAGCCGCTGAAATTATGAGTCTTCGCGCAATAAAACTCAATGATTCGCCCCCGATGAGCATTCGGGAAAGCCAATAAAGAGCTGCGTTGGGGTCACTTCCGCGTATCGACTTGATCATGGCCGAAGCAATGTCGTAGTGCTGGTCGCCGCTTTTATCATAGCGCACCCCCAATTGATCGAATTGAGCCTTGACGTAAGCGTCAGTAATTTCAATACTAACCGCTTCGTTGGGCATTACCAGCAGTTCAAACGTATTGAGTAATTTTCGCGCATCCCCACCACAACTTTGAATAAGGACTTTGGTTTCCATTAGGTGTACTGTTTTCCGTTTTAGTTCGGAATCAGTTTGGAGGGCGCGTTGGAGCAATGATAACAGATCTTCCTCATTTAGTGCATTTAGGGTATATACCTGACAGCGCGACAAAAGGGCAGGAATAACCTCAAAACTTGGTTGTTCAGTAGTGGCTCCAATGAGGGTGACCCAACCTTTTTCTACGGCTCCGAGTAAGGCGTCTTGCTGAGATTTACTGAATCGATGAATCTCATCGATAAATAAGATTGGATTGCTTTGCACAAAAAGCCCTGAGCGATCTTTTGCCTTTTGGATCACTTCTCTGACTTTAGCCACACCACTATCTATGGCACTTATATTGTAAATCTCCCGCTTCGTTTCTTTGGCCAATAAACCGGCGAGTGTTGTTTTACCCGTTCCGGGCGGTCCCCAAAGAATCATGGAGGCAATTAAGCCACTATCCAATTGAGGCCTCAAGGCACCATGGGGCCCAATTAAATGTTTCTGACCGATATAGTCACCCAAAATAACCGGGCGCATTCGTTCTGCCAAAGGTATATTCATGACTTAAAAATACAATATTCACTAAGGATTGCTGTAAAATTGACATAATTTTGATTTAGGCTCATTATTTGTCTAATCTCAGTATGCGGCTAAAAAGAAACATTCCTTTTAACTGGTCGGTCTTGATCGTTCCCATTGCTTTTGTATTGAGCCTGTGGGTTGTCTTTTGGGTAGAAATTCGATTTGGAATCCGTTTTAAGAATTTTGGTATTTTCCCAGGAAAAGTTGAAGGATTATGGGGAATATTAACCGGGCCTTGGATTCATTCTGGGTTGAGCCATTTGAGTAATAATTCTCTGCCCATGCTGTTTTTACTGGCGGCACTATTTTATTTTTACAAACCAATTGCCCTACGTGTTTTTTTGATTGGTTTAATTCTCACAGGGTTGACCACTTGGATCATCGGAAGACCTTCGTGGCATATTGGCGCGAGTGGATTAATTTATATGCTCCTGGCCTTTATTTTTTTTAAAGGAATTCAATCGCGTATTTATCCGCTTGTTGCGGTCGCTTTAACCGTAGTATTTCTTTATGGGGGATTATTTTGGTACTTATTCCCACTCGACCCCAAAATATCTTGGGAAGGGCATAGTGCGGGTTTTATTATCGGTTTATTGTTAGCCTTATATTATCGCAAACAAGAGAGTCATTTATACGAAACTTATATATGGCAAAGTGAGGACTTTGATCCCAATCAAGATGCCTTTATGAGACAATTTGATGAGCAAGGCCAGTTCAATCCGGAGGTTCAGGATGAAGAAAATCAATCAACTCAAGAGGCTTGTGGCGTTAAAGCCGCTGACATTAAAAACCGTGCCGATCGGGAATCAATAACTGAAGATGATTCCAAAATTGGCGATAATGTCGGGATAAAAGTGAATTACACTTATCGTAGTAATAATAAAAACTAAAATGTTCTCTGTCGTAAAACTTCGAATAAAATCGCTCCGGCAGCCACAGATACATTGAGAGATTTTGTTTTGCCCACCATAGGTATCGAAATAAGGCCGTCTAACAAGCCTAATACTGACTTGTTAATGCCTTTCCCCTCTGAACCCAATACGATGGCTACAGGGGCTTTATAATCAGAATTAAAATAGTTTTCGGTGGCTTTTTCACTGGCCCCAAATACTTTGTAACCTGAGCCTTGAAGGTAAAAAATTGCGTCTTTGACGTGATCGACTTTACATATTGGGACGTTAAACACGGCACCTGCTGAAGTTTTTACGGTATCAGCGTTTACAGGAGCACCACCGGTTTTTTGAATAATTATTCCGCTTACACCAGTACATTCTGCAGTTCTTATGATCCCCCCAAAATTACGCGCATCGGTGAGTTGGTCTAAAACAATAAAGAGCCCAGGACTTTCTTTTTCTTCTTGGGCCGAAATAAGTTCTTCTAGAGTAACAAAACTAATAGGGGAGAGGTAGGCAACAATCCCTTGGTGATTAGAACGGGTGAGTTTATCGAGTTTTACAAGCGGTACAAGATTCACGGGGATATCTCGCTCTGCCGCAATTTTGATTATTGACTCAAAGCGATGGGAGTCGCTTCCTTGTTGAATAAATATCTTATCGAGTGTGGCCCCTGCTTCTAGGGCTTCGAGAACGGGGTAATAGCCAAAAATAAAATCGTCTTTTTTCATATTTCGAATTATCTCCCAAAATTAGAACAAAAAAAAGAGGCTGTCGTTAGACAGCCTCTTTTAAATCAAAAGTAAATCAAATTACTTGATAACTTTTACAGTACCTTCTGTACCACCGATGTTTACTTTTACAAAGTAAGCACCACTTGCCATTTGAGACATATCAACTTGAGATGTCATAGCATTGATGTTAGCACGGTATACTTCTTGTCCAAGAACATTGAAAATAGCAACGTTGCTGATCGCTTCGTTAGCCTGAAGATTCAATACATTGTTCACTGGGTTTGGATACGCTTGGAATCCTGTAGCAGCGAAGTCTTGAGTTCCAACGATTGTGTCAGAGAATACGATGTCGTCTAGGTAGTATTCGTTGTTTCCACTAATAGAGTAGTAGTTCAAACCACCTAAGCTTGTAGGAACAGTTCCAGCTGAGTCAGTAAATGCAGTTCCAGCAGGAATAACTTCAACACCATCAACAACAATTTGAATCGTTGCTAATGACATACCTAAAGAAATGTCTACGTTAACTGAAAACTCAAACCACTGGTCGTGAGGGAAAGAAAATGAAACAGCACCTAATGCACTGTTGTCAATTAGACCTTCTCCAGGAGCAGTTGTGCCTTGGTTAAAGAAAATGTTTCCGATTGCCCACTCACCGCCACCAATTGGCACAGTACCTTGAACATTCATGTAACCTTCTTTTCCTGAAGGGATGTACATGTAAGAAGTGTAGAACCAAGTTCCGAAGATTTTGTTACCTAAATCAAGAACTGGGTCCATTCCTGAACCATCAACAAAGAAAGAAACAGATCCACTTTGAGCGTAGGCGTCAGATGCTAAACCAGCACAAGTACCACCACAACCCCAGTCAGTCCACCAGTTTTCGTAAACGGTTTGGCCTGGCGTGTAGCTTTCCATATCATCAGCGAACTGTGCAGATACACTAGTCAACGCGAATGCGAAAAGCGCAGCAAAAAAATAATTTTTTTTCATAATAACTATAAATTTAAAGTTTAATAAAGTCAAAGTTACAAAAAAATATTTTAGAAAAAAGCCAAATTAGCAAAAAGAAAGGGGGCGAATAGCCCCCTTTTTAGTTAAGATTTTTTCTTTTTTTAGTTTAAATCGGTAAGAAAATAACTTTAAAGAAAAATGGCGAATTGAAATAAATTCCACCTGAAATGGTAACACCGACATCATCAGCAGAGAATGTACGACCATCGTTCATAACGATTTCGAAACGAATTGCCATGAAGCTAGGTACTCCTGGGGTTGTTCCAGATGCTGCGTACAAATCGAGTACATCTTGAACCACGAGGCTAATATCTGAGCGTGGTAAACCATTACTTGAGATTTCGAACTGGCTGGCATCAAAGGTCGTCCAGTATTGTTCTCCTAGGTCAACACCGTCTGGTGTTAACAAGGGTTCGTTCAGATCTTGATCGTTGAATACTTGAACATAGACGTTTACCTCTTTGAAATCAGGTACAAAACTTCCGTCACCTTGTTGAACTTCAATGCTCGAATTGATTACGTTGTTTGCTGGATTAGTTGCCGTAACTAAATCCGGGAAATCAACTAAGGTTCTCAATACAGCTCCTGACTCTGTATCTACAGAATCGAGAACTTGATTGATCAGTGCGTCGGATTCACTACAAGCCGTAAAGCTTAGTGTGACTCCTAAAATGAATATTTTAAAAATATTTTTCATACTTATCGATTTTTTAGTTAGCAACTGGGAATCCAGGTGATGGAGGATTAGTATCCCAGAATACTTGTAAATCAACACCTGGTTTTTGTACAATATTACTGTTTACGTTAGCTTCGTTTGCAGGATAGAAGAAAGAACGTACAAAGGCTCCTGGATTAGGATCAATGTTTAATTGTAATTTCTTTGGATATCCTGTGCGACGATAGAAATTGTAAGAATCCATACCATTGCCATAATGAGCTATGAATTGTTGCGTAGCAAGAACTTCCCATTTCTGCTCGTTAGAACCGCTATTGAATGTGTTTACAACACTACTCACATAGCTGCTTACATCAGAGGCAGAAGCAAAGAACGCTGAATCAGCATCTGGATCTAAGCTACCGAATTCAAGCACTTTATTGATGTGCTTGTTGATTCCAGCACTCAAGGCAGTTGAAGCAGCGCCGGCACTACCAGCAGCTAAAGCAACTTCCGCTTTCATGAATTCAGTCCAGCTCGCAAGCATGATTGGCACGATTCCGGCACCTCCCGCACCAGCACCAACTGATACAGAAGTGAAACGATCGTCATCAAAACTACCACCGATTGGGTAAACACCACTTGAAGTTTTTTGGAAACTGTCTGGTGGAATACCTTCGGCATTACCATGGTCACGACCCCAATATCCCTCTTCTAATGAACAGAAGACCATATCAGATGGGAAGTGGTTTGGACGTGGCGCCACAGAACAGGTCAATGTTGTTTGGTTACCACCTGGGTTACAAGAGGCGCCAGGACAACAGTCGCTTTGGCGATAGAAATAGTAACGCATACGTGGATCACCAAGATCTAACATGGTTCCCATTAACCAAACTGATCGATAGGGACCCGTACCGGTTACATTATAATTCCCGTTGTATTCTGGGTGACGTGTGTCAGGGTTAGTTTCATTGGTTCCGTATTGGAATTGGAAATCATCTGCTGTAGCATTAATGAAATTTCCTGAATTGACGATACCATTGAACGCTGATGTATTACCGGTGTTTAGATAGGCCACCATCTTAACTGTATTGGCTAATTTCACCCATTTTCCGAATTCGTTATTATAAAAGAAATCGTATTCCAGGTTATCTCCAGGCTGACCTAGAAGATCAATCCCTTCATTTAGCATGTCAAGAGCAGCGGCATATACTTCCTCTCCTGGATCTACCATAGGAGCAGGGAAGGCCGATGGATTAGTCGCTTGGCTGTAAGGAACGTCACCAAATGCATCAACTAAGGTAATTAACGTATACGCTTTTAGAATACGCATAATTCCCAAGTGCTTATTATTTCCAGCATCGTTCGCTAGAATTTCAGCAGCAGCCATGTCTGAGAACATACCACGGTAGGCAATACTCCATTCCCCATCTAAAGCGACAGGCTGATAGTTATTGACATAAGTACGGCCAAACATGTAATTAATACGCGTTAAGGCTGCTCCATTGGAACCCATCTGACGCATGAAGCTAGAGAAATCCAATTGGATAGAGGTCATGAAGCGATCTAAACTCGCTTTATCTTGTGTTACGTTGTTAGGATCGTCTAACAGATCTAGATCTGTGGTTTCGCATGAGGTAAATACCAAACCAGCAGCTAGAAGAACGTAGGTAAATAATTTACTTATATTTTTCATTGTTCGTGTTTTATTAGGTTAAAATGTAGCATTAACGCTAAATCCATATCTCTTGCTACTCGGTCCAGTCAAGAATTCAAACCCTGCTCCATTTCCAGC